>FZPS01000168.1_pt77 | contig 76893 bp, 78 predicted proteins | sample 1817821 | NCBI WGS metagenome assembly FZPS01 (sample SAMEA104158645, study PRJEB21678) | metagenome | place: Germany | collected 2015-04-21
TTCTTAAAACTTTCAGAACAGCTAATGGAGAAAGAGGTATCAATACTAATTCACCTTATAGAAAAAAATAATATAAAAGTTGATGAATATTCTAGGAAGATTAATAAAATAGATGAGGAGATTGGCAGATTGTCCATGCAGAAATCCACTATAAAAGCTGCTTTGGACAAACTTCAAAATGAACTGGAAAACCACGAGCAACAAAGCATAAATGATAAAGATAATTATTATAATTGTTTAAACAATAAGCAAAGTATATTATCAGAAAATCAAGTTCTTAATGAAAGAATATCAACCTTAACAGGCTACATAGAAAGATATGAAAGGGAAAAGGAAGATATCTTTAATAAATTAAAAGATTTAAATAATCAGAGAGATAATTTAGAAATTCAATTAAAGGAGAAACAAGAAAATAAGGATAAAAATGATAATCAGATAAAAAGTTTAGAGTTATTTTTGGAACAAATAAACAAAGAAGTTAGCCTTGGAGAAGATACCCTTAATGTTTATAATCAAGAGCTTATTGAACTGCTTAGAAAAATTTCAGATTATAAAAATCAAATTACTTCAGCAAAAATTAACCATGAAAATTTATTCAAAAGACAAGAACAGTTAAAAGGACAATATGAAGGATTCAATACATCTTTAAAAATAAACTCTACAACAGTTGCAGCTATGGAAGAAGAGCAAGAAAAGCTAAAAGAGGAAATTGTTAAATCAGAAAACAGAATAAAAGAGTATAAGAGGCAAATATCTTCTCTTTCTAAAAAATATACTAATTTAGAGAAAATATATAAGGAAACTAACTTGAATAGTAATAGATTAGAAGCTAATCATAATGCTCTAATGAATTTAGAAAAACATTTTGAGGGATATAATCGTGCAGCAAAAGCTTTAATGATAAACATTGAAAACAATAAGATTCCTGGGGCTAAAGGTAAAACATTTTTGCTTGGTAATATTATTAAGGTTCCAGATAATTTAGTAGGTGCTATAGAAGTTGCACTTGGTGGAGCAGTATCTGACATAATAACAGAAGATGACAATATAGCTAAGAATCTAATTAATCATTTAAAAGCAAATAATTTAGGTCGCGCCACTTTTTTACCTTTAAACACCATTGAAGGTAGAAAAATAAAAGTGGCTGAAAATATTACTAAGATGGATGGCTATATAGGTATAGCCAGTGATTTGATTGGATATAAAGCAGAGTTTACTTCTGCAATAAACTATGTTTTAGGAAGAACTATTATATGTAATGATATGGATAATGCTTTAAAGATTGCTAGAAGAGCATCTTTTAGCTTTAAGATTGTAACTTTATCTGGGGATGTTGTAAATCCAGGAGGTTCTTTAACTGGAGGAAGTCAACAAAAAAAATCCACCAATATTCTAGGCAGAAAGAAAGAAATTAAAGAATTAGAGAAGAAAATTCAAGAGAGTAAAGATAAACTTGCCACTTTAGGTATAGAACTAGAATCTTTTAAAAGTCAATTGAAGGGACTTGACAATGTAATACTGAATGAGAAAGATCAGATACATTTTAATGAAATAGACATTACTAAGGTTCAAGGTAGAATTTCAGCCATATTAGAAGAATCAGAAAAATTAAAGAACAATGCCAAAGTAATTTATCAAGAGATACAGTCAGTGGAAGAAAAGTTACAAAAGTACGATGGTAGTATTGCTAGTATAGAACAAGAAATAAGCAAAGCTGAAAATAAAGAAAAAGAAATTCGTAGCTCCATAGACAAATTACAAGTAGCAACTGAAGAGAAGAGAAGGAAAATCGAAGCCAATAAGGAAGAACTTATAAGACTTAAAATTAATAAAGCTCAAAGTGATGAAGTCTTAAATAATAAAATTAGAGAGTTAGAAAGAATAGCTAAAGATATTGAAAATTATGTAGATAGAAAAGAAGAACTATTTAGAGAAATTAATCAAGCTAAAGAAAGCATTATTAAAAGTAAAGAGGCAGTAAAATATAATCAGATTAAAGTAGAGGAATTAAGTGTAAAAGTAGAGAGTTTGCAAGAAAAGTTTAAAGAATACGAAGTAATAAAAATTGAAATAAAAGAGAACATTAAAAAGAAGAATGAGGAATATGAAGAAATAGAAAGAGCAATTTCTACAAAAGATTCAGAAAAACATAGATTAGAGTTAACTATGACAAAATATGAATCAGATAAAGCCAATTATTTGAGAAGACTTAATGATGAATATAATATTACTTTCGCGGAGGCGCAAAAGTACAAAAGAGATATTAGCAATTCGGAAGAAGTTAAGAGAGAGGTGTCCGAATTAAAATCTAATATCACAGCTTTGGGGGTAGTAAATGTAGGTGCTATAGAGGAATTTGAACAACTTACTGAAAAGTATAATTTCATGTCAGGCCAAAGAGAGGATTTAACCAATGCTATTAATGAGTTGTGCGATGTAATAAATGAGATGACATCTAAAATGAAAGAGGTTTTCAATGAAAACTTTAATAAATTAAAAGTATATTTTAACGAAACATTTAGAGAATTGTTTAAAGGTGGAAGCGCAGATCTTATTCTTGGTGAGGGAGATGAATTAAGTGCTAACATAGATATAAATGTTCAGCCACCAGGTAAAAAGTTGCAAAACATTAATTTAATGTCCGGTGGCGAAAAAGGTCTCTCTGCAATAGCGCTACTGTTTGCTATACTTAAAATGAAACCTACTCCCTTCTGTATACTGGATGAAATAGAAGCTGCCTTAGATGATGCCAATGTAGCTAGATATGCAGAGTTTTTACAGGCTTTTTCTAAGAATATTCAGTTTATCGTAATTACTCACCGAAAGGGTACAATGGAAGCTAGTGATGTGTTGTATGGTGTTACCATGGAGGAGAAGGGTGTTTCAAAAGTTGTATCAGTAAATTTATCAAAGGCTTAGGAGGATGTTATATGTTTGGAAACTTTTTTGATAAACTAAAGAATGGTTTATCTAAGACTAAATCATCGTTTACTGATAAAATCACCGAAGTATTAAAATTTACAGTAACAATAGATGATGATATGTATGAGGAGCTGGAAGAGTTACTTATTACAGCTGATATTGGTATGGACACTACAATGGAAATAATAGATAATTTAAAATTAAAAATCAAAGAAGAAAAGCTTAAAGACCCAGCTGGAGTTATGGATTTATTAAAAGAAGTTATTTCTGAACAACTTAAATCTAGTAATAAGAAAGATATTCTAGCTGGAGAACAAAATGTGTTACTTATAATAGGTGTTAATGGTGTAGGTAAAACAACTTCTATAGGTAAGATTGCAAATCTTTACAAAAATAATGGGAAGAAGGTATTACTAGCGGCAGCAGATACTTTTAGAGCTGGAGCTATTGAACAGTTAGAAGTGTGGAGTAAGCGATCAGGAGTAGATATTGTAAAACAACAAGAGGGGGCAGATCCAGCAGCAGTTGTTTACGATGCCATACAAGCAGCAAAAGCAAGAAAGACTGATTTGCTTATATGCGATACTGCTGGTAGATTGCATAACAAGAAAAATTTGATGGATGAGCTTTCTAAGGTTAATCGAGTAATTCAAAGAGAGTACGGTGAAGCTAATATTAATACACTGCTGGTATTGGATGCAACTACTGGACAAAACGCAATTATTCAAGCAAAACAGTTTAAGGAAGTTTGTGACTTGGATGGTATTATACTTACTAAATTGGATGGTACCGCTAAAGGTGGTGTAGTAATAGCTATTCAGCGGGAGCTAAATATACCTGTATACTTTATCGGAGTTGGAGAAGGTATCGATGATTTGCAGGAGTTTGATGCAAAAATGTTTGTAGATGCATTATTTTAATAGCTGTTAAGTAAAAACACTTGACAGCCATTAAAGTGTCTGATAATATATTTGATGTTGTGGTGATTAAATGAAAGATCATATTGAAATGTCAATGCTAATGGATTTTTACGGGGTGCTTTTAACTGATAAGCAACGGGAAGTCATGAACCTCTACTATAATGAAAATCTATCTTTGGCAGAAATTTCTGAACTAACTAATACCAGCAGGCAGGCTGTTCATGATATTATTAAGAGATGTCATAAACTATTAATTGAGTTTGAAGATAAATTAAAGCTCAAAGAAAATGTATTAAGAAAGATTAAGATAAAGAAGACTGTTTTTAAATATTTAAAGGATATTAGAAAAGATTCCACTGATCCTTTAATAATAGAAAAAATAGATAGATTAGAAGAAGAAATATCTAAAGTTTTGTAGGAGGGTAACCATGGCTTTTGAAGGATTAGCATCCAGATTACAAGAAACAATTAAAAAGCTTAAAGGTAAAGGTAAATTAACTGAAAAAGATATAAAAGAAGCCATGAGAGAAGTTAAATTAGCATTATTAGAAGCGGACGTTAATTTTAAGGTAGTCAAAAGCTTTATTAATAGTGTTAGTGAAAAGTGTCTAGGCAATGAGGTTATGGAAAGTTTAACTCCCGGACAACAGGTTATTAAAATTGTTAACGATGAGTTAACAGAGCTAATGGGAGGAAGCAATAGCAAATTAAATTTTTTAGATAATGGCATAACCGTAGTAATGCTTGTGGGTCTTCAAGGTGCAGGAAAAACAACTATGGCTGGAAAACTAGCCCTGCAAATGAGAAAGAATAATAAAAAACCTTTACTAGTAGCTTGTGATATTTATAGGCCAGCTGCCATAAAACAATTACAAGTTGTAGGTAAGCAAATAGATATCCCTGTATTTTCTATGGGCGACAAGGTATCTCCTGTCGATATAGCAAAAGCAGGAATAGAGCATGCAGAAAGCAACGGGAACAATGTTGTTATTATAGATACTGCAGGTAGACTTCATATAGATGATGCATTGATGGCTGAATTAGAAAAGGTAAAAGCTGCTGTTAATCCACAAGAGGTTTTATTAGTTGTGGACGCAATGGCTGGTCAAGACGCTGTAAATGTAGCTGAAGTATTTAACACCCGCTTAGATATCACTGGGGTAATATTAACTAAGCTGGATGGAGATACAAGAGGGGGAGCCGCCTTATCTATAAGGCAGGTAGCTCAAAAGCCCATCAAGTATGTAGGTGTCGGCGAAAAAATGAATGATTTAGAAGTTTTCTATCCTGATAGAATGGCTTCTAGAATTTTAGGCATGGGAGATGTGCTTTCTTTAATAGAAAAGGTTCAGTCCGATATAGATGAGAAAGCTGCGAAAGAACTTAGTGATAGAATGATGAGCCAAGAGTTTAATTTTGATGATTTTCTACAAGGAATGAGTCAAATGAAAAAACTTGGTCCTATCAACAAGATCATTGAGATGATGCCTGGTGTTAATACTAAAGAATTACAAGGTGTAGATTTTGATAAAGGCGAGAAGGAACTTGAAAAAGTTGAAGCAATAATTTATTCCATGACTAAAAAGGAAAGAATGCAACCTTCATTAATTAAAAACTCTACATCTCGTAAAAAAAGAATTGCTAAAGGTGCAGGATGCACCTTGCAGGATGTAAATAAACTTCTAAAAATGTTTGATAACATGAAGAAAATGACCAAGCAAATGAAAGGGTTACAAAAGAATATGAAAAAAGGTATATTTGGAAAGTTCCCTTTTATGAAATAAACATCGCTACTATTTGAAGGAGGTGAAATTAATGGCTGTAAAGATTAGATTAAGAAGAATGGGTGCACATAAAGCTCCATTTTACAGAATAGTTGTTGCTGATTCTAGAGCTCCAAGAGATGGAAGATTCATCGAAGAAATAGGCTACTATAATCCAATTGCAGAGCCAGCTGTAATCAAAATTGATGAAGAAAAGGCTACTAAATGGGTTAAGAATGGTGCTCAACCATCTGATGTAGTAAAGAGGCTATTTAACAAAACTGGAATTACTGAGAAGCTTTCAAAGTAGTTATTAGGAGGTGAATTCTGCGCAATTTTCAATTAGCGCAGACCAGTTTATGAAAGAATTAATAGAGATAATAGCTAAATCTTTGGTTGATAATCCTGATATGGTACAAGTGAATGAAATATCAGGAGAACAATCAATAATCCTAGAACTAAAAGTTGCCCCTGAAGATATGGGGAAGGTTATAGGAAAACAAGGCAGAATAGCGAAAGCTATCAGAACTGTTGTTAAAGCAGCTGGTGTAAAAGAAAACAAAAGGGTTTCAGTAGAAATTATTTAATTTTTAGAGTTAGGATATCCCTAGCTCTTTTTACATAATATAAATTATTTTTTATCTAAAAGCAGGTGAAAAAATGAAGGATAAGATAACCATCGGTCAAATTATAAATACCCATGGAATAAAAGGTGAGTTGAAGGTATATCCTCTAACTGATAATATAGGAAGATTTAAGAAGCTAAAGTACGTATTGTTAGATGATGTAGAAAAAAAAGTCCTTTGGTGTAAACTACAGAAAGATAAGGTTATATTAAAACTAGAGGATATAGACACTATGGATGCGGCTGAAAAACTAAAGACGAAATACTTACAGGTTAAAAGAGAGGATGCTGTAAAACTACCGGAAGGTAGGTATTTTGTTGTTGATATAATAGGTTGTAAAGCAATAGATACTGAAGGTCAAGATCTAGGACAGGTAAAAGAAGTGATTTTTACAGGCAGTAATGATGTTTACTGGGTAAAGGGCAAGAAAGATATTATGGTACCTGTAATAGAGTCTGTAGTAAAAGAAATTGATGTGGAAAATTCCAAAATAATAATCGAACCTGTAGAGGTATGGAATTATGAAGATTAGTATTTTAACTCTTTTCCCGGAAATGTTTGAGATTTTTAATCATAGTATAATTGGTAGAGCTAAGGATAAGGGTATTATTGATATTAATTTGTTAAATATTAGAGATTATACAAAGGATAAACATCGAAAGGTAGATGATTATCCTTATGGTGGTGGAGCAGGTATGGTAATGACAGTACAACCCATTGCTGATGCTATTAAAAAGGCCAAAGAAAATTCCAATGGTAAGGTTATTTTTCTTGGGCCCAGGGGTAAAACCTTCAATCAAGAAATGGCTAAGGAACTTGCTAATGATCAACATTTAATCTTTTTATGCGGTCACTATGAAGGTATTGATGAAAGAGCCTATAAGTATATAGACATGGAAATATCTCTAGGAGATTTTGTTCTTACTGGCGGGGAGAGTGCCTGTATACCTATTGTAGACAGTATCTGTCGTCTATTACCAGGTGTTTTGTCAAATGATGAAAGTTATAAAGATGAATCCTTTTACAATGGATTATTGGAATATCCTCAGTATACAAGACCATTTGTTTTTGAAGATGAGAAGGTGCCAGAGGTACTAGTTTCAGGCCATCACGAAAATATTAGGCAGTGGAGAAGGTATCAATCATTAAAAATAACTGAAGAAAGAAGACCAGACCTATTTAAGAATTATCAGCTCAGTAAGGAAGAAAAAATGTTATACAAAAAGTACTCTGGTAGACAGCAAAAAAAATGACATATTATAAAAAAATCTATTGAAACCCTGCTAATACTATGATAAAATAAGCTTTGTGCTAGTACGGACGGTCCTCTATCTAATTTTACTAGATAAGAACGTTAATGAAACTAAGGAGGGAATGCACAATGAATGAATTAATAAGATCTATTGAAGCTGAACAACTACGTACAGATTTAACTGCTTTTAATGTAGGGGATACTGTAAAGGTTCATATCAGAATTAAAGAAGGTAACAGAGAAAGAATTCAGATTTTCGAAGGAACTGTTTTAAAGAAACAAAATGGTGGAATTAGAGAAACCTTCACAGTAAGAAGAGTTGCTTATGGTGTTGGTGTAGAAAAAACTTTCCCTGTTCATGCTCCAATCATTGAAAAAATTGAAGTAGTTAGACGTGGTAAAGTAAGAAGAGCTAAGTTATTCTATTTAAGAAATAGAGTAGGTAAGGCTGCTAAGGTTAAGGAATTAATCTAACATAACTTAATTATTAAATGGGACTTGCAAAAGTCCCATTTTTCATAAAATAAAAAAATAATTGAGGGATTGATAAATATGAAAATTAATTGGTTTCCTGGACATATGCTAAAAACTAAGAAAGAAATAAAGGAAAATTTAAAACTTGTAGACTTAGTTATTGAAATTAGAGATGCTAGAATTGTAAAATCTAGTGCTAATCCAGATATAGATGAATTATGTAGTGGCAAACCAAGAATTATTCTTTTAAATAAAAGTGATTTGTGTGAAGAAAGTGATATTAGAAACTGGTGCAAGAAGCTATCTACTAAAGATATCAAGGCTTTAACAGTTAATTGCCACACAGGAAAGGGATTAAAGGAAATTAAACCAGTAATAGATCAACTGCTTAAAGAGAAAAATGATAGGTTAAAAGCTAAAGGTATTGTTAATATTATTACGAGAGCTATGGTAGTAGGAATACCTAATGTAGGTAAATCTTCCTTCATAAATAAAATGGCACAAAATAATATTGCAAAAACCGGAAATAAACCTGGTGTTACAAAAAGCAAGCAATGGATAAAAACTAAAATAGGCCTAGAGTTAATGGACACTCCAGGTGTACTTTGGCCTCGTTTTGAAGATATGGAAGTAGGATTAAATTTAGCTTTTACTGGTGCTGTAAAAGATGAAGTTATCGATATAGAAGAATTAGCAATGAAACTGGTGGAACGTTTACAAGTAATTGCTCCAGAAAAATTAAAGGAAAGATTTAAGTTGTCAGAACTTCCGGCAGAACCTCTAGAGGCTCTTAATAGTATCGCAAAAAAGAGAGGTGCTGTAATTTTTGGTGGAGAAATAGATTACAATAGAATATCTAATGTAATTTTAGATGAATTTAGAAGTGGAAAAATTGGCAAGATATGCTTAGAAACACTATAAATTAATGTGGGGTTTACTATGGAGTTTATAGAAAATATTAAAAGTTTGTCTTTCAAAGATGTAAATACATATATTACAGGCTTTTCTGAAGAAGAGTTGTTCTATAATGAAGAGTTATTTGTTTTAATCAACAAACTAAAGGAAGATCATAGAAAGAATGTTATAAAACTAGGTATATCATTAGAAAATAAGCGTAAAAGATACTTGGAGGAAGTAAGTAGAGTAAGAGAAATGTATGAACTGGACAGAAGATATGGCAACGATAGCCTGATAGCTGGGGTGGATGAAGTTGGTAGGGGACCTCTAGCTGGACCTATGGTGGCAGCAGCAGTTATTTTAAAAAATGAGGATTTGACTTCTTCTAATTTAATTCTTGGTCTTACAGATTCGAAAAAATTAAGTCCTAAGAAGAGAGAGGAATTATATGAAATAATAATAAAGAGAGCAGTCTGTTATCATATATCAACTGTACATAGTAGTGAAATTGATGAAAAAGGAATAAGTTATTGTAACAATAAAATTTTTTTAGAAGCCTGTAACAATTTAAGTGTAAAGCCTGAATTAGTCCTAACAGATGGATACCCAATAAAGGGGTACAATGGGCTAAACAAGTGTATTGTTAAAGGGGATCTTAAAAGTGCCAGTATAGCTGCTGCTTCCATAGTTGCCAAAGTTTATAGAGACCGATTAATGAAGAGCTATAGTGAAGTGTATCCACAATACGGTTTCGAAAGAAATGTAGGCTATGGCACTGAGGAACATATAGCAGCTATCCGTAAGTATGGAATTACACCAATACACAGAAAAAGCTTTTTGAGAACGCTTCTATCCTAGAAAGCGTTCTCTAAATGATTTATTATGTAGGAATCATCATTATAATTTAAGTAGACTTCGACAACATCATATCTCAAATTTAAATTAAAAAGCTTCTCTTTGTTAACGAACAAAAGAGAAGTTTTTTTAATTCGTCTTTGTTTGTTATAGCTTACGGATTGTGATGGAAAACCAAAATTCTTATTATATCGAGTTTTTACTTCTACAAAACATATACAGTCTTTTTCTTTTACAATGATATCAATCTCACCAAATTTACTCCTGAAGTTTTTTGCAATAAATTTGTAGCCCTTATTTAGCAAATATTCAATAGCAATATTTTCGCCATATGTTCCAATTTCTCTTGTATTAATCAATTTCTCTCCTCCTTCTATATGACTTTACCTTCTCCGAAATGCCTGTAGCTAAAAGCTTCCATTACATGTGAAGGTCCTATATCTTTGCTAGAATCCAAATCTGCTATAGTTCGACTTATTTTTAATATTTTATTGTAAGCTCTTAGACTGAAAGGAAACTTATGAAAGAATCTTTGAAGTATTTTTTCTGATTCAGTATCTAATATACAATATTCTTTAATATGAGAGGCTTTCATAGCTGAGTTGTATTGTAGTGACTGCCCTTTAAATCTTAATTTTTGTATAGAACGAGCTGCTTCCACCCTTGCTTTAATAGTTTTAGAAGATTCTTCTTTTCCAGCTGAAACTATTTCCTTATATTGATGCTGGTAAGCAAAGGTAAATAGATCTATTCTGTCAAGAAAGGGGCCAGAAAGCTTATTTAAATACTTAGTTCTTTGATTATCGCTACAAGAACAATCTTTTACATTACTTAAGTAATAGCCGCAAGGGCAAGGATTTAATGAACCTATCAGCATAAAATTTGCCGGATATATTACAGTTCCTGAAGCTCGACCTATAGTTATTTTATTGTTTTCTAGCGGCTCTCTCAGTGCTTCCAAAACACTTTTGTCGAATTCTAATAATTCATCTAAAAATAGAACTCCATTATGGCTCAAGGTAATTTCTCCAGGTGCTAACTGAATGCCGCCTCCAATTAAAGCAGCTTTAGACAGAGTGTGGTGCGGACTTCTGAAGGGTCTGTTTGAAATCAAACCTTGGTCCATAGAAAGTTTTCCAGCAATGCTGTATATTTTTGTGATTTCTAGGGATTCGTCATAGGTAAGGTCAGGTAATATAGTTGGAATTCTTGATGCCAACATAGATTTTCCGCATCCAGGAGGACCTAGTATTATAATATTATGGCCTCCTGCACAGGCAATCTCTAATGCTCTTTTTACAGCTTGTTGCCCTATGACTTCTGAGAAATCATAATCGTATTTTATAGTTTTAATATCAGTATTGTTTTTGTAGGGGATCATATCTTGATTCTTTAAATATTGGACTACTTGATTTAATGATTCAAAAGGATATATTTCTGATTTTTTTATTATGGCACATTCATCAGCATTAGCCCTGGGTACTATGAATTTATTAATTTTATTATTAGAGCCTTCTATAATGATAGGAAGTGCTCCTTTAATTTTAGTAATATCGCCACTTAAAGATAATTCGCCTGCAAAGATATAGTCTGATAAGTTTTCGGGGTTAATTTGTCTAGTGGCAGCTAATATTCCTATAGCTATAGGTAAATCTAGCAATGAACCAACTTTTTTAATATCAGCTGGAGCTAAGTTAACAGTAATTTTACCCAAAGGGAAATCGAATCCAGTGTTAATTATAGCTGAACGAACACGCTCTTTAGACTCTCTAACTGCTGTATCTGCCAATCCTACAATATTAAAAGCAGGTAATCCTCTAGATATTTCCACTTCTACTGTAATAATCATACCTTCAATACCACTATAAGTTGAACTTAAAATCTTAATAGCCATCTTACCACCTCTTCTATAATATTTGACTAATTTTTAAAAATTCATTCAAAGGTATAAAGGATTTTTATATGGAAATAATTAAAAGATAAAAAATGGTGGTGAATAGCTTGAATTTATATGATGTATGGTTTAGCACTATAAGAGTCTCTGATGAGAGAAAGAATAAAATAATGGATTCATTTAGAAACACTGAAGAATTATGGTTTTTTCTAAGGAATACGAAGGATTATAACTACGCTCCTTCAGTGAGACCTATATTAGATAGTATGGACTTAGAAAATGTAGAAAAGTTACTAAATAAGGGTTCAAAGTATGATATAAAAACTGTTACTAAAAAAGATGATAATTATCCTGCTCTATTAAAAAATTACGATGATTCTCCCTATGTTTTGTATTATGTAGGGAATATTGATAAGATAAATGAATTAAAGAGTATTTCAATAGTTGGTTCTAGACTTTGTAGTAATTATGGTAAAGAAGTAACGAATATTATTGCCTCAGAATTAGCAGCTTATGATGTCAATATTGTCAGCGGTATGGCTAAAGGAATTGATTCAATTGCTCATTGGGGAGCAGTAAACAATGGAGCTTTTACCACTGCAGTACTAGGCTGTGGATTAGATAGAATATATCCAGCAGAAAATAAGAACTTATACTATAAAATAAAAGAAAATGGCTGCATTATCTCTCAGTTTCCGCCGTTGACACCTCCCTTTGCATATAACTTTCCAATAAGGAACAAAATAATTAGTGGAATGAGCCAACTTATTCTTGTAGTAGAAGCGGCAGAAAGAAGTGGCTCATTGATTACAGCAAATAGAGCCTTGGATCAAGGGAAGGATGTCATGGCTGTGCCAGGTTCTGTTTTTTCCAACAAAAGCAAAGGAGCAAATGATTTAATAAGAGATGGAGCGTATATCTTCACAGGAATGGAATCAATTTTAAGTTTATTAGGCATATATAACAAAGGTTTTAAGAAGAAAAAAATTAAAAAACATAGCAAAGAAATGAGCAAAGTTTATAGTGTTTTAACGGATACTCCAATGCACTTAGATGATATAATTAAGATAACTAATATTGACATTACGCTATTATATGAGTTATTATTGGAAATGCAACTTGAAGATAGCATCAAATGTATAGCCGGTAATTATTATGTTAAAGTAAATGATGATTTTCAATAGAATTTTATGTTAAGGGGGTGTAGTCTTCGGCTTAATTGCTGAAGGGCTTATATGGGACAAAAACTAGTAATTGTAGAATCGCCAGCAAAAGCGAAAACTATAAAAAAATACTTGGGTTCTACTTATGTTGTAGAAGCTTCTATGGGACACGTTAGAGATTTACCTAAAAGTCAGTTAGGGGTAGATGTAGAAAATAATTATAATCCTAAATATATCACAATTAGAGGCAAGGGTGATCTTTTAGATAAATTAAGAAAAATGGCAAAAAAAAGTGATAAAGTATTCCTTGCAACGGACCCTGATAGAGAAGGAGAAGCAATATCATGGCATTTAGCTAAAGCATTAAATTTAGATACAACTACGTCTTGCAGAATAGAATTTAATGAAATTACTAAAAGTGCAGTGAAAAATGCAATAAAAAACCCACGACCTATTAATGAAAATTTAGTAGATGCACAACAAGCTCGAAGAATATTAGATAGGCTAGTTGGTTACCAAATCAGTCCTATCTTATGGAGAAAGGTAAAATGGGGACTAAGTGCTGGCAGAGTTCAATCTGTGGCATTAAAAATAATTTGTGATAGGGAAAATGAAATTTTAAATTTTGTTCCCAAAGAATATTGGACAATAGCTGTAGAATTAAAAAAAATTAAAGAAAAAAGCAAGTTCCTAGTAAAGTTAACAACATATAAGGGCAAAAAAGTACAAATTAATAATGAAGAAGAATGTAAAAAAATTATAGATAACCTTAGTAATAATGACTTTATAGTTAAAAAAATAAAGAAGGGTAATAAGTTAAAAAATCCTCTTCCTCCTTTTACTACCAGTACCTTGCAGCAGGATGCTAACAGAAAGTTAAATTTTTCAACTAAGCGATCAATGTCTATAGCCCAACGTTTATACGAAGGGGTGGAGGTAAAAGGCAAAGGCTCTATAGGTTTAATAACTTATATGCGTACGGACTCAGTAAGAATATCTGAGGAAGCACAATCCAGCGCCTTAGACTTTATAAGTTCACATTACGGAAGTTCATATGTACCGAAGGAAAGACGAACTTATAAAGGAAAGAAAAACTCCCAGGATGCTCACGAAGCCATAAGACCTACTTATGTGGAGCTAACTCCAGAGGTTTTAAAAGATAGTTTAACACCAGAGATGTTAAAGTTATACACCTTAATATGGAATAGGTTTATAGCTAGCCAGATGGCTTCTTGTATAATGGATGTTATTTCTGTAGATGTTACTAATGGTGATTATTTATTTAAAGCCAGTGGTTCTAAAGTTAAATTTGACGGATTTATGAGAATATATGATTATGCAAATGAAGAAGAATCTAATAGTATCAGTATTCCTGAGTTAGAAAATGACGAGATTTTAGAAAAGAAAAAGGTAATAGATAAACAACACTTTACACAGCCGCCAGCAAGATTTTCTGAAGCTTTATTAGTAAAAGTTTTAGAGGAATATGGCATTGGCCGACCAAGTACATACGCACCTATTATTACCACCCTTTTAGAAAGGAAATATGTTCAAAGGGAAAAAAGAAATCTGTTACCAACAGAGCTTGGGGTAATAGTTAATACAATTATGTGTGAATATTTCAAGGAAGTAGTAGATGTTGACTTTACAGCTGAGCTAGAAAATAAACTGGACTATATTGAAGAAGGTAAAGGAAAATGGCAAAGCACCGTTGATGATTTCTTTAAACCCTTGAAAGAATCCATCGATATAGCAGAAAAAGAGATTAGCAAAATTACAATTGAGGATAAGGTAAGTGATGTGCCTTGTGACAAGTGTGGCAAAATGATGGTTGTTAAACAAGGGCGCTTTGGAGAATTTTTAGCTTGCCCAGGTTATCCTGAATGCAAGAATACTAAAGCCATAGTGGAAGAATTAGATGTAGCTTGCCCTGATTGTGGTGGTAAGGTAGTAGTAAAAAGGAGTAAAAAAGGAAGAAAGTTTTACGGTTGTGACAATTATCCTGAATGCAAATTTGTAAGCTGGTATGAACCTACTAATAAGCGTTGCGAAAAATGCGATAGTATGATGGTTTTAAGATATAGCAAAGCTAAGGGTAATTATTATGCCTGTTCCAACAATGAGTGTAAACACCAAATAACGGAGCAATAAAATTTCATAATTTTGTTTGAATAGGGTTCCTTCACGGATACTTACTTATTACTTGTCTCGAAAAACTGAGATTTATCAGTTCTTGAGCCATTATAAGTAAATAATCCAAGACGGAACCCTAAATCAATTTGAAAAAATTTAATTTTATGTAGGGAAAGTAAATAATTTTTAGTTACAAAAGCGAAGATTTTGAAATCATAAGAAAAGTTGAAAAAGTTCGGGGGGTGTGATATTATAATAAGGCAATTAGAAATAATTCTGAAACTTTAAAATATTACAACAATTGAAAGTTGGTATGTAAAAGTTGCAATGAACTAGGAGGTAAAGTAATGTCTTCGCTATTAGATAAAACAAGAAAACTAAATAAAATACTACAGAAGTCCGGTGCTGAACCAGTGCTTTTCGATGAAATATGTAAGTTGCTAAGCGAGGTTTTATCTTGCAATGTCTATGTAATAAGTAGAAAAGGAAAGATTCTTGGCTATAATTTTGCAGGTGGTTTTGAATGTGACATTGTAAAGGATACTATAATTAGTGAAATGCGATTTCCAGAAAGCTATAACAAGAAATTATTAAGTGTCGGTGAGACTTTATCTAATTTATTCAATGAAGGTGTATGTGTTTTCACGGAAGAAGGTAATTGTGCCTTAAATAATAAGATATCTACAATAGTGCCTATTGTAGGAAACAGAGAAAGACAGGCTACTTTATTGTTAGCTAGATTTGGTGACGAATTTACTGATGACGATTTAGTCTTAGCTGAATATAGTGCAACAATTGTTGGTTTAGAAATTTTAAGAGCTAAAACAGATGAAATTGAGGAAGAGGCTAGAAAAAAAGCTATAGTACAGCTAGCAATTGGGACTCTTTCCTATTCCGAATTAGAAGCTGTTGAGCACATATTTAATGAACTAGAGGGGGACGAGGGTCTCTTGGTGGCATCAAAAATTGCAGATAAGGTAGGAATTACAAGATCAGTAATTGTAAATGCTCTTAGAAAATTTGAGAGTGCCGGGGTTATTGAGTCAAGATCTCTTGGAATGAAGGGAACTCATATAAAAATCTTAAATGAAAAACTAGTTGAAGAACTAGACAAAATAAAATAATAGAATAAGATTTTAAAAAAATGTTGAAGATAATTTACCCTTATGATATACTACTGGGGGTAAGAAAATACACACACCATCTAATTCACAAAATGGTGCTGAAAAGTCTTTTGTGGGAATGAAGATGGTGGAGGTAAAAACCAAGGAGGTAAAAAAATATGTCAGTTATTTCAATGAAACAATTATTAGAAGCAGGTGTTCATTTTGGACATCAAACTAGAAGATGGAATCCTAAAATGGCTCCATATATCTTCACAGAAAGAAATGGTATTTATATTATTGACTTGCAGAAAACTGTAAAGAAAATTGAAGAGGCTTATGAGTTTATCAAGACTATTTCAGCAGAAGGAAAAGAAATTCTTTTTGTAGGAACTAAAAAACAAGCCCAGGAAGCTATAGAAGAAGAAGCAGTAAGATGTGGAATGCATTATGTAAAGAATAGATGGTTAGGTGGAATGTTAACTAACTTCAGAACCATTAAAACAAGAATTCAAAAGCTTGAAGAATTGAATAAAATGGAGGAAGATGGTACATTTGATGTTCTTCCTAAGAAAGAAGTTATTAAATTAAAACATCTGGAAAAAGAATTGGAAAAGAATTTAGGTGGAATAAGAAACATGACAGAGGGTAATGTTGGTGCATTATTTGTTGTGGATCCTAGAAAAGAAAGAAATGCTATTTCTGAAGCTAAAATATTAGGTATACCAGTAGTTGCAATCGTGGATACTAATTGCGATCCAGAAGAAGTAGACTACGTAATACCAGGTAATGATGACGCTATCAGAGCTGTTAAACTTATAACATCAAAGGTTGCTGATGCTGTTATAGAAGGTCGTCAAGGAGAACAATTGGCTGAGTAATTTCACTAGAGGTAGGTGAGGCTGTGCTTCATTTACCTTTTAAATTAAGTTTGATAGGGAGGAATAATACATGATAACTGCACAAACTGTTAAAGAATTGAGAGAGAGAACTGGAGCAGGAATGATGGACTGCAAAAAAGCTTTAACTGAAACTAATGGTGATTTGGAAAAAGCTGTTGAAGTTTTAAGAGAAAAAGGTCTTGCTGCTGCTGCTAAAAAAGCTGGTAGAGTTGCTGCTGAAGGTATAGTAGAAACTTACATATCAGATGATATGAAATCTGCTGGTATTATAGAATTTAACTGCGAAACTGATTTCGTAGCGGCTAACGAAGAGTTTGTTGAATTAGCTAAAAATTTAGCAAAGCAGGTATCTAAAACAAATGTAACTACTGTAGAAGAGTTTATTAATGAAAAGTACATAGCTGATGAGAGTGTTACAGTTAAAGACGTGATAACTGCACTTATAGCAAAACTTGGAGAAAACATGACTGTAAGAAGATTTGAAAAAGTTTCAGTAGAAGAAGGCTTGATTCAGAGCTATGTTCATGGTAACGGAAGAATTGGTGTTTTAGTTGAACTTGCTTGCGAGGTTCAAAACGATGTCGTTAAGACAGTAGCTAAGGATATAGCTATGCAAGTAGCAGCTGCTAATCCAATGTTCTTAGATAAGGACAGTGTTGATAAAGACACTTTAGAGAAGGAAAAAGAAATATACAGAGTTCAGGCATTAAATGAAGGAAAACCTGAAAGCATAGTAGAAAAAATGGTTGAAGGAAGAATTAAAAAATACTTAAAAGAAGTTTGCCTATTAGAACAAATGTGGGTTAAAAATCCTGATTACACAATTACTAAGTACCTTCAGGAAAAGTCAAAGGAAATAGAAAAGACTATCACTGTAAATAGCTTTGTAAGATATGAAAGAGGAGAAGGTATAGAAAAAAAGGAAGAAAACTTTGCTGAAGAAGTACAAAAACAAATGCAGCAGGTTAAGTAAAGAAAGGAACACTGCAGTGTTCCTTTTTTGAAGTATTTTACTTTCATTTGGAGGGATTAAGATGAGCCTAAATTATAAAAGAATCATGCTTAAATTATCTGGTGAAGCTCTAGCAGGCCCACAAGGATATGGTATTGATTTTGAAGTAGCAACTAGAATAGCAAAAGAAATAAAAGAATTAGTTGACATGGGTATAGAAGTAGGAGCTGTAGTAGGCGGCGGTAACATATGGCGAGGCAGAAATGGAACAGGAATGGATAGAACTACTGCAGATTATATGGGGATGCTAGCTACTTGTATTAACGCTATGGCTCTTCAAGATTCTTTAGAGTCTATTGGGGTTATGACAAGAGTTCAGACTGCAATCGAGATGAGAGAGGTAGCAGAGCCCTATATTAGAAGAAGAGCTATGAGACATCTGGAAAAAGGTCGAGTAGTCATATTCGCAGCGGGCACCGGGAATCCATATTTCTCAACTGACACTACTGCTGCATTAAGAGCTGCGGAAATAGAAGCAGATGTAATTCTATTAGCTAAAAAGGTAGACGGGGTCTATGACAAGGATCCTCATAAATATCAAGATGCTAAAAAGTTTGATAAATTAACATATATACAGGTTTTAGAAAAGGGACTTCAAGTAATGGATTCTACTGCTACTTCATTATGCATGGACAATAACATTCCTATAATAGTATTTTCTTTGGATGAACCAGGTAATATAAAAAAGGCCGCAAAGGGAGAAAAATTTGGTACAATAGTATCAAAAGGATAGAGGAGGTTATGTATGATTAAGGAAATATTAAATAAAGCCGAAGAAAAAATGTTAAAAACTGTTCAAGTTTTAAAGGCTGATTTGGCTACTATGAAGGCTGGTAGAGCTAATCCGACTATACTTGATAGAATTGAGGTTGAATACTACGGTAGCATGATGCCTCTAAATCAAGTGGCTAATGTATCTGCACCTGAACCTAGAATGCTTCTTATACAGCCTTGGGAGAAAAGTACTTTAAAAGCTATTGAAAAAGCAATTTTGAAATCAGATTTAGGCATTAATCCCACTAATGATGGTACTGTTATTAGAATGTTAATTCCTGAACTAACAGAAGAAACTAGAAGAAATTTAGTAAAGCAAGTGAAAAAAACAGGAGAAGATTCTAAAATAGCAATAAGAACTATTAGAAGAGATGCAAATGATAAAATTAAGGCTTTAAAGAAAAATGGAGAAATGTCTGAAGATGAAATAAAAAAGGCAGAAGATGATATACAAAAAAAGACCGACAATTACATAAAAGAAATAGACAAAATTGTTGAGGTAAAGGAAAAAGAAATAATGACAATATAAACCTGCACTTTGCAGGTTTTATTTCTAATATCATCAGTGTTGTAAGGATGTGCTGTTTATGTTTTTATTTCGAAAAAGTAGAGAAAAGAAAGATAATATTTTAGATGGGAATATGCCTAAGCATATTGCTATAATTATGGACGGCAATGGAAGATGGGCAAAAGAGAGAAAACTCCCAAGGACCATGGGGCATAGAGCAGGTGTTGAGACTATCCGTCGAATTGTGAAGGAATGTAACAAGTTAGGTATAAAATATTTAACTTTGTACGCTTTTTCTACAGAAAATTGGAAAAGACCCAAAGACGAAGTTAATGCACTGATGAAATTATTAGCAGAATATTTAAGGAATGAAATTGAAGAGTTGCATAAAAATAATGTTGTAGTTAACCATATAGGAGATATCTCAAAATTACCTTTACTATGTCAAGATGAGTTAATAAAGGCCTATAATAAGACTCAAAACAATAATGGAGTTGTTCTTAATCTGGCTCTTAACTATGGTGGCAGACAGGAAATAATTCATGCTATTAAAAAAATGTTGATACAATGTAAAGATGGAATAATTGATGTGAATGATATTAACGAGGAATCATTCAATGACTTTTTATATACTGCTGGTATGCCAGATCCAGATCTAATTATAAGGCCCAGCGGTGAAAAAAGAATAAGTAACTTCCTATTATGGCAGAGTGCTTATTCTGAATTTTGGTACTCTGGTATCAACTGGCCAGATTTTTCTGTTGAAGATCTACATGAGGCAATAAGAGACTATCAAAATAGAGATAGAAGATTTGGAAATATAAAATAAAGGGGGGAGTCTGGTGAACAACAGATACATAGGTGCGCTCTTAATTTCGCCTTTTTTTATATTTGTTTTTTTAGGTGATTATTATTTAGCCGCTTTTATTATGGTTATTTCTTTAATTGCTATGCGTGAATTTTACAATTCTATAAAAACAAAAAACTTTAAACCCTCAACTATTATATGCTATGCTGCATCAATAATCTATTATGCATTGTTAATGATAAATAAGAACGGAGATCATTTAGGTAGCTTTCTTGTAATTTTAACATTAGTTTTATTATGTATCCCTGTTATTAATATAAAATTTAGCTTTATTGATTCGGCATTGAGTTTACTTGGTGTTATATATGTTTCTGTCTTCTTTAGTTTTATTCCTTTAATTAATTTTAAGGTTGGAGGTAACGTACTAGTTTGGCTAGTATTTATAACTTCCTGGGGTTGTGATACTGCAGCTTATTATTCTGGAAAAGCATTTGGAAAGAGGAAATTATGCCCTAAAGTTAGCCCAAAGAAAACAATAGAAGGTTCTATAGGCGGAGCATTAGGTGCAGCCATAATAACTTTATTATTTGGTTTAATTATGGAATCAAGGTTCTCTATAATGAATCCTATACATTATGCAGTAATCGGTCTCATTTGTGGAGCTATATCTCAATTTGGAGATTTAGTAGCCTCTTCAATTAAAAGATATGTGGGAGTTAAAGATTATAGTAATCTAATTCCTGGCCATGGCGGTATCTTAGATAGATTTGATAGTATTATTTTTTCATCAGTTGTAATATATTACTATTTGACTATAATTATTAATATCTGATACGTATGAAAGGAAGGTAGCATCCTAAGTTTATTTTACTAGGCTACTTTCTTTTTTGTTTAATTTAAAGAATAGGGAAATATCATTATTATATTGCTAAATTAATTAGAAAAATATATTATTATTAATATAAGCAAAGAAGCTACATAATTATATAGAGATTACAATTTTTGAGGTGGTATAGTGAAGAACATAACTTTATTAGGAGCAACTGGTTCCATAGGGGATCAAACTCTAGATGTTTTAAGAAATGAGAATGAAAAATTTAAGCTTAGTGCAATTTCAGCCTATAAAAACTATGAAAAAATGGCTTTAATAATAGAAGAATTTCAACCTAAATATGCGGTATTAATGGAGGAAGGAGCCTACAATAGACTAAAAGATTATTGTGAAACTAACAATAAAAACACACAGGTACTTTTCGGTATGAATGGCTTAATGGAGATTGCAGCAATTCCCGAAGTTGATATTGTTGTAACGGCTTTAGTTGGTATGGTAGGTGTTCAACCTACTTTGAAGGCTATTGAAAGTGGAAAAGATATAGCTTTAGCTAATAAAGAAACTTTAGTAGCCGCAGGACAAATTGTTATGGAAAAAGCAAGAGCTCATAAAGTGAATATTTTTCCAGTAGACTCTGAGCATAGTGCTATATTTCAATGTTTACAAGGCAACTCTGTTGACAGTATTAATAAAATAATACTAACTGCATCTGGTGGACCCTTTCGTGGTAAGAAATTTGAGGAGTTGAAATTTGTTAAAAAGGAAGTTGCTTTAAAACATCCTAATTGGAGTATGGGTAGCAAAATAACAATAGATTCAGCTACTCTTATGAATAAGGGTTTGGAAATAATAGAAGCCCATTGGCTATTTAATCAACCTTATGAAAAAATAGTAGCTATGGTTCATCCTGAAAGTATTATTCATTCTGCAATAGAATATACAGATGGCAGTGTTATCGCCCAATTAGGAAATGCTGATATGAGGCTTCCCATACAATATGCCTTGAATTACCCTAACAGAGGTGACATGCTAGTAGAGCCATTAGACTTAATCAAGGTAGCTAAGTTAACTTTTGAGCTACCAGATTACGATAACTTCCCTTGCCTTAAACTTGCTATTGAGGCTGGAAAATGTGGCGGATTGATGCCGACTATTTTAAATAGTGCAAATGAATATGCTGTGGACTTATACTTAAAAGATAAAATTAATTTTGGCCAAATTTATAGTATAATTAGTGAATGTATGGATAAGTTTGATTATTCCAGAGAATGTACTCTAGAAAATATACTTTTGACGCAGAAGATGGTTTCAGAGTACATTATTAGTAAATACTTATAGGAGGTATGGAAGTGACTATTGTATATATATTAATGGGTGTCTTAGCTTTTAGTTTTTTAGTAATTGCTCACGAATTTGGACATTTTATTGTAGCAAAATTAAATGATGTAAAGGTGGAGGAATTCTCTTTAGGAATGGGCCCTAAGATTATTGGAATAAAAGGCAGGGAAACAGAGTATCTAATTAAAGCTCTTCCTATAGGTGGGTATGTTAAAATGCTTGGAGAAGAGGATAAGACCGATGATCCTAGAGCCTTTTCCAACAAATCTCCATTAAGAAAATTAAGTATAGTTTCTGCAGGGCCAATAATGAACATTATAGTAGCTATCATATTACTTGCTATAATTGGCTATAATACAGGAGTAATAACCACACAGGTAAATTCAGTAATAGATAATTCACCTGCTAAAAGTGCAGGTGTTTTGGCTAATGATACTATCAAGGAGATTGATGGTAAGAAAATAACTACCTGGGAGGAACTATCAAATACCATTAGCACTAGTAAAGATAAGGAGTTAATTATTACTATTGAAAGGGATACTAAATCCATTACTATAGCAGTAAAACCAGAATACAATGAAGAGAGTAAAAGCTATATAATAGGAATAGAACCTAAGGTAGTTCGACCTTCACTGGGTCAAAGTATATCCTATGGATTCAAACAATTAATAGGTATGACAAAATTAACCTTTTCTGCTTTTGGAACTATATTTAAAGGTCAGGCAAAAATGGATGACTTTGGCGGACCTATTACCATATTTAGAATATCTACAGAAGCTGCTAAATTAGGTTTTTTAAACTTGTTATATTTTGTAGCTATTATTAGCATACAACTTGCTATTTTTAATATCATTCCTTTTCCAGCCCTAGATGGTGGTTGGATATTATTGTTTCTTTTCGAAATAATAACAAGAAAGAAAATCAATGATAAGGTAGTGGGGATTGCCAATTACGTGGGTTTTTCAATATTAATGTTATTAATGATAGCAGTGCTCTTAAAAGATATATTCTTCCCCATTAAGTTTTAGAGGATGTGATTTACATGGAAAGACGACTAACAAGAAAAATAAAGGTTGGTAATATTTTTATAGGGGAAGACTCTCCTATAACTGTTCAGTCAATGACCAACACTGATACAAGAAATGTAGAAGCTACTGTTGAACAGATAAAAAGATTACAAATCGCTGGTTGCGATATAATTAGATGTGCTGTACCTGATATGGAGGCCAGTGATGCCATAAAAAGAATTTCGCAACAGATTAGCATACCATTAGTAGCAGATATTCATTTTGATTATAGATTGGCTATTAACTCTATTAAAAATGGAGTTTCTGCTCTGAGGATCAATCCAGGCAACATAGGTAGTATGGAAAGAGTAAAAATGGTGGCAGAACATGCTTTAGAAAATGGAATTCCAATACGAATAGGTGTTAATAGTGGATCTTTAGAAAAAGAACTTCTAAGCAAGTATGGACGTGTATGTCCTGAAGCTTTAGTCGAAAGTGCTTTGAGACATGTGGAAATATTAGAAAAGATAAATTTTAATGATATAGTTATTTCTATAAAGTCTTCAGATGTTTTACAAATGATTGAAAGTTATAGGCTGATTTCTAAAGAGGTTGATTATCCTCTACATATAGGAGTAACAGAATCAGGGACCACCTGGAGGGGAACTATAAAGTCTAGTGTTGGCATTGGAACACTTCTTGCAGAAGGAATTGGCGATACAATTCGAGTATCTTTAACAGATGATCCAGTAGAGGAAATTAAGGTAGGTAGAGAAATTTTAAAATCTTTAGGTATAATTAAGCAAGGAATTACATTTGTCTCCTGCCCTACCTGTGGCCGTACTCAAATTAACCTAATTAAGTTAGCTCAAAATATTGAGGAAAAACTAAATCATTTAGAAAAAGATATAAAAGTTGCTGTTATGGGATGTGTAGTAAATGGACCAGGAGAAGCTAGGGAAGCAGATATAGGTATTGCTGGAGGGAATGGTGAAGGACTAATTTTTAAAAAAGGTGAAATTATCAGAAAGGTTAAAGAAGAGCAACTTGTGGAAGCATTAATGGAAGAGATTGAAAAGATGTAGAAGCTTGCTAACTTTAATTTTTCCTTGTAATATTTTACTGTCTATGTTACAATAACACTGATGAATTGCTATATTTTCAGCGAAAGGAGTGGGATGTTTAATAAAACCCGCTCTTTCTATTTGTTCTAATGCGCAACGATTGTTGCGTTTTTCATTAGCTGGCTAATATAAACTGCCATATAGAACAGAATATAAATAGGATTCATTATGAGGAGGGGATATTTTGAAAAAACAAGTGTTACTAGAAAAGTTAAATAAACTAATAGAACCTATAGTTGAAGGCTTAGGATATGAATTGTATCATATTGAGTATAAAAAAGAAGAGGGAGAATATTATCTAAGAGTTTATATAGACAAGGAAGCTGGTAGTATTAACTTATCTGATTGTGAAAAGGTTAGCAGGCCAATTAGCGACATGCTAGATGTTGAAGATCCTATACCAGATAGTTATTATTTAGAAGTATCTTCACCAGGTGTGTTTAGATTCCTATTTAATGATAAACATTTAGAAAAACATATTGGTTACACTGTAAAAGTTTTATTTAATGGTGTATTAAATGGTGCAAAATCTTTAATAGGCAAATTATCTGCTTATGACAATGATTATATTTCTATAGATAAAGAAGATGAGGCAATAAAAGTTCCAAGGGAAAAGATAAAGTCAATAAATCTTGAGGGGAGTTTGAAGGAGGGGTATACAAATGAATGAGGAGTTTATTGGGGCTTTAAGGGAGATAGTTAAGGAGAAGGGGATTAGTGAAGAGCTTTTGTTTACAACAATTGAGGATGCCTTGGTAGCTGCCTACAAGAAGAATTATGCAACTACAGGGAATGCTGCTCAGAATGTTAGAGTAAGTATGAACAGAGAAACAGGAGAAATTCACGTTTATTCCCAGAAGAAAGTGGCTATGGATGTGCAAGATGAGATTAATGAGATCTCATTAGAGGAAGCTAAAAGTATAAGTCCAAGATACCAACTAGATGATATTGTTGAGCTAGAAGTTACACCACGCTCCTTTGGTAGAGTAGCAGCACAATCAGCTAAACAAGTAGTAGTACAAAGAATTAAAGAAGCTGAGAGAAATATAATTTATAATGAGTTTGTTGAGAAAGAATATGATATAATTACTGGAATAATAATTAGAAAAGATAAAGGAAATGTTTTTGTTGATTTAGGGAAGATTGAGGCTGTTTTAGGACCTAATGAACAAATGCCAGGAGAAGAGTATAACTTTAATGAACGATTAAAATTATACATCGTTGAAGTGAAGAATACAACTAAGGGTGCACAGGTTATTGTATCAAGAACACACCCAGGTCTAGTAAGACGTCTTTTCGAATTAGAAGTTCCAGAGATATACGAAGGAGTAGTGGAAATTAAAAGTATCGCTAGAGAAGCTGGTTCAAGAACTAAGATAGCTGTAAGTTCCAATGATGAGAATGTTGATCCTATGGGAGCTTGTGTTGGACCACGAGGTGTTAGGGTACAAAATATCGTGGATGAATTAAAAAACGAAAAAATTGATATTATTAAGTGGGATAAGTTGCCAGAGGTTTATATAGCAAATGCCTTAAGTCCAGCTAAAGTTTTAGATGTATCAATAGACGAGGACCTTAAATCTGCACAAATTATAGTTGATGATTCACAGCTGTCTTTAGCAATAGGAAAAGAAGGTCAGAATGTTAGATTAGCAGCCAAACTAACTGGCTGGAAAATTGACATTAAGAGTAAATCTCAAGCAGAAAATATAGAATAAGTTAGGAGGTGTCTGGTTTGAAAGTAAGAAAGATACCTTTGAGGATGTGTACCGGATGTACGGAAATGAAACCTAAAAAAGAATTAGTAAGAGTAGTGAAAAATAAAGAAGGTGTCGTTTCCATGGACTTAACAGGCAAAAAACCTGGAAGAGGAGCATATGTTTGCAGGAGTACTGCTTGTTTAGAAAAAGCCTTTAAATCAAAAAGACTTGAAAGAAACCTAGAAACTAAAATATCAGACGAACTTTATGAAAAATTAAAGGGAGAAGTTACTAATGAATGATAGTTTTCTTCAGTTTTTAGCTTTGACAAAAGGTGCAGGAAAACTAATTGAAGGCTATAACAAATGTGAAGACAAAATAAAACATGGTAAAGTGTTCCTTTGCATTCTGTCTAAAAGTATTTCTGAAAATTCTTATAAAAAATTTAAAAATCTTTGTGAAAAGCAAGGTATTGAATATATTTATGATTATAACAAGGAAGAATTAGGCAGTATATTAGGAAGAAAGGAAATTAATGTACTGGGTGTTATAGATAATAACATGAGTACAAGGTTGATGGAAATTTATTACGCCAACCAAAATAACCGGGGGTGAATATATGTCGAAAATAAGAGTATATGAATTGGCTAAGGAATTAGATATTTCAAGCAAGAAATTAATTTCAATGTTACAGGAAGAGTTTAATGTTCAAGTTAAAAATCATATGAGTGTTATAGAGAGCGAAGACGCAGAACTAATTAAGGAATTGTTAACTGATAAGGAAAAAGATAGCGAAGAATTAACTGAGGATAATGAAAAAACTCCTTCCAATAATAAAGAAGACCAAGATGTTATAACTAAGTATGAGGAAATTTATTCAAATCAAAAGTCCTTTGTTAAGAACAAAAAGAAAAATAGACAAAGCAAAGGAAGTCATATTGCCGCAGATGGAGATGAAAAGAATAAAATCAACAATAATGAGGAAAATACAATAGAAATACCAGCAACTATTTCTGTAAAAGAGTTTGCAGAAAGAATTAATAAACCTTCTAATGAAGTAATTAAACAGTTAATTTTTTGTGGGGTAATGGCTGCAATAAATCAAGAAATAGATTTCGCAACTGCAGAAAAAGTGGCTGAAAAATTTGATATTATAATAAGTCAGGCAGAGGAAGAAGAGGGTAACATAACTGAGGAGCTGGATTTAGAAGAAGATCTAAACACAGAAAAAAGGCCTCCTATTGTAACAGTTATGGGTCACGTTGATCATGGTAAAACCTCTTTACTGGATGCTATAAAAAAATCTAAAGTTACTGCAACAGAGGCTGGAGGTATAACTCAGCACATTGGTGCATATACAGTAAAAATCAACGATGAAAAAATTACTTTTTTAGACACACCAGGCCATGAAGCTTTTACTTCTATGAGGGCAAGAGGTGCACAAATTACTGATATTGTAATTTTAGTAGTAGCTGCAGATGATGGAATTATGCCTCAAACTCAAGAAGCTATAAATCACTGTAAAGCAGCTAATGTTCCTATGATAGTAGCTATCAATAAGATGGATAAACCGGAATCCAATGCAGATAGGGTTAAACAAGAACTAACTGAGTTTGGACTGGTTTCAGAAGATTGGGGTGGAGATACTATCACTGTTCCTGTGTCAGCAAAGACAAAGGATGGTATAGATGAGTTATTAGAAATGGTTCTTTTAACAGCAGAAATGCAGGAGTTAAAGGCTAACCCTGGTAGAAAAGCAAGAGGTACTGTTATAGAAGCTAAGCTAGATAAGGGTAGAGGTGCAGTTGCAACCTTATTGGTGCAAAACGGTACTTTAAATGTAGGAGATGCTATTTTAGTAGGTACTACATACGGAAAGATAAGAGCTATGTTTGACGATAAAGGAAAGAAAACAAAGTCAGCAGGCCCATCTATTCCAGTAGAAGTACTAGGTTTATCTGAAGTACCATCAGCAGGAGATAGATTTACAGTAATTAAAGATGAAAAAACAGCTAGACAGATGGCCGAAGCTAGGAAAATAAAATTAAAAGATCAACTGACCTTTTCTCATAGAGTATCTTTGGAGGATTTATACAGCCAAATACAAGAAGGTAAAGTTAAAGAATTGAGCTTAATTGTTAAAGCGGACGTGCAAGGATCTGTAGAAGCTATGAAGCAGTCTTTGGAAAAATTGTCTACGGATGATGTAAAGGTAAGGGTTCTACATGGAGCAGCAGGAGCTATTACTGAAACAGATGTTACTTTAGCCTCAGCTTCAAATGCAATTATTATTGGTTTCAACGTTAGACCAGACACTAATGCTGCAAGTTTAGCAGAAAAGGAAAAGGTTGAAATTAAGACCTATCGTGTAATCTATACAGCTATTGAGGATATAAAGTCTGCTATGATTGGTATGCTAGAGCCTGATTATAAGGAAGTTATTCTTGGTACTGTAGAAATAAGGCAAACTTATAAAATTTCAAATTTAGGAACCATTGCAGGATGTTATGTGTTAAGTGGTAAGATTGTAAGGAACTGTGACATAAGACTTGTTAGAGATGGTATAGTTATCTTAGAGGGTAAACTAGCTTCTTTAAAGAGATTCAAAGATGATGTTAAAGAGGTAGCAGCTGGTTATGAGTGTGGCCTAAGCATTGAGAAGTTCAATGATATTAAAGAGGGTGACATCATAGAAGCCTATGCTATGGAGGAAGTAAAGAGAAGTCATCTATAAAGGGGTGATATAAAATGGCTAATTATAGAGGTAGCAGAATCAATGAAGAAGTAAAAAAGGAACTTAGCAACATAATTGGAAATGATTTGAAAGATCCAAGGATAAGCGCTATGGTAAGCATAACTAATGTCAGTGTTACAAAGGATTTAAGATATGCTAAAGTTTATGTAAGTATTTTTGGAAAAGCAGAAGAAAAAGAAAGTACTTTAATTGCCTTGAAGAACTCTAGTGGTTTTTTAAGAAGAGAATTAGGTAATAGAATGAATTTAAGATTAACCCCGCAGATAATTATAGAATTAGATGAATCTTTAGAACACAGTATGCATATAGAGAAATTACTTCATGAGATAAAAGGTGAATAATATGCTAAATGAGATTGTTGAAGCTATTAAAAAGTCTAAAAAGATAAATATATCATTCCATGTATCAGCAGATGGGGATTCTATTGGTAGTGCTTTGGCCCTAATGCATGGATTGAGAAAATTAGGCAAGACTGTCAACATAGTGTGTAAAGAAACTGTACCTGAAGTTTTTAATTACTTATTAGGGGTTGAAGAAATCAATAAAAGTACAGGTGTCTTAGATTATGGTGTAGACTGCGTAATAGTGCTAGATTGTGGCAATATTGATAGAATCAATTTCGATACTTCTGATTTAAAGAATCGAGATTATATATTGATAAATATTGACCATCATTTGTCTAATGACAACTACGGAGATCTCAATTATGTAGATCCTTCTTATAGCGCTGTAGGTGAAATTATTTATTTACTTCTTAAGGAGTTAGGGGTAAATATAGATAAAGAAATAGGCAAAGCTTTATATACTTCAATCATGACAGATTGTGGGAGCTTTAGATTTTCTAACACTACAAGGCTGACTCACAACATTGCAGGAGACTTAATATCTAAGGATATTGAATTTCCTGCAATACATAGTTTGATTTATGAAAATAAGAACTATTCTTTAGTCAAGTTATCAGGTGAAGTAATTAATAATATGTTTTTATGTTGTGAAGATAAGGTTTGTGTTATGGAAGTTACCAAAAAAATGTTGGAGGAATTTTCAGTAGATTCCTCCGATGCTTCTGGTTTAGTAGATATAGGCACTACAATTAAAGGAATAGAAGTAGTTATCTATATTAAGGAAAATAGCGAAGGCTATAAAATAAGTTTAAGATCTAATAATAATTTTGATGTTCGAAAGCTAGCAGAAGAATATGGAGGAGGAGGCCACTCTAAAGCGGCAGGTTTCACCTATAAGGGTAACTTAGAGAAACTAAAGACTGAATTAATTTACAAGATAGGAGCTTCTTTATAGAATGGATGGCATTATTAATTGTTATAAGCCTACGGGCATTACATCTTTTGATGCAGTAAATAAGATAAAAAAACTATTTAAAGGTACCAAGGTAGGACATACCGGCACTTTAGATCCATCTGCCTGTGGTGTACTACCTATTTGCATTGGTAAAGCTACAAAGTTAGTACACTCTATTATGGAAGGTACTAAAGGATATAGAGTAGAAATGACACTGGGTATAGTAACAGACACCTATGATAAAGAGGGAAGGGTAATTCGATCTAGCGAGATAAATCTAAGTGAAAGTGAAGTCAAAAATGCTATACTAAGTTATCAAGGTGATATAATGCAAACTCCTCCCATGTATTCTGCTATTAAAATAAAAGGTAAAAGATTATATGAATTAGCTAGGCAGGGAAAAGAGGTTTATAGAGAACCTAGAAAGATAACAATTCACCATATTAATTTTATTTCAATGGACAATAGTATAGTAAAATTTGACGTGGAATGTTCAAAAGGAACATATATAAGAAGTCTTTGTTATGACATCGGTGAAAAGTTAGGTTGCGGCGCAATGATGAGTGGTTTAGAAAGAAGGTTTTCTGGTAGCTTTTCTGTGGAAAATTCAGTACCATTAGATGATTTAAATACAAATAATGTTCAAAAATATCTAATACCTATGGATACAGCTCTAAATAAATATGATGAAATAATAGTAGATCTATACCTGGAAAAGTTACTACGGAACGGTGTCAAGGTGAAAAAAGAAAAATTAATTAAACATATTAATCTAGGTAATTATAGGGTGTATAATAAAGAACATCAACTGATTGGTGTTGGAAAAAGAAGTGAAGAATATTTTGAGATTTCTATTTTACTAATATAGGAGTATGCTTATGCAAGTAGTTGATAATAATTGTCTTTGTAGTTTAAGTAAGAAAACATATATAGCATTAGGAAGTTTTGATGGATTGCATTTAGGCCATATGAGATTGATTAAAGAGTGCATTAACTTAGCTAAAAAAAATAACGGTCTTAGTATGGTGTTTACCTTTAAGAATCACCCTTTAACTGTAATAAATCCTGACAAAGCTCCAAAACTATTAATGGATAATGATAATAAGGCTTCTATTTTAAGAAGTGTCGGCATAGATATATTGAGTCTCGTGGATTTTAATAGGGAGCTCATGGAGACTTCTGCTGAAGATTTTATAGAAAATTTAGTTAATAACTTTAACTTAGGTGGAGTTGTAGTAGGTTTTAATTATAGATTTGGACATAAAAATCAAGGAGATGTTAATTTACTTAGGGAATTAAGTATCAAGTATAACTTTACCGTTAAAATTATGGACCCCTTAGAATCAAATGAACAACTAATTAGTAGTTCTAGAATAAGAACCTTGATTTCCGAGGGAAATATTATTGAAGCAAATAAGATGCTATTTAAGCCTTTTGTGATATCTGGAAGGGTTATCCCCGGAAAACAGTTAGGAAGAACTTTAGGATACCCTACGGCAAATATAGATATTGATGAGAAGTTTATAATACCTAATGCTGGTGTTTATTATACAGTGGTAAGATATAAAGATAAACTATATAAGGGAATGACCAATGTTGGACATAACCCTACCGTAGCTTTAACTAATAAAATAAATGTTGAGACATATATATTAAATTTTGATAAAGAGATTTACGACGAATATATAAGTATTTATTTTATCGAAAGAATAAGAAATGAAGAAAAGTTTGATTCGGTAAAATCCCTCATAGAGCAAATGAATAAGGATTATTATTACGTAAAAAGTAAAAATATAGAGGAAATTTAAAAAAATAATTTACAAGTTATAATGAGTTTGTTATAATAGTTTTTGTGAACCTTACTCTATGAATTAAGAATTGCCAACTTTATTCTTGGAGCAAGGGGATTAAATTTCGGAGGTGTTGAAATGGATAAGGCAAGAAAAAATGAAATCATTCAAAAATATGCTAGACATGAAGGTGATACAGGTTCACCAGAAGTTCAAATAGCATTATTAACTGAAAGAATCAATCACTTAAATGAGCATTTAAAAACTCATAAGAAAGATCATCATTCAAGAAGAGGTCTATTAATGATGGTTGGACAAAGAAGAGGTCTATTAAATTATTTAATGGCTCAAGATATTACTAGATATCGTGATATCATTGAAAAACTAGGATTAAGAAAATAGCTAGAGCGGTTAATCCGCTCTATTATTTTAAAAAAAATTATAATAAGTATTATTTTGTAAATAATATTAGTGTACTGAAAGGAGGTTTTAAAACTATGAGCCATATATTTGAATATGAAATAGCTGGAAGAAAACTAAAAGCTGAATATGGCAAAGTTGGAATGTTATCAAATACAGCTATGTTAGTTAGTTATGGAGATACTGTTGTATTAGTTAATGTTAACGCTTCAGAGAAGCCAAGAGAAGGTATAGACTTTTTCCCATTAAGTGTGGAATATGAGGAAAGATTATATGCCGTAGGAAAAATACCGGGAGGATTTATTAAAAGAGAGGGTAAGCCTTCAGAAAATGCTGTCCTAAGTGGAAGAGCAATTGATAGACCTTTAAGACCGCTTTTTCCAAAAGGTTACAGAAATGATGTTCAAATTGTTTGTACTGTTTTATCAGTAGAAACAGATAATCCACCAGAAATTTTAGCAATGAATGCAGCTTCCTTAGCACTTTGTCTATCCAGTATTCCTTTTACTGATCCAGTAGGTACAGTTTCTGTTGGCTTAATAGATGGGAATTTTGTATTAAATCCAACTTCTAAGGAAAGAGAACTTAGCTCTTTAGACTTAACAGTTTGTGCTACTAAGGATAAAGTAATGATGATAGAAGCTGGCGGTCAGGAAATTCCAGAAGATCTTATGTACGATGCTATCATGTTTGGTTTCGAGGAATGTAAAAAGTTAGCTATATTCCAAGAAGAAACTATGAAAAAGTATGGTAAGACTAAAGCTGAATTTGAACCATGTAAAGTTGATGAGGAACTAGAAAAAGAAGTTACCGAATTTGCTTATGATATGATAAAAGAAGCTATGTACATAGCAAATAAAGATGAAAGAAATGCTGCAATGGATGCTGTAAAAGAGAAAATTGCAGAGGAATTTAATGAAAAATATCCAGACAATTTAGCAGATATTGGCGAGGTAGTTTATGGACTACAGAAAAAAATTGTAAGGAACATGATTTTAGTTGATAAAAGAAGACCTGATGAGAGAAAATTTGACGAAGTTAGACCTATAAGCTGTGAAGTTGGTTTATTGCCAAGAACTCACGGTACTGGTTTGTTTTCAAGAGGTTTGACCCAAGTAATGACTGTAGCAACTTTAGGTCCCTTAGGAGATGTTCAAATTTTAGATGGTCTTGGAGAAGAGGAATTTAAAAGATACATACATCATTACAATTTCCCATCCTATAGTGTTGGAGAAGTTAGACCAATGAGAGGACCAGGACGAAGAGAAATAGGCCATGGAGCCTTGGCTGAAAAAGCTCTATTGTCACTAATACCATCAGAGGAAGAATTCCCTTATACAATAAGATTGGTATCTGAAGTCTTAAGCTCAAATGGTTCTACTTCACAAGCTAGTGTTTGTGCAAGTACTTTAGCTTTGTTGGATGCAGGGGTGCCAATTAAGAGGCCTGCAGCAGGTATTGCTATGGGATTAGTAACAAGCGAAGATCTAACTCAAGAAGAAGTATTAACTGATATTCAGGGCATAGAAGACTTTTTCGGAGATATGGACTTTAAAGTAGCAGGCACTGTAGAAGGTATAACTTCCATACAGGTAGATACAAAGTTAAAAGGTATATCTAACAATGTAATTCGCACTGCTATCAACCAAGCTAGAAATGCTAGACTTCATATCATTGAAAAAATAAATGCTTGCATACCTAAATATAGAGAAGATCTATCACCATATGCACCAAGAGCTTATTCTATGACTATTGATCCAGAAAAGATCAGGGATGTAATTGGTACTGGTGGAAAGGTTATTAATAAAATAATTGCCGAAACTGGTGTGAAGATTGACATTAAAGATGATGGCAAGATTTTCGTTATGTCTAGTGATAGTGTAGGTGCTAAAAGGGCAATAAAAATGATAGAAGATTTGACTAAAGATGTGCAACAAGGGGAAGTATATTTAGGAAAAGTAACAAAGATTACTAATTTCGGTGCTTTTGTCGAAATACTTCCTAACAAAGAAGGCTTAGTACATATATCAAAATTAGATATTTCTAGAGTTAACAAAGTAGAGGATGTAGTCTCTGTAGGAGATGAAATTCTAGTAAAGGTAGTAGAAATAGACAATCAAGGAAGAATAAATCTATCCAGAAAAGATGCTATTAAAGCTACTGAAACTGATGAAAAGGAAGTTTAAAAAAATGAAAGGGCGTTAAGCCTTTTTATTTTTTATGGGAGGTTGTTGATAATATGTATAATATGATTAGATTATCAAATGGTCTTAGAGTTGTAATAGAGAAAATAGATTATGTAAGATCTGTTAGCGTTGGCCTATGGATAGAGAATGGTTCTAGAAACGAAACCGTAGAGAACAATGGTATCTCACATTTCATAGAGCATATGCTTTTTAAAGGCACAAACAATAGAACAGCTAAAGAATTAGCTGAGGTAATTGAGGATGTTGGAGGTCAAATTAACGCATTTACAGGCAAGGAAGCTACTTGTTTTTACATAAAACTTTTAGATTCTCACTTGGAATTAGCTTTAGAAGTCCTTTCTGATATGTTGTTTAATAGCAAATTTAGTGAAGAAGAAATTGAAAGAGAAAAAGGGGTTATAATTGAAGAAATAAATATGAGCGAAGATACTCCAGAAGATGTAGTTAGTGAACTTCATAGTAGAGTTATATGGGGTGAAGATTCCCTGTCATTACCAATCTTAGGAGATGAAAAAACAGTAAAAAGTTTTACTAGACAAGAACTTATTGATTATGTTCAATCTTATTACATTCCAGAAAACTCTGTAATTTCCATCTGTGGTAATGTAGATATTAATAATGTAGAAAAGTTAGTAGACAATTACTTTGGTAATTGGGTGAGTAATAATAAAATAATTACCCATTACCCCTCTTCAGAAATACAATGGGGAAGTGCTTATAAAAACAAAGAAATAGAGCAACTTCATATCAGTTTAGGAATGAAGGGGCTTCCTACAGGAAATAATGACATATACCCTCTTTTGCTACTAAATAATATATTAGGTGGTGGAGTATCCTCTCTTTTATTTCAAAAAGTTAGAGAAGAATATGGTTTATGCTACACAATATATTCTTATATGACTCCATTTAATAATACAGGAGTAATTAATATATATACTAGTTTAAATGCCAACTATGCAATTGATGCCCTGCATTTAATAATAGAAGAATTAGAAGCCTTTATTAAAACTTCAATTCACGGGGAAAAGCTAATTAAAGCAAAGGAACAGATAAAAGGCAATTATATTTTAGGTCTAGAAAGCACTAGTAGCCGTATGTTTAGTAATGGTAAGGCAGCTCTGTTTTTAAATAAGTTAAATAGGCCAGAAGAGATCATTAAAAAAATAGATGATATAACCACTGAAAAGTTAGATGAAGTAATGCAAATCACCTTTGCAAATAAAATTTTAAATGCAGCTTTTGTTGGAAGTAAAATTAATATTGATAAATATAACGAAATACTTAATATCCATAAGGTAGCTTTTAAGCAAGACACAAAAAGTAAATTGGTATAAAAACTAATGGCCTGTAATATAATACTTGTGATTTTCATAATAATTGTATATAAAATAAGGAGGTATATATTATGGGTGATAATATAAAGCTTTATAGTGATATAGAGAAATATGAAATTATCAATGTTAATGATGGAGAAAAATATAATTATTTAGCAAACAATGATGTTGTAGTAGACGAAAAAGGTTATTTAAAGTTGATTATTTTAAATAAAGCACAATCTAAATTCAGCTTCTTTGGTAGCAATGAATTCATTGAAGTATCTTGGGACTGTGTAAAAAAAATTGGTTTACGAACAATAATAATTGATGCAGATGAGGAAACAATGAAAACAAACAGGCTGTAATCCTAGATGGGAGCAATGAAAATTTAATTTATTATGATAGCTTTCTCTAAGTATATTATAATGCCTTTATGTGCAGAATAATTATACAAATGCATATGGAGGGATTAATTTGGCAGATGAGGAAAAAGTTCAACAAAAGGAAGACAAATTAGAAAATATTAAAGAGCTTGGAACATCTGAATTACCTAAAGCAGATGATAAAATACAAGTGGTACCAATAATTGGTCAAATTGAAGGGCACAACTTGTCATCGCCTCAAACTAAATCAACTAAGTACGAGCACATTATACCTCAATTAATCTCAATGGAAAGAGATGAACAGGTAGATGGCTTGTTAATAGTTTTAAATACTGTAGGTGGGGACGTAGAAGCTGGATTAGCTATTTCAGAGATGATAAGTAGTTTAAGTAAACCTACAGTATCACTGGTTATTGGTGGAGGACATTCCATAGGTGTTCCCCTTGCTACATCAGCTGATTATTCATTTATATCACCAACTGCTACAATGATAGTTCATCCTATTAGAATGACTGGCCTAGTTATAGGTGTACCTCAGACCTTTGAGTACTTTAACAAAATGCAAAAGCGTATTATTGAATTTGTTACAAGAACTTCAAACATTGATGAAAAGCATTTTCGTGAGCTTATGCTTCAATCAGATGAATTATTAAATGATATGGGAACTATTTTGATTGGAAAACAAGCAGTTGATCATGGTATAATAGATGAGGTTGGAGGAATTAAAGAAGCATTAGCAAAACTCTATAAATTAATAGAGGAAAATAAATCTCAGCCATAGGCATAAACCTATGGTTAAATTTTATTAAAAAAAGGATATTATAATTGCATGTAGAAATATTTACACGTGAGGTGATGACTTTGGCTAAGAAGAAAAAGAAATCTGACTTACATAGTGATATAGTTGGCATAATTTTAATAGCTTTAGGACTACTAATGACAATAAGTGTTCTTACTTCTAGAGCTGGATTGTTTGGTGAAGTTATCAATAAGTTATTTATAATGCTAATAGGCCTTGGAACATATCTATTTCCTGCTATCTTAATTTTTATAGGTATAGCTATTATAAGAACCAAGGGTAAATTAACCTTTCATAAAAAGTTCTACGGAATAATCATATTTGCAACTAATACACTTCTTTTTATTCAGTTAATTAACATTGAAAACTTTTATAAGGGAGAATTTTTATCAGGTTTGAAAGCTATTATTAATAACAGCTCCATTTGGCATGGTGGTGTTATTAGCTATATTATTACCGTTCCTCTTTACAAGTTATTAGGGACTTTAGGTTGCTATATAACATACTTTGCAATTTACACCATTAGCATAATAATAATTTTTGACATTACTATTATGGATGTTATAAACAAATTTAAAATAACAAAATTAGAAACGAAAAAAAATAAAAGCAAAAAAACTGCTCCAATTATAATGGAAAATATAGAAGCTAAGAGTAGTAATGAAGATGGGGACCGTGAGAGTTATATAAATAATATAAATAAGAAAATTAAGATCATTGATTTTATGAAAAATGTTAACCTGGAAGAAGCCTCATCACCTGCTGCCGAGAATAATGTTCAAAAGAAATCACAAAAGAATGTAAAGGCAGCAAAAGAAGAATCTCATGAACAATTGTCTAAAGAGATATCGGAGGAGATTGTATTAAATTCAACAGAAACTGATAAAGTATATAACTTTCCAACTTTAGATTTGTTAAATGTAAACAATATATCCAATATGAACAAGGACGATAAAAAAGATTTATTAAATAGCGCTGCAAAGTTAGAGGATACTTTAAGTAGTTTTGGCGTAGAGGCTAAGGTTATACAGGTAACTAAAGGTCCTTCAGTCACTAGGTATGAATTACAACCTCATTCTGGAGTAAAGGTTAGTAAGATAGTAAATTTAGCAGATGACATTGCCTTAGGTCTTGCTGCTAAGGGTGTTCGTATAGAAGCTCCTATTCCAGGTAAGGCTGCTGTAGGTATAGAAGTACCTAATAAGGAATTGATACCGGTATACCTTAGGGAAGTCTTAGACAGTGAGGAATTCACTACTGGTAAAAAAAATATTGCCTTTGCTTTAGGTAAAGATATTTCAGGTAATTGTGTAGTATCAGATTTATCTAAAATGCCTCACTTGCTAATTGCAGGGGCTACTGGTTCTGGTAAAAGTGTCTGCATTAACACTTTAATAATAAGCATATTATTTAAATATTCTCCAGATGATGTAAAACTATTAATGATTGACCCTAAAGTTGTAGAATTAAATGTATACAACGGAATTCCCCATTTATTGATTCCTGTAGTTACAGAGCCTAAAAAGGCTGCTGGAGCTTTAAATTGGGCCGTAAATGAAATGACAAGAAGATATAAGTTGTTTGCTGAAAACGGAGTTAGAAATGTAGAAGGCTACAATGAATTATTGGACAAAGGTGTAGTTTCTGAGAAATTGCCAGGGATAGTTATTATTGTAGACGAGCTTGCAGATTTAATGATGGTATGTCCTGGAGATGTTGAAGATTATATAGGCAGATTAGCCCAGATGGCAAGAGCTGCAGGAATGCATCTTGTTATAGCAACCCAGCGCCCGTCTGTAGACGTAATTACTGGTGTAATAAAGGCTAATATACCTTCTAGAATTTCTTTTGCTGTATCCAGCCAAATAGACTCTAGAACTATACTGGATACCTCTGGTGCAGAGAAATTATTAGGTAAAGGAGATATGCTCTTTTATCCAGTAGGGGAATCTAAGCCTATAAGAATTCAAGGAGCCTTTATTTCTGAAGATGAAGTTGAAAGGGTAGTGAGCTTTATAAAAAGTCAAGGAGCAGAAAGTGAATATAAAGAGGAAATTATAAATCATATTAATTCAAAAAATACGGTGGAAGAAGAGTATGATGAATTACTAGATGAAGCTATAAGAGTTGTGGTGGAATCTGGACAGGCATCTACTTCATTCTTGCAAAGAAGACTTAGAGTAGGTTATAATAGGGCTGCTAGGTTAATGGATCAATTAGAAAGCAAGGGGATTATATCTTCTAGAGATGGTAGTAAACCAAGACAAATTTTAATTGATAGACAAGAATATTTTGAAAATAGTTCGGAATAGATTAAACATAAAATACTTGTTAAAAACTCAAAAGAGATTTAAAATGTATTTGTAGAAATACAAATACTATTTGTAACATTAGGAGGAAATAAATTGACAGTATATAAACTAGGAATTATAAGTCTTGGATGTGATAAAAACAGAGTAGATACTGAAATTATATTAGGCAAACTTGTAGATAAATTTGAAATAACTAATGACCCTAAGGAAGCTGATATTATTATAGTAAATACTTGTGGCTTTATAGAAAGTTCAAAACAAGAATCCATCAATACTATATTAGAAATGGCTGAATACAAAAGAATGTATAATTGTAAAGTTCTGATTGCAACTGGATGTCTTACCCAAAGATACAAAGAAGACTTACAGAATTTAATGCCGGAAATTGATATAATATTAGGTGTTAATGACTATGATAAAATAGCTTCTGTTATTGAAAAGTTTTATAATGCTAAAGAAAAGATCCTGTTATGTTCTGATAATGATGTTATTAATGAAGGCCAAAGAGTAATTACTACAGGAAAGAATTACGCTTATGTAAGAATTAGCGAGGGCTGTAATAATAATTGTACCTACTGCGCAATCCCTAAAATAAGGGGGCCTTATAGAAGTAGAAGTATGGAGAACATTATTAAAGAAGTAGAGAGTCTTGCAAAACAAGGAATTGAAGAGCTAATACTGATCGGACAGGATACAACTATGTACGGTATAGATATATATGGCGAAAAAAGGCTTGATAAACTAATTAATGAGATTTCAAAAGTTGAAAGAATTAAGTGGATTCGCTTGTTATACGCTTATCCAGAAGAAATAACTGATGAATTAATTGATGAAATAGCAAACAACCCAAAGGTGTGCAAATATATAGATATGCCTATTCAACATATTAGCAATAATATTTTAAAACGTATGGGTAGAAGAGGAAATAAAGAAAAGATTCAATCTGTAATTAACAAACTAAAGACAAAAGTAAAAGATATAGCATTAAGGACAACTTTTATAGTTGGATTTCCTGGTGAGACTGATGAAGATTTTAAAGAGTTATTAAAATTTGTGGAGGAAACAAAATTCACTCACATGGGCGTATTTAAATATTCCCAGGAAGAGGGGACAGCTGCTGCAAAAATGAAAGAATTAGTTAGCCAGGATATTATGGAAAAAAGAGAAGAAGATATAATGCTGCTACAACAGGAGATTTCTCTAAAAAATAATATTGATAAAGTAGGTAAAGTATATAGCACTTTAATTGAAAAAATTGAGGACAACTACTTTATTGGGAGAACAGAACATATGGCGCCAGAGATTGATGGATTAATTTATGTTAACATCAACGAAAATATTAAAATTGGTAGCTTTATACCTGTGAAAGTTAATGAAGCTGATGAATATGATTTAAAAGGAGAGGTATCTTATGAATCTGGCAAATAAACTAACGATTATTAGAATTTTTCTTGTTCCAATCTTTTTAATATTTATTGCAATTAAGGATATACCTTACGGTGCAATTATTGCAACTTTTGTCTTCATAATTGCATCTTTAACAGACAAATTGGATGGATATATCGCAAGAACTAGGAATCAAGTGACTAGCTTTGGGAAATTAATGGACCCATTAGCAGATAAAATGTTAGTTACTGCTGCTTTAATTTCCTTAGTTGAGTCCGGAATAATACCTGGTTGGATAGCTGTTATAATAATTGCAAGAGAATTTGCTGTTTCCGGTTTAAGAACTATATCAGCTGCAGAGGGCTTGGTGATTGCTGCTAGCAAATGGGGAAAAGTCAAAACTGTTATACAAATAGTAGCCATTATTAGTGCTTTGCTTGAATTTAATTTTCATATTTATCCTGAATTCGCAAATAAATTTCTTAACTTTTTATATATTAATAGTTTATTTTCTACTTTGACAGATATTTTATTAGCTGCAGCTGTAATAATAACTGTAATATCAGGTGTAGATTATTTTATAAAAAATAAAAATGTTATAAAAACAGAAAAGTAGGCTTCAATATTGTATAATATTTTTATAGTTGGCAAAAATTTAATACTAAGAAACTTAAGTTCCTATTATAAGGAACTTTTTAGTTAATGTTGACTAATTAGGCTAATTAGTTTATAATAATTATGGAACGTGTGTTCGGAAAGGAATGAGAATAATGGCAAGTTTAGATTTGGAAAAGATTAAGGCTATAGAAGCTGCTATGGGCCAAATTGAAAAACAATTTGGTAAAGGCTCAATTATGAAGCTGGGGGAACATAATATTTTAGACATTGAAGCTATTCCCACTGGCTGTTTAGATTTAGATATAGCTCTAGGTATAGGGGGAGTTCCAAGAGGAAGAATAGTTGAAATCTATGGACCAGAATCATCTGGTAAAACAACGGTTGCTTTACATATAGTTGCTGAAGCACAAAAGAGAGGCGGTGCTGCAGCATTTATTGATGCAGAGCACGCACTAGATCCTAGTTATGCTAAAAAGCTAGGCGTTGACATAGATAATCTTATAGTATCGCAACCTGATACAGGAGAACAAGCTTTAGAGATTGCAGAAGCTCTAGTTAGATCTAACGCTATCGATGTAATTGTAGTAGACTCAGTTGCTGCATTAGTGCCTAGAGCCGAAATAGAAGGGGAAATGGGAGATTCTCACGTAGGTTTACAAGCAAGACTTATGTCTCAAGCTCTAAGAAAATTAGGCGGTTCTATTAACAAGTCAAAATGCGTAGCTATATTCATAAACCAATTAAGAGAGAAAGTTGGAATAATGTTTGGAAATCCTGAAACTACTCCTGGTGGTAGAGCACTTAAATTCTATTCTTCTATAAGAATGGATATTAGAAGAATAGATTCAATTAAGCAAGGTGATGAAGTTGTAGGTAATAGAACAAGGGTAAAAGTAATCAAGAATAAGGTTGCACCACCATTTAAACAATCAGAATTTGATATAATGTATAATGAAGGTATTTCAAGAGAAGGTAACATTATTGATGTTGGGGTTAAGGAAAGTATAGTTCAAAAAAGTGGAGCATGGTTTTCCTATAATGATATAAGACTTGGTCAAGGAAGAGAAAACTCTAAACAATATTTAAGAGATAATCCAGAGATAGCACTAGAGATAGAAAATCTTATTAGAAAGAAATATGAATTACCGTTGATAGCTGCAGCAAAAAAAAATGAGGATAAAAGTGTTAAAAAGGATGAAAAAAAATAAGAAAGCAGTAATTTCACTGCTTTCTTATTTTTATACCTTGATACTTTTTAAAAAGTATAAGCATACTAAACAAGTAGATAGTATACATATTATATATTATGTATACCAGTAGACAATTTTCTCTCTAAAGGTTTTCAACTTGACATTAATTAAAATATAATATAAAATAAATACAAATACTGGTTTATCATATTTAATATTTTTTATTGAATAATATGACACCTTTTCTAAGCTTTCATTTTCAATTTTAATCACAATAAAATAAAGCAAAGTAGGTGTTCGTATGGGTAAATTTCTAATACCATCAATAGCTGTAGTAATAGTTACCGCAGCGGTATTAATAATTGAATTTCTAATAAGAAAAAGATTAGTAGAAGAAAAAATTGTAAAAGCTGAACAGGAAGCGGAAAGAATTTTGGAAGCTGCTCATAAAGAGGCTGATACCAAAAAGAAAGAAGCTATACTAGAAGCAAAAGAAGAAGTTCATAAGTTGAGAAATGACTTAGAACGAGAGTCCAGAGAAAGACGCAATGAGGTCCAAAGGATGGAACGAAGAGTGCTTCAGAGGGAAGAGTCTTTGGATAAAAAGAGTGATATGCTCGAAAAGAAGGATGAAAGTATTAATAAGAAACTGCAAGAAGTGCAACAACTAGAGGAGAGCGTTCAGGCGCTATATGAAAAGCAGAGAGATGAGTTAGAACGTATCGCTGGTATGACTTCAGAAGATGCCAAAGCACTTCTGTTAGATCAATTAAGCGCAGAGTTAAAACACGATTCAGCTATCTTAATTAAAGAGTTTGAAACTAAAACTAAGGAAGAAAGTGAAAAGAGAGCTAGAGAAATTATCACTACTGCAATTCAAAGATGTGCTGCTGACCATGTTTCAGAGTCCACAGTTCATGTAGTTGCATTACCTAATGATGAAATGAAAGGTAGAATTATAGGTAGAGAGGGTAGAAATATTAGAACTCTCGAAACTTTAACAGGGGTAGATTTAATAATTGATGATACTCCAGAAGCAGTTATACTTTCAAGTTTTGATCCAATTAGACGAGAAGTTGCTAGAATTGCTCTAGAAAAGTTAATTATCGATGGTAGAATTCATCCAGCTAGAATCGAAGAAATGGTAGAAAGAGCAAAAAAGGAAGTTGAAAACAACATAAAAGAGGAAGGTGAACAAGCAACTTTTGAAACTGGTGTACATGGATTACATCAGGAATTAATTAAATTGCTTGGCCGATTAAAGTACAGAACAAGTTATGGTCAAAATGTGCTTAAACATTCTCTAGAGGTTGCATATCTGGCAGGACTTATGGCAAGCGAATTAGGTTTAGATCCAACCTTAGCAAAAAGAGCAGGATTGCTTCATGATATTGGTAAAGCTGTAGATCATGAAGTTGAAGGACCTCATGCAATAATAGGTGCTGATATAGCTAAAAAATATCACGAATCGCCTATCATTGTTAATGCAATAGGTGCACATCATGGTGATATAGAAATGCAGTCTTTAGAAGCTGTCCTTGTTCAAGCAGCAGATGCTATTTCAGCTGCAAGACCCGGTGCTAGAAGAGAAACTCTTGAAGCATACATTAAGAGATTAGAGAAATTAGAAGAAATTGCAAATTCATATGAAGGCGTAGAAAAGTCATTTGCCATTCAAGCAGGTAGAGAAGTAAGAATTATGGTTAAACCAGAACAAATTGATGATGCCGGGTTAATTGATATGTCTAGAAAGTTAGTTAAGAAAATAGAAACTGAACTAGAATATCCCGGTCAAATTAAAGTAAATGTTATAAGAGAAACACGAGCTATTGATTATGCAAAATAATTATTAATTAGTGTTGCAAGAAAGACTCCTTTTAGCTTTGTAAAAAAATCAAAGTTTAAAAGGAGTTTTCTATTTAGTTGTAGAACATAAGTAATATCAGATAATCTTTCATTAGGTAAATTAAGGAGGTAGTATTTATGGAAGTATTAAAAGTTTCAGCAAAATCCAATCCAAATTCAGTAGCCGGTGCAGTAGCTGCAGTAGTTAGGGAAAAAGGAATGACAGAAATTCAAGCTATCGGAGCTGCTGCTATTAATCAAGCGGTTAAAGCTATAGCTATAGCAAGAGGTTTTTTAGCGCCTAGTGGAATTAATTTAATTTGTATTCCTGCTTTTGTAGATGTTTTAATTGATGGTGAAGAAAGAACTGCTCTGAAATTTATAGTAGAACCAAGAGAGCATTCCAGTAAAAATTTATTGTAATTTCATTTATAAGCCTTTTATATTCTTATAAAATATATTTACATTAGTTATTATAAGTGATATATTTTGTATATAAACGTTAAAGAAAATAGAAATAGGTGTTCGCCATGATTTATTCGGATCTACACATTCATTCTAGCTATTCTGATGGTAAGTTATCTCCTAAGGAAATTATTCAAATAGCTAAGACTAGTAATATTAAGTGTATATCTATAACTGACCATGATTCTATATCATCACAACTGCAACTAAATTCATTAGATCCATCTGTAAAAATAATAAATGGTATTGAATTAAGTAGTGAATATTGCGGTTATGAAATTCATTTTTTAGGGTATTTTATTGATATAAATAATTCAGAATTGAATAATCAATTAAAAATTATACAAAATGCTCGAATTGAAAGAGTACATAGTATTATTAATAAATTAAAGAGTCTGAATATTGATATATCTGCGACAGATTTAGATGTAAATAAATATGTTTCTTTAGGAAGACCTCATATTGCTAAAATTCTTCAAGACAAGGGATATGTAAACTCGATTAAGGAAGCATTCTATCTTTATTTAGCTAAAGATAGGCCTGCATATATTGAGCGATATAAGTTAAATTATAAAGAAACTTTAAGACTTATTGCACAGAGTGGCGGAATACCTGTATTAGCTCATCCAGGGGAAATATATAAGAGTATAAGCATGGAAAAGTTCATAAAAGAACTGCGAGTGTATGGTTTAAAAGGAATAGAGGTATTTCACCCTTCACATACTAGTGATGCTGTTAATAGATTTTATAATATGGCAAAAAAATACAAGCTTGTTATTACTGGGGGCAGTGATTATCATGGGGGTAACACAAGATCTGATATTAGAATAGGTTCAGTAGGTTTAGACTACGATTTAACTAAAAAACTATTCAAATATTATTTTAAAAATGGAGGAGTATACAATGAAATTTTCTAACTTATCCTTGCAATTGGAACCATCTCTAACGCTGGAAATTACAGCAAAAGCTAAAACTGCAAAAGAGATGGGTAAAGATGTAGTAAGTTTTAGCGCTGGGGAACCAGACTTTAATACGCCTGATAATATCATAGAGGCTGCTATTAAAGCAATGAAGAACGGATTCACTAAGTATACACCTGCTTCAGGTATTCAGCAATTAAAAGAAGTAATATGCAAGAAGTTGTCTGATGATAATAAACTTAACTATAATCCATCTCAAGTTATAGTATCAACAGGAGCTAAGCAATGTCTGTCTAATACTTTTCAAGCAATTTTGAATCCTGGGGATGAAGTAGTAATACCAGTACCTTATTGGGTATCCTACCCTGAGCTAGTTAAACTATATGGTGGAGTTCCCGTACTTGTTAGTACCAAAATAGAAAATGAGTTTAAGTATGAATTAAGCGAATTAGAAAAGGTTGTAACTCAGAATACAAAAGCAATAATAATTAATAGTCCTAATAATCCAGCAGGTGTTGTATACAGTTATGAAGACTTAAAGATGATTGCAGAATTTGCTAAGAAACATGACTTAATTATTATTTCTGATGAAATTTATGAAAAATTGATATATGATAATGAAGAACATATCAGTATAGCTTCTATTAGTGAGGATGCATACAATAGAACTGTTATAATTAATGGCCTTTCAAAATCCTATTCTATGACTGGATGGAGAATTGGATATGCTGTAGGTCCTGAGAAATTAATAAAAATTATGTCAAGTATTCAAAGTCATACTACATCTAATCCAACATCAGTATGTCAGTATGCAGCTATTGAAGCTATAAGTGGTCCTCAGCAGACAGTTAATCATATGATAGAGCAGTTTAAATTACGACGGGATTATATGGTGAAAAAAATTAATGCTATAAAAGGTATCAGTTGTATTAAGCCAAAAGGTGCTTTTTATGTAATGGTCAATATAAAGGATATAAAGAATAAAAAAATAGGAGATCAAACTATTGAAAATTCCATAGAATTGGCTAAACTTCTATTAGAAAAGCATTTATTGGCAGTGGTACCTGGAGCCGCTTTTGGGGATGATAATTACATAAGATTATCTTACGCAACGTCAATGGAGAATATTGAAAAAGGCTTAACCCGTTTGGAAGAGTTTGTTTCTAACTTGGAATGAGAGATATTTTTATGAATTGTCATAGATTATATCCATAAGATATTTAATTTTCCAAGGATTCATGATATATTAGTTATAGTATTATATTTTGGAAACAGAGGGTGATTAATATATGAAAAAGAAAATTGATTTATTTTTACCTATTTCAGGAGAAGTAGTAGGATTAACTGAAGTAAACGATTATTTATTTAATAAAAAGATTATGGGCGAAGGAGTAGCTATTAAACCCAAGGATAACTTTGTATATTCTCCTGTAGACGGGGAAATTGTCCTTGTTTACGATGCTAAGCATGCAATCGGTATAAAAACAGAAGAAGGCTTACAATTATTGATACATGTAGGAATTGATTCTGTAAAGTTGGAAGGTAAAGGATTTGCATCTTACGTAAAGGTCGGAGAAAAAGTAAAAGCGGGAGATAAGATCTTATTTTTTGATAGAGAATTCGTAGAAAGGCAGGCTTCTACTATAACGCCCCTTGTTATTACTAATTCAGAGATTATCGAGAGTATAGACATAAATTACAAAACAACAAAAGCTAAAGAATTATTTATGACTGTAGTATTAAAATAGGAGGATGAGAAAATGGTTTCAAGAGAGGTAGTAGTAAAAAGTTCAACTGGTTTGCACGCTAGACCAGCAACATTATTAGTGAAAAAAGCTTCTTCATTTAAGTCAGATATAACAATTGAACATAATGGTAAGAAAGCTAACGTTAAAAGCTTAATTGGTGTATTATCTTTAGGAGTATCTAAAAATTCCAAGATAACTATATCAGCTTCAGGAGACGACGAAGTTCATGCTGTTGAAGAGTTAGTTAAATTGATTAATTCATTGGAAGAATAAGAGGGATATTGTTACCCTCTTTTTTATATGATAAAATCTATTGTATAATATTAATTGTTTTAAAACAAAGAATGGAGGCAAAGGATGAGAAACTTATATAATTCACCTCTTAACTCAAGATATTCTTCAAAGGAAATGAGTTATTTATTTTCAGATGATAAAAAGTTTCAAACTTGGAGAAAGTTATGGGTAGCTTTAGCTGAAAGCGAAAAGGAATTAGGCCTGAATATCACTGAAGAGCAGATCGACGAACTTCGAAGTAATATTACTAATATAAATTATGAAGATGCTCAGAAAAAAGAAAAAGAAATAAGGCACGATGTCATGAGTCATGTCCACGCTTACGGACTTCAATGTCCAAAAGCAAAGGGAATTATTCATTTAGGTGCTACTAGTTGCTACGTTTGTGATAACACTGATCTGATTATTACGAAAGAAGCTCTTCTATTAATTAAGAAGAAACTTATTTGTATAATAGAAGCCTTATCTAAGTTTGCTGATAAGTATAAGAATCTACCAACTCTAGGCTTTACACACCTACAACCTGCTCAACTTACTACTGTTGGTAAAAGAGCATGTTTGTGGATTCAAGATTTAGTATTAGACTTAGAAAATTTAGATTTTCTAATTGATAAAATTAAATTGAGAGGCGCTAAAGGTACTACTGGTACACAAGCTAGTTTCATGAATTTATTTAATGATGATGAAGAAAAGGTAAAAAGGTTAGATGAACTAGTGGCTGCTAAAATGGGATTTAAAGAAACTCTGCCTATTACAGGTCAAACCTATACTAGAAAAATAGATTCCATTATCCTGAATACACTTTCTGAAATCGCCCAAAGTGCATATAAGTTCAGTAATGATATTAGACTACTTCAATATATGAAAGAAATTGAAGAACCTTTTGAAAAGAATCAAGTAGGCTCTTCTGCTATGGCTTATAAGAGAAATCCAATGCGCTCAGAAAGAATAGGATCATTAGCTAGGTACGTTATTGTAGATGCCTTAAATCCAGCAATAACATCTTCAACCCAATGGTTTGAAAGAACTTTAGACGATTCAGCTAATAAAAGAATTTCTGTACCAGAAGCTTTCTTAGCTCTAGATGGAGTTTTAAATTTATATCTTAACGTAAGCGAAAATTTAGTTGTGTATGAAAAAGTAATTGAAGCTCATGTAAATAGCGAATTACCATTTATGGCTACAGAAAATATTATGATGGAAGCTGTTAAAAGAGGTGCAGATAGACAAGAATTACATGAACGTATAAGAATCCATTCAATGGCTGCAGCAAAGCGGGTCAAAGAAGAAGGTTTAAATAATGATTTGATTGATAGAATAATCGAAGACCCAATTTTTAAAATGAGCAGAGAGGAAGTTTTAAGTATTGTAAATCCACATAAATTTGTTGGAAGAGCTCCTGGTCAAGTTAAAGATTTCTTAGACAATATTGTTAAACCAATATTAAATGAGAATGAAAGGTATTTAGGCGAGAAAGTTGAAATTAATGTTTAGTATTTAGTAATTAAGTATTTTGAATAGTTGTATATTCATATTAAATGAATATACAGCTATTTTTTTATAGTTGCTTAATAAGAATTAGCAATTTAATATTTATACCCAGAGATGTCCACAATGTGTGAATTACATAAAATGGTATATTTATACAGTCGGTAGACAGCTAAAAGATACGTTTAATTGACAACCATTATCAATTGAGGATGTTAAAAGGGAAAAGGAGATTTGTGTCAAATAATCATAGATCTAAGCAAAGCACAAGAAGATATAAATCGAATTTTACTGGCGACTCACTTAAGTTTTTTTAAAAAATTCATTTTTAAAACGACAAAATACTAATATAGCTAGGTTAGATATTTTTTAAAAACAGAAATTTCAACAAAATCGATATATTGCTTGAAGGCGAACAAACTGTAAAGTATATGTTAATATTTGGTTTGATGACGCTATACATCATTGCGTTAAATCATAATTTAACGCAATGATGTAGACAAACGACATATTTCTTGATATAATATAGCTGAGGTGATTAATTACATGAGTAGCCGTTATGAATTAATAAGATACCAAGAGCCTGAGCAATCCATATTGGATACTACTCAGTTATCAGATAAAGATGAAGAAAATATAAAAGACTTAATAAAAAGACTTGAAAGAAAATCTTACGCTTTAGTCATAAGAGATATCTACATATTCTATAAAAAAGGTTATTCTACTTCACAATTGTCTAGTGTATATAATATTAGCTTAAGACAAATGCAGAGAATTGTTAAAGAAATGGATCTTGCAACAAGGTTACCCAAGAGTAACAAAACAAAGATAAGGAAAAAGGATAAAGAAACTAATCGTCCTTCGGATCCTTCCCCTACATTTTTTAATGATTATATTTACCTACCTAAAAGGTTGATGGAATATTTAAACTATTTAGAAGTAATTAAAGGTAGATCTAATAATACTGTTAATGGTTACAAGATAGATTTAATCTTATTATTTAGATTTTTAAAAATGTACAGAGGAATCTGTCCGCGGAACTTAGAATTTTCCCAAATTCAAATTAACGATATTGATGATGAATTTATAAAATCTATAAGTTTATCTGATTTATATGCCTTTTTGTCTTTTGTTGAAAGAAACAGACAAAACAATTCCTATGCCAGGGCTAGAAAAGTTGCATCTATTAGATCCTTTTTCCAATACCTTAATACAAAAGCAAAAATTTTAGATGAAAACCCAGCTATGGAATTGGAATCCCCAAGGATAGAAAAGAGAAACCCAATTTATTTAACTTTAAGGGAAAGTAAGGAACTGTTGAGATCTGTAGATGAATCTTACAAACACGAAAAACGGGACTATTGTATAATAACATTATTTTTAAACTGCGGATTACGTTTATCGGAGTTATGTAGCATAAATATTTCTAAAATAAAGGAAGATACTTTGACAGTGATTGGTAAAGGTAATAAGGAACGTACTGTTTATTTGAACAAAGCATGTTTGAAGGCTATATCTGATTACTTAATTGAAAGAAATTCAATGGAAATATTACCTGAACATAAAGATGCCCTTTTTATCAGCGAAAAGAAAAGTAGAATAAGCAAAAGAACTGTAGAAGTTATAATTGATAAACATTTAAAAGCTGCCGGATTGGATAGCAATAAATACTCTCCTCATAAGTTAAGACATACAGCAGCAACATTGATGTACAAGCATGGTAATGTGGACATTCGTAGCCTTCAGAAAATTTTAGGCCACGAAAGTGTATCAACTACTCAAATTTATACCCATGTAGATGATGATAGATTAAGAGAAGCTGTTAAATTAAATCCTTTAAACGATACAGAAATTAAATAGTGAAAAATAGCTACCAAAAAGGTAGCTATTTTTTAGGATCTTTTAGAACAAATAAACCTGGACTAATTTCTTCTAGCACTGTATTTTCTGTATCTTCTAACAGTTCACTCAATCCTTCTATATCCTCTATAAATTCCACATTTAAATCCTCGTCATCACTTGTATCTAAGTATTTATAATCTTCGTTGAAAATTCTATAATCTCTAAGTTCTGCTTTTTTTGAAAAATCCTCCTCCTCAAAATCCTTACTTTCATATATATCATCCACTATAACTTTCTTGTAATCATTGTTGGTGATTTCTAAGCAATCCCCACAGCTGTCGCAGATTTTATTTTGATCTAGATCGCAAACATCACATTCATTACAACCATCACAGTTTTTATTTATATGAAATATACATTGTTTTTCCATAGGTCGATCTCCCCTTTCATCCTGTATAAATCGGTGAATCTATAAAACAAACATAATTAATTATAATAAAGTAAAAATCTTTTTTCAACTATGTATAATTATTTTACTAAGTGGCTATCATTAATAAATAGAACATCAGTTTGAATAATTCGAAACTTTATGTTATAATTTATTTGAAATGAGAGGTGTAAAAGCATGTCTGAAAGTTTAAGTGCTAAGCAAAAAGAAATATACGAGTTCTTAAAAAAGCATACCCAGGAAAAAGGATATCCACCAGCAGTGAGAGAAATATGTGAAGCAGTAGGATTAAGTTCTACATCAACGGTTCATGGTCATCTAAAAAGGCTAGAAAAAAAGGGATTAATTAAGCGTGATGCTACTAAACCAAGAGCCTTAGAAATTTGTGAGCTTTCAAATCGCCAAAAGGAAATGATAGACATTCCTATAGTGGGCAAAGTAACTGCAGGTGCTCCAATTTTAGCTGTTGAAAACATTGAGGATACTTTCACAATTCCTTTAAACTATATTAAAAACCGTAATGATTTGTTTATTTTGAGAGTTAAAGGCGAAAGCATGATTGATGCTGGAATTTTAGATGGAGATTTAGCTATAATTGAAAAAACCGAATCTGCTCTAAACGGCGAGATTGTAGTTGCTTTAATAGAAAATTCCGCTACAATAAAAAGATTTTTTAAAGAAAAGGATTATATTAGATTACAACCAGAAAATAAAACTATGAGTCCTATTATTGTGAGAGATTGCAGAATTCTTGGTAGATTAGTAGGTATTTATAGAACATATTAGTTTTTTAAACTCGGGACTTATGCCCCGAGTTTTTTATACACTTTATCGTAGGATATTATTTAACGCTATAGATAAACCTATTTTTACATGCTCTAAGGTTAAACCACCCTGAAGATAAGCTATATATGGTGGTCTTATTGGAGCATCAGCAGAAAGCTCTATAGATGAACCTTGAATAAAGGCTCCAGCAGCCATTATAACTTGATCGCTATAGCCAGGCATTTCCCACGGTTCGCACTCTACAAATGAATCTATAGGAGACCCTTTTTGAATGCCTTTACAGAAATTAATTAATTTTTCTTTATCGTTAAACTTTATAGCTTGGATAATGTCTGTTCTTCTGTCCGTATATTTAGGTAATACTTCAAAACCTGCTAATTCCATTACTCTAGAGCATAACACAGCTCCTTTTACAGCTTCCATAGTTATATGAGAAGCTAAAAACAAACCTTGATAAAAGGATCTCACCACCCCTAAAGTCGCACCGCACTCCCCTCCTAGGCCCGGTACGGTTAATCTGAAAGATGCTTGCTCGACATACTTTTTCTTTCCTACAACATAGCCTCCAGTTGGAGCAATACCGCCACCTATATTTTTGATTAGGGAGCCACATACTAAATCTGCACCAACCTCGGTAGGTTCCTTTATTTCTACAAACTCCCCATAGCAATTATCAACAAAACATATAAGATCTTCCTTGATGTTTTTAATAAAAGCAATGACCTTTTCAATACTAGAAATATCTAATGATTTACGCCAACCATAACCAGCAGACTTTTGAATATGGACTAATTTAATACTAGTATTTTCTTTAAGAACCTTTTCTATTCTCTCATAATCGAAGTACCCATTAATTAAGTCTATTTGTTCATAACCTATTCCATAATCTTTTAAAGAACCTATGTCTTGATTTCCGCTGATACCTATGATGCTATGGAGTGTGTCATATGGTTCTCCAGTAATAGTTAACATGGTGTCACCAGGCCTTAAGTTGCCTAAAAGAGCAACACCTATAGCATGGGTTCCGCTTACGAAGTGAGGTCTCACCAAAGCAGCTTCGCAGTTAAATATATTAGCATAAACTTCATCTAAAGTATCCCTGCCAATATCACCGTAGCCATATCCTGAACTATTAGTAAAGTGTGTGTCACTGATTCTTTCTTCCTGAAAGGCAGCCAATACTTTAGCTTGATTAAATTCTTTTATTTCATCATAATATTTAAATTCCTCTTGGGTATCTTTTTCAGCCAAATGCAAATAATCAATCACAGTATCACTTATTTTATATTTTTCCTTCAAAATGTTCTTCATATGTATATTCATAATACTCCCCTCCAGTATTAAATATTAACACATAAAAAAAGAATAGGCAATCTGATGTTACCCCCTAAATCCGGACACGGATTCAGGGGGGTTTATCATGTCTAAATATTCATTTGAGTTTAAGTTAAAAGTAGTTAAAGAGTACATGGGAGGAGAAACCGGTGGTTACAAATCTGTAGCAAAGAAATATGATATAAAAAATCATAGCTTGATTATATATTGGGTTAATGATTATCAAAAGTATGGAGAAGAGGGACTAGAAAGAAAATCTTCAAAGACTTTTTACTCTGGAGAATTTAAGCTTCGTGTATTACAATATAGGCAATACCACAATTGCTCTTACAGAAAGGAAAAAGATACTTTAAATCTCACGAAAAGTGAAAAAGAAGAACTAATTGAATTAAGAGAAGAAAATGAATTTTTGAGAGCGAGCCTGGCATATGAAAAAAAGCTAAAAGCCTTAATCCAAGAAAGAGAGTCAAAAACAAAGAAAAGACGAAAGTAATAATGGAATTAAGGCAGAACTTTCCTTCAATCAAATTAAAAATCTGGCTTAAGATATCTAACTTACCTATGAAACTTATGGATACAGAGGGTTATTTAAACAAGAAATGTACTATGGAGAAAAATTTACATCAATTAAGCAGTTGGAGAAAAAGATTACAGGATATATTTACTAGTATAATAACAAAAGAATAAAAGAGAAATTGAACGGCCTGTCACCTATTGAGTATAGGCAACAAGCCGCATAATTAATATTATCCGAAAGTCCGGATTAAAGGGTTCACATCAAATCAGCCTATTCTTTTTAATCTAATTCTTTTCCTTCAGCATTGTGATCTGTAAATAAAATTATTTTAGTAGGAGTTATAGTTGATATGGCGTGCTTATATATCATCATCTGTTTTCCGTCACTATCCAGTATTACTGTAAAGTTATCAAAACCCTTCACATACCCTTTTAATTGAAAACCATTAGTTAAATATATAGTAACCAGAATTCTATTCTTCCTAGCACCATTTAAAAAAATATCCTGCAAGTTGTTATTAGTTTTATTCATAATATCACCCTCCATAATTCTCTTATTATTTTATTCTATAAGATTCAGAAAAATCCTTTATAAATGTAAAAATTACAATTAGTTATTTGCTTTTGATATCTTTAAGAATATGATTTACAATATCTTCTTCTGAGGAAAAATCATCTTTGTTTATCCATCTTACCCGTGAATCCTTTCTAAACCAAGTTAACTGGCGTTTAGCGTAATTTCGGCTACCTTTTTTTATCATTTCTATAGCCTCCTTTAAAGTTAGGCTACCTTGTAAATAGTATAAAATTTCTTTATACCCTATACCTTTCATTGCTTGCATATTAGCCTTACATCCCATATCTGCAAGTTTTTTCACCTCATCTATTAAACCTTCTTCTAGCATTATATCTACCCTTTTATTAATTCTTTCATATAGAAGAGATCTATTCATATTTAATACATAATAATATAGATTATAAGGTATATCATATCTTTGAGAGTCATCTATCTTATATTGGCTAAAAGGCCTTCCTGTAAGTTTATAAACTTCTAAGGCCCTAATAACTCTTTTTAAATTATTGGGATGTAATTCAGCTGCGGTTATGGGATCTACTTCTTCGAGGTTCTTATACAGATGGATCTTTCCTTTATTAGCTGCTAAATTCTCAAGATGGCTTCTATATTCCTCATCCTTATGAGCTTCTGTAAAGCTATAATTGCATATTATTGAATTAATATATAGACCAGTCCCACCTACAAGCATAGGGATTTTATTCTTAGCTCCTATTAAGTTAATATACCCTTCTGCTAAGGTTTTAAATTCTGCAGCGCTAAAATTCTCCCATGGCTCCACTATATCAATCATATAATGTGGAATCCCTTCCATTTCAGTTTCTGAAACCTTAGCTGAACCAATATCCATGTGCTTGTATATTTGCATGGAATCTGCTGAAATAATCTCCCCTTTAATCTTATTTGCAAGCTTAACTGAGACAGCAGTTTTTCCAACAGCGGTAGGTCCGGCAATAACTATTAGATCTTTTTTCATATTGTTCTCCTGATTGTTAACATAATATATATTATGATTTACTGTATTCTCTTAAATTTTTTTTCTAATTCGTTTAGACTGATTTTTATAATCGTAGGTCTTCCATGTGGACAATTAAAAGGATTATCACATAAGTCTAAATCTTCTAGTAGCTTTTTTACCTCATCAAAAGATAATTTATCCTGCGCCTTTACTGCGGACCTGCAAGCAATCCTAGCTATATTATCGTACTTAACTTCAACAGTACTAGATTTACCAAAGTTTTTAATGGCATCAAGCATTTGTAGTAGAAAGTTCTTACCGTCTAGTTTTCCTAATATATATGGTACTTGTCTAATCTGAATAGTATTATCCCCAAATAACTCGATTTCAAAGCCAGCTCTTTCAAAAAGGTCCTGATTATCTGTGTATGTAACAAAGTCTTCTAAAGATAATTCCATTACAATGGGTGTTAGGGCTATTTGACTGATCACTTTCCCCTTCTTTATTTCTTCCCTATATCTTTCAAATAATACTCTTTCATGAGCTGCGTGTTGATCTATAACATATAATTCACTATTATATTCACACATTATGTAAGTATTATTGAATATACCGATATATTTTAAATACGCTAGTCTGGCAGAATCCGTTTCTCTTAAGGAATTTTCCTTAATGGTGCTTACTTCCTCAGTTTGATTATGAGAGGCTTTACCGTACATATCTTCAGTCTGTTGAGGTAAATAGATGTTATTCTCTTTATTCTGGGATGATAGATCAATGGGAAGTGAAACTGATTTGCCCATTATATCGTTAATATTATTAGGTTGAATTATGTTGTTAAAAGAGATAGGCTCAACAACTTCTGTCCCTCCATTATTGGCTATTCCATCACTTGTGAAACTATCTTTTTCCAACATAAAAGTATCCTTAAGTGACTCTCTCATTCCTTTGTGTACAGCATCGAATATAAACTTAAAAATAAATCTATCATCATTAAATTTAATTTCTGCTTTTGTAGGATGAACATTCACATCTATTAATTCTGGATAAATATCCAAAAATAAAACAAAGAAAGGAAACTTATTGATTGTTAAAAATGACTTCATTGCATTTTCAACTGCTGCTGTGATAAGTTTACTCTTAATATATCTCTTATTCACAAATATAGATTGATGATTTCTACTACCTCTACTTATGTCTTGATTGCCAACATAGCCAAAAACGCTAGCAATGTCAGAATGGCTTTCAAAATAAATCAAGTTTTCAGCTACATTCTTCCCATATATAATTCTTATTGCGTCAATAAGTTTGCCATTTCCGTAAGTTTGAAGGACTTTCTTACCCTTATTTACAAGCTTAAAAGCTATATGGTTATTGCATAAGGCCAAACGACTGACAATATCAGTTATAGATGAAGTTTCCTTAGAAATAGACTTCATAAATTTAAGCCTGGCAGGTACATTAAAAAATAAATCTCTTACTTCTATATAAGTACCAATATTACAAGCTGTATCCTTTATACTCTCTACTATACCACCATTGATTTCTATTTCGCGGCCTATATCCTGTTCTTCTGTACGACTTTTCAGTTTAACTTTAGCTACTGATGCTATACTAGCAAGAGCTTCACCTCTAAAACCAAAAGTATTGATGTTAAAAATATCATCTATCCTGTTAATTTTACTAGTAGCATGAGGCAAAAAGGCTGTAGTTATATCATCTGGATGTATACCGTGGCCATCATCTACAATTTGTATATATTTCTGGCCACCTTCACTAATCTCTATAGATATGTTCTTAGCAGCAGCATCTATACTATTTTCTATTAGTTCTTTTACTACTGAAAAAGGTCTTTCAACTACCTCTCCAGCTGCTATTTTATTGCTAGTTTCCTCGTTCAGAATGTTTATTCGATTCATTGAATATCACCTACATATCATACGTTTCTTGACTTTTGTACTAATTCATAAAGTTTATTAAAGGCTTCCATAGGAGTAATATTTAAAACATCTATGTTTTTGATATCTTCTATCAAAGCTTCTTTCCCCAACTCCATAAAGTTAAGTTGTACAGATTGCTCTTCTTCCTTTTTTTCTTCCCTTTCATTGAAAGTAACTGCAGATTCATTAACAGAAGCTACATCTATTTTATTATTTTTCTCTAAATCAGTTAAAATATCTTTGGCTCTATCGATTACTTCTTTAGGCAAACCTGCTAATTTTGCTACCTCTATTCCATAGGAATGGTCTGAGCCACCTTCTACTATTTTTCTGAGAAAGACAATTTCATTTCCAATTTCCTTAACAGAAACACAGAAGTTTTTTACACCTTTTATAAGTCCCTGTAGCTTAGTAAGTTCATGATAGTGTGTAGCAAATAATGTTTTACACCTTAAATTTTTCTGACTACAAATATATTCTATAACGGACCAAGCTATGCTTAAACCATCGTAAGTACTAGTTCCTCTCCCTACTTCATCTAGTAGTACTAGACTATTATTAGTGGCATTAGAAAGTATATTTGCTACTTCAGACATTTCCACCATAAAGGTACTTTTTCCCGAAGATAAGTCATCGGAAGCCCCTATACGGGTAAAAATTCTATCACAAATACTTATTTCAGCCTCATTAGCTGGAACAAAGCTACCTATTTGAGCCATAAGGGTTATTAAGGCCACTTGTCTCATATATGTGGATTTTCCGGCCATATTAGGTCCTGTGATTAAAAGCAATTGATTTTCCTTATTATCAAGGTAAGTATCATTACTAACAAAAGCGCCCTCTTTCATTACCTTTTCAACCACAGGATGTCGACCATCAACTATTTTAACATAACCACTTTTACTTATAAGAGGTTTGTTGTAGTTATTGTCAAGGGCTACTTCAGCCAAAGAAACTAGGCAATCTAACTCTGAAATCAATTTAGCACTAGCCTTTAATCTATCAATATTTTCTTCAACCTTATTTCTTATATCAGTAAAAATCTGATATTCTAAGCTGCAAAGTTTCTCTTCAGCTCCTAATATCTTCTCTTCCATAACTTTTAATTCCTCAGTGATAAATCTCTCTGAATTGGATAGAGTTTGTTTACGGATATATCTACCTGGAGGAATTAAAGAATAGTTAGCTTTAGTTATTTCTATGTAATAGCCGAAAACTTTATTATATCCAACTTTAAGAGATTTGATTCCAGTAACTTCTCGCTCCTTGCTCTCTAATTCAGCTATCCATTGCTTGCCATAAGCTTTTGCCTTTCTTAGCTCATCTATATTACTATCAAAACCATCTTTAATTATATTTCCTTCTTTAATTGAAAGGGCTGGAGATTCAAAAATGGATTTTTCTAATAGATCATGAATATCCTTTAATTCATCCATTTTGTTGTATATATCTTTTAACAAATAATTGTCAGTTGTTCTTAATATGTTTTTTATGTCTGGTATGTTTTTAAGTGAATGTTTTAAAGATAAAAGCTCTTTGGCATTTACATTTTGAGAGGAAACCTTACCACAAATTCTTTCCATATCATATACAGATTTTAACCTATCCTTTAATTCTGAAAGCATGGTAAAGTCATCTTTAATTGTTTCCACTGCATCCAGTCTATTTTCTATAGATTTTTTGTTAATAAGGGGCTGTTCTATCCATTTTCTTAACATTCTGCTACCCATAGCAGTGTTGGTTTTATCCAAAATCCAAAGCAAAGAACCCTTTCTTGACTTATCCCTGATATTTTCAGTAAGCTCAAGATTTCGTCTAGTGTTTATGTCCATATTCATATAATCCAATACTTCATAATATTCTAATGAATTGATTATAGAAAGGGATATCCTCTGTGTTTCAAAAATATAATTAAGTAAACCATTTGCAGAACAGACAGTGCTCTGTTGAAAATTATCAATATTTATATCAGGAAATTGTTTTTTGAAGTTATCTTCTATATTGTTGGTAAAGTAGCTAGAATCCTTAGATGTTATAGTAATATCCATTTTTTCAATGATATCTTTCAGGGATTCAAGGGGGAAGTTGCATTGCACAAGTATCTCCTTAGGTGAATACTTATAGATCTCGTCTATAATTAGAGAATAATCCATATTAAAAGATGTGGCATTAAATTCCCCTGTAGAAATATCTGCAAAGCAGAGACCGCATTTTCCTGTATTATTATCTAAATAAATACTTAATATATAATTATTTTTGTTTTCTTCGAGAAAAGAAAGATCAGTGAATGTACCAGGAGTGATTATTTTAACTATATCTCTTTTTACAATTCCCTTGGCCTGAGCTGGATCTTCTAACTGCTCGCAAATAGCAATTTTATAACCTTTAGATACCAGTCTGCTAATATAATTGTTAGCGGCATGATATGGAATTCCGCACATTGGTGCTCTCTCCTCCAAGCCGCAATCCCTACCTGTAAGTACAAGTTCTAGTTCTCTTGAGGCTATTTCAGCATCTTCAAAGAACATTTCATAAAAGTCACCTAAACGGAAAAATAATATACAATCCTTGTTTCTTTCTTTAATTTGAACATATTGTTGCATCATAGGTGTAAGGGCCATTAATATTTCCTCCTAACTTTAAAGGCTCTAAAAAGAGCCTTTAAAAATGCTAAATAGCTTCACCATTAAGTGAAAAGGTCAGCGCTTGTGTAATTTTAACTTCTACTATTTTACCGATAGAATCCTCATTACCGACAAAATTTACAAGCTTACCTGTATCGGTTCTGCCAGAAAGCTTAGACTCATCATTTTTACTCTTGCCCTCTACAAGAACCTTCACAATTTTGTCTTGATACTCCTTGTTTTTCTTTCCACTAATTTCATTTACAACTTCTATAAGTCTGTTAAAACGCTCATGTTTAACAGCATCATCTACTTGATCTTCCATTTTATCTGCAGGAGTATACTTTCTTCGTGAATATATAAAGGTAAAAGCAGAATCGTATTCTACTTCCTTCACCAAATTTAATGTATCTAGGAAGTCTTCTTCACTTTCTCCAGGAAAGCCTACAATAATATCTGTAGTTAAGGCTACATCAGGAATTTCCTTTTTAATGTTTTCTACTAATTCAAGATACTGTTCTCTATTATAATATCTATTCATTTTTTTCAATATGTTGCTTGAGCCACTTTGCACTGGTAAATGAATTTGATTGCAAACTTTATCACAATCTCTTATGGCGTAAATAACATCCATGGTTAGATCCTTTGGATGGGAAGACATAAATCTAATTCTCTCCAATCCTTCGATATCATTAACCATTCTTAATAATTTAGCAAAGTTCATATCTGCTTCTAAATCTTTACCATATGAGTTTACGTTTTGTCCTAATAAAGTAACCTCTTTATATCCTAAAGCTACCAAAGATTTTATTTCCTTAATTATTTCTTCTGGTTTTCTACTTCTTTCTCTTCCTCTTACATAAGGAACTATACAATAAGTACAGAAATTATTACAACCATAGGTTATCGTAACAAAGGCCTTTATATCACTTTTTCTGTCCACAGGTATTCCTTCAACAATACCTTCTTCCTTATCTAGCACTTCTATAACTGATTTGCCTTCTTGTTTTGCTCTATTTAAGTATTCTGGAAACTTATAAGAATTATGGGTACCAAATATAATATCTACAAAAGAATACTTTTTTATAATATTTTCTGCCATGCCCTTTTGTTGCATCATACATCCGCAAACTGCTATTATAAGATCCTCTTTTTCTTCCTTAAGTTTTTTTAAGGCTCCTAAATTACCATACACCTTAAGTTCAGCATTTTCTCTAACGGCACAAGTGTTGAAAATTATGACATCAGCTTCATTTCTAGCTTCTGCCTTTATATAACCTATATTTTTTAGCATGCCAGAAAGTTTTTCGGAATCTTCCTCATTCATTTGGCAGCCCCAAGTTTCTATAAAGTATTTTTGTTTATTAACAGTTGTCATTTTTGTTCTCCTTCTATTTAGGGTATAATATTAATATGCATGATCAACATTGAATTTTATTTGATTACAAGCACAATTCTACATATTTTATTATATTAAATTTATAGTAATTTTGAAAGTCCTTTTTGCTTTTATATAGTCTTCTTATGTATAAAAAGCAAAAAAGGATTAAACAGTCTTATTAATTACTGTTCATCCTTTTTTAAAATAATGCCATGTAAAATACACATCATCTTCTATAAAACCTTTTTTCTTATAAAGGATATAGGCTCCTGTATTGTCGATATCTACCTTAATTTTTACTTTTTTATAGCCTGCCTCATATAATAAATTTAACAGATGATTTAATAGTGCATTTGCTAGGCCTTTTCGCCTATATTTTTCTAAGATTCCAAAGTTGACGATTAAAGGTAATGAATCATTGATGACTATTTGTCCATAACCTACAAACTGGTTTTCATATTTTACAAAAACACACCAATCCTCAACGTAATAATCTTGCATTTCATCAATAAGTATATCTTTTACTGTCAGCGGACGTCTATCCATTTGGTGAAATATTTCATTTTGAAGCTTACACCTTAATTTTTCATATTTACCCTTTTGGAAAGGAATAAATTTAACTTTGTCACTAAAGGGTTCTTCAATAGGATTGTTCAAGATATAACTCATTTCATAGGTACCATTCTTTTTATAAAATCCCAGTTCTTCTAAAAAATTAGCGGTATCCTCATTTACTTTTCCGTCAAAATAAAAGTTACTACCCTTATTAAAAACGCTAAATATTGCTTGGCCTTTTATATTAATGTATTCTTCTTTAATATAAAAGGCATTTATAAAATAATTATTTTTTTTATAACCAATTTTAGAATACCACATATACCCCACTATTTCGTTGGATACCACTAATAAAATCACTTTTCTACGTAAAAAATATTTAGAAAAAAAATTAGCTCGATTATAATAATTAAAAAAGTCTTCATTAAGCAGATTGAATTCATGGCGATTTTCATTTAATTTAAAGAAAGGACTTATAAATTTATTTTGTAATCTTAATATTTTAACCATAGTATACCTTCTTTGCAACAACTTATTTATATAGTGTTTTTCACCATATTTATATAATTCATGAAACTCTCTATAAATCTTTGCTCTTCCAAAGAGTATTTAAGAATCTTATTTAGTTTCTTAAGGTATTTAGTTTCGCTCCAACCTTTTTGTTTTACATATCTTTTTTTACCTAACTTCCAAAAACGATAGGGGAAAATTAATAAAGATAAAATTACTTCTAATTCCTCTGCACTAACGGATCTGAAAGTAGAATAATGTTCTATCAGAATTTTAGCTTTGTTGAAGTCCCAGTTATATTCACTCTTATGCATTAATCTCCTGATAAAATTACCTAAGTCCATTATCTGTAGATCTATCATTACTGAATCTAAATCTATAAGATAGTATTGATCCTGCTTTTTTATGATGTTTTGATAATAGAAACTATTATGACAGATGGTTTTTCTAATATTAGCTTCCCTGGATAGCTTGTAATAATTAGAGTTATTTAGAAAAGTTAAAGCAGTTAAACCTCTTTGATAATACATATCTATATAATCATAGTATAAATGATCAAACTGACTTTTTATAACTTTTCTATTTATATAGCTCTTATACTTTTCCATATCTAAAACATTGCTATAAAAGATACCTGGCCAGTTTTTTAAATTATTTTTCAATTTAAGCTTTGAAACATCTATAGAGTTTACGGAATTATGAAATTTAGCCAGCAACTCAACACAGCCTATGCCTTCATTAATGTCTCTAACATCACATTCAGTGCCGTCAATCCAACTAGTTACATAATAAATTCGTTTACCATGCTCAACATAATAATTACCACGAAAGGTTTTGTAATAAGTTGCTGTATTGTGGAAATTGGATTTCTTAAGATTTTCTACAAGATAATAACCATTTTGAGCTTTACGTCTTCCACGTTTTACCCTTTTCACACAAAGATTGCCCTTATCGCTTTCTACTTTATAAACACTTCTAACCCTGGTTATGTTATGTATATTAACATCATAATGATGTAGTACTATTTCAATTATGTTCCTTACTTTTTCCGTTATCCCACCACTATTATAATGATTTTCGGACATAAATATCCTCCTAAACATTTTAGTGTTACTTCATTATATTAGACTGGTATTGAAATAAGTACTTAAAAAGCATAATAACCGTAGTAAAGGAAAAAAGCGTGCCTATGGTTTTGAATTCAACCATTAAAATTAATTTAATAGTCAAAACCTAAGTAGACACGCTTCTTAATATTAATCTACAGCCTTTATGCTTAATCCTATCTTTCTATTTTCAATATCTATATCAATAATCTTAGCTTTAACCTCTTGGCCTATAGTTAAAGCGTCTGCTGGTGTATTTATTCTTTTATGACTAATTTCTGATATGTGCACTAGTGCATCAATTCCAGGTTCTAGTTCAACAAATGCTCCAAAACTAGCAAATCGCACCACTTTACCAAGAACAACAGAATCTAGTGGGTACTTTAACTCTACATTATTCCATGGATCCTCTTGGAGTGCCTTTATACTTAAAGAAATCCTCTTGTTTTCCTTATCTAATTCTATAATTTTAACTGTTATTTTGTCACCAATTTTTACAATGCTAGAGGGCTTAGTTACTCTAGCCCAAGACATTTCAGATACATGTAGTAGTCCATCTACTCCCTTTACTTCTACGAAGGCACCGAAGGAAGTTAATCTTTTAACTTCACCCTCTACTACCATATCTTTTTCTAAGCTTGCCCAAGCCTCTTCTTCTATACGATTTCTTTCAGCTTTTAATAGTTCCCTTCTGGAAGCAATGATTCTAATATTCCTCTTTGAATCATCATATTCTATTATTTGAACTTCTATGGTCTTTCCTATATAAGTGCTTAAGTCATTAACATGATGAAGTTCGATATGTGAAGCTGGAATAAATATTCTAACACCTTTATACATGGCTATTAGTCCGCCTTTTACAGCTTCCTTTACAGTTATACTAATAACATTGCCATTATTGTGAGTTTCTTTAATATAGTTATAAGTATTTTCTTTTTCTAATTCAATTTTTGATAATACTACGTAACCATCTTCGTTTTTTCTACTTATTACTTTTGCTTCTATTGTGTCTCCAATTGAAAAAACATCGTTTAAATTTGCATTTTCATCAAAAGTAGCTTCCTTTAAAGGTAATAAAGCATCTGCCTTATATCCTATATTTAAAAAAGCTTCTTTTTCTTTTAATGAAATAATCTCACCTTCTACTATTTGACCAACAAAAATTTGTTTATCATGCTGATCCATGTAGGCTAGCTGTTCATTAAAAGCATTTTTGTTTTCATCAATCATCTTTAACATTGCCTCCTTTATTATCCAATCAGGCGAATAATCACCTGATGTAATTCCATTTAATTATAGATTCATCATGAATCTTATAAACTATTCAATCCTAGTTTAACATGTTTAGTGATAAATTCTACAACTTCATCAATACTTAGTGAAGTTGAGTCTATCTCTATGGCATCATCAGCCTTTTTTAAGGGATTCACTTCTCTGTGCATATCCTTGTAATCTCTATCGATTATATCTTTAAGAATCTCTTCGTAACTTACTTCTATACCTTTAGCTGCCAGCTCTTTGTACCTTCTATTAGCTCTTTCTTCAGGACTTGCTGTTAGGTAAAATTTAAAAGCAGCATTTTTTAACACAACAGTACCTATATCTCTTCCATCCATGATAACATTAAATTTATTTGATAAGTTTCGTTGCATTTCAACAAGTCTTTCTCTAAGTTCTGGTATGGTAGCATAGGAAGCAACTGATTTATTTATTACTTGACTGTTTAATCGAGATGTAATATCCTCACCGCTAATATAGAGCTTATCATCTTTAAAATGCATATCAATACTATCTATAAGTTGAATTAAGGTTTCAATATCATCAGGAGCTATATTTTTTTCTAAAGCTTTTAGTGTTATTGCCCTATACATCAACCCAGTATTAATATACATTATTCCTAATTTATTTGCAATTTTTTTTGCAATAGTACTTTTACCTGCACCTGCGGGACCATCTATTGCTATGGAAATTCTCATAAAAATCCGCCTTTCTTTTTTGCTCCAATATAATTATTCTATGAAAAATAATAAAATCCTTTAAAACTACTGATTTTCCAATTCGTTAATGGACTTTCCTGCTAAAAAACCTGTAGAAAAAGCAATTTGAATATTATACCCACCTGTGTATGCATCCACATCAATTACTTCACCAGCAAAGTATAAGTTGTCAATAATTTTTGACGCCATGGTAGAAGGGTTTATTTCTTTTGTATCCACTCCACCAGCTGTAACAATGGCCTCTTCTATTGGTCTTAATCCATGGATTTCTAACTTAAAGTTTTTAATAACTTGAGCTAGCCTTTTTCGTTCCTGTTTTGTAATAGAATGTACCTTTTTATCCATTGCTATCTCTGCAGATATAATTATTCTATTTATAATTTTTTGAGGCAACAGTTCATTCAATGCATTTTTTATCTCTTTGTTTTTAAAGAGCTGAAAATCTCTTTGTATCCGTTTATCCAATTCTTCCTCTGTTAATGCAGGCTTTAAGTCTATGTAAGCTTGTTGGCTATGGCTAGTATTTACTTTTCGACTACCACTTAAAACAATAGGTCCAGATATACCGTAATGGGTAAACAACATTTCACCAAATTCCCTAAAGATACACTTGTTTTTTTCAAATATTTTAAATTCAACATTTCTTAAGGAGAGGCCTTGCAGTTCTCTTATCCATTCCTCTTTTACAACTATAGGTACTAAGGATGGTTTTATAGAAACAATATTGTGGCCTAATGATTTTGCGAATTTATAGCCATCACCGCTTGATCCAGTTAAAGGATAAGACTTACCACCAGTACAGACAATAAAGTAATCACCTATAACTTTTTCACCCTTATCCAATAGAACATAATCTATTTTGCTACCTTCCTTATGAACCTTAAGTACTTTGGAATTTAGTCTAATGTCTACTCCATTATCCTTTAGAGTCCACTCTAAAGCATTTATTATATCAGAGGATTTATCAGAAGCAGGGAATACTCTATCCCCTCTTTCTATTTTTAATTTCACCCTCTGCTTATCAAAAAAATCCATAGTATTTTCGTTAGTGAAAGTGTATAAAGCACTGTAAAGAAAGGTTGGATTGCCAGGTATATAGTTGAAAAATTCACTTATATCTTTGGCATTGGTTACATTACATCTACCCTTTCCTGTAACAAATAATTTTTTGCCCAGTTTAGCATTGGATTCTAATAGTATAACTTTACTAGTTTTTGATGCCTCAATAGCTGCCATCATACCAGCAGGTCCTCCGCCTATTACCACTGTAGTTTTCAATATCTCACCTCGCTATTATATACAACTAGATATAATCTTATTGGGTTGATTATTTTTAAAGGTGTTCAATAAAAAAGACCTAACTAGTCCTTTTTAGCTTTCTAATCCTTGTTTTTATAATTATAGATATTATAGTTTTCCCATAAACCTTCTAAATCAGTAAAAATAGAAGATATTTTCTCCTTTTCTCTTAGACCCACCGCAATAATCAAGGCATTGATTATGCTTAGTGGTGCAACTAAAGAATCAACAAAGGAGGCCATATTGCTTTGAGCAATCAGTGTATAGTCTGCCCTATTAGCTAAAGGTGATAAAAGTCCATCAGTAATTGCTACCACTTTTGCTTTTCTATCTTGGGCAAAGGCTAGAGCTTCTATAGTTCGATTAGCATACCTAGGAAAACCTATACCAATTACTAAATCTTCACTAGATAAATTAAGCATTTGCTCAAAAATATCACTCATTCCATATCCAACTACCTTGACATTATCTAATATAAGATTTAAATAAAACCCTAGAAATTCAGCTAAGGCAGTGGAACTTCTCAAACCGATAATATATATAGTTTTAGCTTGAAAAATATTCTCTATCACTTCTTCAAAAACTTTATAATCAATTTTTTCTAAAGTGGCTCTTAGGTTTTCTATATCTGACTTTATCACATCTTTTAGAGCATTGCCTTCATTAATTAAACCGTTTGATAATTCTATTCTTTGTACTGTAGTAAGTCTGTTTTTTATTAATTCCTGCAAAGCCTTTTGAAGAGCTGGATAACCGCTATAACCTAGTTCGTTGGCGAATCTAACTACCGTAGACTCACTAACCCCCACATTTGTTCCAAGTTTTGCTGCCGTTAGAAAAGCAGCCTTATCATAATGCTTTAATATGTACTCTGCAATTAACTTTTGACCTTTGCTTAATCTTGAAAATCTAGTTTGAATTATTTTCATTAAATCTTTTTTTCCATTATCCAACAATCAAAATCCACTCCTAATAAAGAACAATTACAAGGTTAACACCATTTTAACACCATTAAAAAACATGTGCAAGATTCATCTTAAAATCCTTCATTTTTTTCAATTATCAATAGTTCCGGAGGATTATTTTGCCTATTAACAAACTGACTATATAAAACTCCAAATTTATGTTTTGGTAGCTTTCTACAGTAATCTAATAAATGTTCTTTCTCTAATTTTCCAGCTTGGTGGCCAGGATATATGGCAATTGTAAGTATGCCTTGTGGATTTAGTAGTAACAGTGCTTTTTCAATACTTTTTAAGGTGGATTCATAAACTGTAGTTAAATCCTTGTCTCCTCCAGGAAGAAATCCTAAATTGTACATTACACAATCTAAACCTTTATTTATATACCTATCAATATTCTCATGTGAGTCATGTATAAGAGTTACTTTATTATTACCCTTATTTTTATAATTTAATATACACTGTTCCTGAATATCAAAGGCATAGACAGTATCAAATAGTGAAGATAAAAAATCTGTGTCATAGCCGTTGCCTAAAGTTGCATCTAATGCTGTAATAAAATTTGTACAATAATTTTTAATAACACCATGAGCAATATTACTCACATCATTTATATATTTAAACATTTCATCACCCTATTATAAATTCTTTAAGTATTTCATTTCTTTTTCCGATAGATATCTCCATTTACCTACTTCTATTCCTTCTATTTTAATATCACCTATTTTAATTCTTTTTAACTCAATTACAGGGTTTCCTATCTTCTCACACATTCTTCTAACTTGTCTGTTTTTCCCTTCATGGATGGTTATTTCTACTTTAGTTGAGTTTGTATATTTTTTTATTATTTTAATTTTAGCTGGTGCTGTTATATAGCCACCTATATCTATTCCCTCACTAAATATTTTAACTTTTTTATCGCTTATATGACCCTTAACCAGGGCTATATAAACTTTATTAATAGATTGTCTAGGATGGATAAGCCGATTATATACGTCCCCATCATTTGTTAATAATAGTAGACCAGAAGTATTATAATCTAATCTTCCAATAGGGTAAATTCTTTCCTTAACTTTTACTAAATCTAAAACTGTTTTGCGATTCTTTTCATCCTTAACTGTTGTTATGTAGCCTACAGGTTTGCTTAAAGCTATATAGAGTTTCTTTTCTTCAGGTTTAATTAATACACCCTCAACTTCTACTTTATCTATAGAAGGATTAATTTTAGTACCTAATTCTCTTATTATTTCTTTGTTAACCTTCACCTTTCCAGCTAAAATAAGCTCTTCACACTTTCTTCGTGAGGCTACACCACAACGAGCCATGAACTTTTGTAGTCTTTCTTCCATGATTAATCACCAAAATTTCTATTATATTTGTAGTACATATAAATTATATTACTTAATGTGTAAAAATCAAAGATATTTAACATATTAAACAAGCCTTAGAGATCTATCAATTACTTAGGTTAATTTCCACAAAACCTATAACATTAAAAAACTGATAAATTAAAAAATATAGATGGAGGTGTTAATAATGAAGAAGAAAACAATTTCCCTTTCAATCTTGTTTTTGTCACTGTTTTCTACTAGTGTTGCAGCTCAGCCTGTAATCTATACAGTTAAATCTGGAGATTCTATGTGGAAAATTGCTTCAAAATATCAGGTAGGGGTTAGTGAAATTATTGCCTCAAATCCAAGTGTTAGAAATGCTTCTTTAATTTATCCAGGTCAAAAGTTAACAGTACCAACAATTGATGATATAAAAGCTAAAGAAGCAGAAGTTGTTAGACTGGTTAATGTAGAAAGAAGAAAAAGAGGTCTTCAACCAGTAGCTAATAATTGGCAGTTAGGTAGAGTTGCTAGGTATAAGTCACAAGATATGATTAACAAAAACTACTTTTCCCATACCTCTCCCACTTATGGATCACCTTTTGATATGATGGAGTCTTTTGGTATAAGGTTTTCCGCTGCTGGAGAGAATATAGCTTCAGGTCAAAGAACTCCTGCAGAAGTTGTAGCAGCATGGATGAATTCACCTGGACATCGAGCTAATATATTAAGTCCTACTTACAATCAATTAGGTGTAGGTTTAGCCACTAGTAAATCTGGTAAGAACTACTGGACCCAGATGTTTATAAAAACAATGTAAATAAAAATAACAGGGTTAACTTTCCCTGTTATTTTTCAAATTCATCATAGCATCTAGAGCTAATACATATCCATTTAGTCCAAAGCCACTTATTAAACCTACTGAAGCTGCTGCGGTGACGGATTTACTTCTAAACTCATCTCTAGCATGTATGTTGCTAATATGCACCTCTACGGAAGGAATCATAACAGATTTTAAAGCATCATATATGGCATAGCTATAATGTGTATAGGCTCCAGGATTGATAATTATTCCTTGATATTTATTGTAGGCATCATGAATGTAGTCGATTATCTGACCTTCGCTATTGCTCTGGACAATGTCTACTAATAAATTTCTTTTTTCAGCCTCTTCCTTTATAAGATTACACAAGTATTCATAATCTTTGTCACCATATATGTGTTTTTCCCGTATTCCAATAAAGTTTATGTTCGGACCATTGATAATTAAAAACTTCAAATTAAATTCATCCCCTTACATTGTATCAATATATCCTCCACTGTTTTTTCTAAACTGTCTACATTATTTATTTCTATATCACAAGAGCTTCTATATAAGTCTATTCGTTCTTTGTATAAATTCCATATAGAATTCTTTTTATTTTCTAAGAGTGGTCTTGTTGAAACTTCTATATCCTTGATTATATCTTCTGGTGGACGGTTAATAAAGAAAATTACTCCTTTTTCTTTTAAAAATCCTATGTTTTCCTTTCGTTTAATAACCCCTCCTCCAGTAGAGATTATAAGATTGTCACTAGCTGCTAGTTTTTTCACAACCTTACTTTCTATATCCCGAAAATAATCCTCACCTAAGAGAAATAAATCAGAAATTTTTTTCCCGCTACTGATTTCTACTAACTCGTCTGTATCTATAAATTTTTTATTTAAATTATTTGCTAATTTCATACCTATGGTTGTTTTACCGCACCCAGGCATACCTATTAAAACAATGTTAGTTTTATCCAATATCATATTAATTAGAAACCCCTTTGCGTTAATTCCATATAGATCTTTTCTATAACTTCTTCTTTAACATCTATATTATTCCATATTGACTCAGCCCAAACTGCCTGACCTACCAACATAAGAAGCCCATTAGCACATTTAATGTTATTATCCATGGCGTAAGATAATAATTTAGTATTAAGAGGATTATAAATTAGATCAAATACAAAATTAAATCCTTTTACAAATTCCTCTTCTACTATACACTGCTCTACATTTGGATACATACCTACAGGAGTACAATTCACTAATATATCCTTTGTTTTTACTGAGCTTAAATCCTCATATTGAATTATTTTATGATTGTCATCTCTTAGATTGATTTTTTTGCTCTTATCTCTGACAACGATAGTTATATCTTTGCAATGTTTATCTTTAAGATATTGAAGAACTGCTGCAGCGGCTCCCCCACTGCCTAGAACAATAGCGCTAGAATTTTCTATAGATATATCATATTTCTTAAAGGTCATATCAATTCCGTTATAATCGGTATTATATCCCTTGATCTTTCCCTTATCCATAAAAACAGTATTAACAGCACCTATAGCTTCTGCTTCTGGACTAATAAAGGTCAAGTATTTCATTATATCTATTTTGTATGGGATTGTAACATTGAAACCTCTTAGCTTATTATTTTTCACGAAGGATTGTAGTTCATCTCTTTGCAGAGCATAAAGCTTATATTCACCATCTATACCGTAATATTTAAATATTAACTCATGTATAGCAGGTGATATACTGTGCGCCAATTTTTCACCTATTAAACCAAACAAATTCATCCTAAGAACCTCGCTTAAATTATAATTGGGATTGAAGTTTCTTGCTTTCCTCCATAATTGTTTTTAATATTTCTGTTATATAAGTTTTGTAATTCGAATTTTTTACAAGCTTCAAATTCTTTTCTATTACTTGATTTTCTCTATCTTTGTTCAAAATATTCATATTTCTTTCTTTTTTATATTGACCTATTTGTTGTGCAAGTTCAAATCTTTCTTCAAGAAGATCAACTAACTCCTTATCAATTAAATCTATTTCACTTCTGTATTTCATTAATTCAGCCATTTTCTTTCTCCTTTAACTTATATCTTTTAGTTAAAAACTAATGTGGCCACCTAAGCTTATAAAATCCTCATAAAAGTCTGGATAAGATTTATCTATGGCCTTATAGTCTTCTATTATCACAGGATTTTCACAAACTAAAGAGGCGATAGTCATGGACATAGCTATACGATGGTCATTCCAGGACTTAACTTTTCCACCTTTTAGACTTTTAACCCCATTGATTATCAATGAATCTTCTTTCTCTATAATATTTGCTCCTAAGGCATTCAATTCAGTAGTCACTGCTTGGAGTCTGTCACATTCTTTTATTCTTAACCTAGCAGCATTATATATAACAGTTTGCCCCTGACTAACAGATGCTAATACCGCTAATATTGGCACCAAATCAGGCACTTGTGACGCATCGATATCTGTCGCAGTTAAATCTGATTTAATTGCTATGAAGCCATGATCTTCTTCTATTATTTTACCGCCCATTCTAGTAGCAATATTTATGAATTCTTTATCTCCCTGCAAGGAATCCTTTTTTAAATTCATACATTGTACTTTACCATTTAACAGGCCTGCAGCTAGAAAGAATGCAGCCTGGGAGTAATCTCCTTCTACAGTATAATCCTTAGCAGTGTATTTTTGTCCTCCCTTTATAGTAAAGCTTTCATAATTATTATTATCTATATTTACTCCAAATTCCCGCAAAACATCTATAGTCAAATCTATATAAGGACGGGATTCTAACTTTCCATCTACTATTATTTTAGAATTTTCATTAAGAAGAGGAAGGGCAAACATTAAGCCACTTATAAACTGTGAGCTAACATTTCCTTCAATAGAAAAATCTCCTGCTTTTAATCTACCCTTTACTTCTAGAGGAAGCATGCCATTGTTATTTTTATAATAAAGTCTCTGTTTGTCAAAAATATTATAAAATGGAGTTAAGGGTCTTTCTACAAGTTTACCTCTTCCTGTAAAGGTAACGGTATCCTCCTGTAACATTGCCACAGGAATTAGAAATCTTAAAGTAGAACCACTTTCATTACAGAATAATTCAGAAGCTGAATACTTAAGCTTATTTGTTCCTTTTACATTGATTTCTCTTTCATCAATCTTAATTGCAGCACCTAATGCTTCCAAAACTCCTGCAGTAGCTTTTATATCTTTCGACAAATTAATATTTCTTATTATACTCGTTCCTTCTGCTAGAGCAGCGCATATTAGCGCTCTGTGGCCAACACTTTTTGAAGAAGGTATATTTACTTTTCCTTGCAGTGTGCTACTATTCTTTACTTCAATGTAAGTCATATTTTATTTTCATCCTCTCCTAAAAATTTGGCTACATCTGTTAATTTAACCTTCTTAATATATCCTTCACCAAGATCTTTTATAAGAATGAAGTTAAGTCCGGTGTCCATTACCTTTTTATCTTTATTAATAATATTAAGCAAATCATTTATATGCACTGGTAACTTATAAGGTAGATGATATTGAACTAAGGCTTCTTTAATTTTTTCGCTACAGCCATCTTTAGTCAATCCAAGTTTTTCACCTATCTTGCTAATAGAATACATGCCCATAGCTACTCCTTCACCGTGAGTATATGTTTTATAATCATAATAAGCCTCAATACCGTGACCTAAAGTATGACCAAAGTTAAGCAACATTCTTAAACCAGTATCCTTCTCATCTTTCTCTACAATTTCTTTCTTTATATTGCAACAAGTATAAATAATGTATTCCATGTTTGCCATAATTTCTGATTTATTCTTATATTTTAAGAGGTTGTTAAAGAGCTTTGAATCCTTAATAAGTCCGTATTTTATCACTTCAGCCATACCATCATAAAAGAAACGATCATCTAGAGTTAATAAGACCTGAGGGTCAATAATTACAGCGTGAGGATGATAAAAGTTACCTATTAAGTTTTTACCCCGCTCCAAATTAACAGCAACCTTGCCACCGATACTGCTATCTACTTGTGCTATTACTGAAGTTGGTATTTGAATATATCTTATTCCCCTTAAAAAAGTAGCTGCAACAAAGCCGGTTATATCCCCTACTACCCCTCCTCCTAAAGCTACTAGCAAGGAATCTCTGTTTACTGAAAAGTCTAGCAATTTATTGTAAATATATTGCAAGCTAGCAATACTTTTAGTTTCCTCGCCAGGTTCAAGGATAATAAAGTTCACATCAAAATCTTTACTTGATAAGTTAGTCTTAATAGTTTCTCCGTAAAATCTATAAACATTTTCATCTGTTATAACTATAATTTTCTTTGTATTGAATAAGTCCGAGACTATATCTGCTGTATTATTTATCAAACCAGTTTCAATAAATATACTATATTGGTGTTGTGATAGATTCAGTTGAATTTTTTGCATTATTCCAACTCCTTTCTCCTTTTGTTGGCGCACTTAAACTCCTCTAACAATTTTTCATCATCATCATTGATAATTATATCTTTAAGCTTGACAATATTATCAATAAAACAATCTAAAATATCTATTACATTATTCTTATTTGTTTTTATTAACTCTAACCAGAGAACACTATTCAAAGATGCCACCCTTGTGGCATCCTTAAAACTTCCACCAATTAAACTCTTTAAATGTTCTTCTGGAGTAAAACAATTGATTAATGCTACTGCTAACATGTGGGGTAGATGACTAGTATAGGCTATTATTCTATCATGATCTTCCGCTGATATTAAAATAGGCTTTTTACAACCTAATGCAACAATTAATTTCTCCATGAATTCTAGAGTTTCTTTTTTATTCTGGCTAGTAGGGGTAAGAAAATAATTTGCATCTTCAAAAATACTTTCATCTGCATGGTTAAAACCAGAAAATTCTTTTCCAGCCATCGGATGTCCTCCAATAAAGTCTAAATCATTCCTTAGAATTCTTTCTATCCTAGAAACAATATTTACTTTTAACCCACAAATATCTGTAATAATACAGCCTGCTTTAAAGTATGACATATTTGCCTCTATAAAGCTTATAGTGTCTTCAGGATAAAGAGCCATTATAATTAAGTCACTATTAGATAACATATATTTTATTTCTAAACCAGAAAAATCAATTATTTGTTTTTCTTCTGCTTTTTTTATTGTCTGAAGATCTTTATCTATGGCCCATAGCTGTCTTGGTTTTAATTTTCTTAAAGCCATAGCATATGAGCCACCAATAAGCCCTAATCCAACAATAGTAATATTAAAGTCGCTTAAATCCATGTTTTTATACCTGAATTTCCTTATTAACAATTTTTGATAAGTCTTTTAATGAATCCATTAAAGCGGTAAATTTTTCTGGTTTTATAGATTGTTCTCCATCGCTTAAGGCCTTAGCAGGATCGTGATGAACTTCAACAGCAATACCATCAGCACCAACTGCTATAGCAGCTTTTGATAAAGGCTCTACCATCCACCATTTTCCGCTAGCATGACTTGGATCAACAATAACCGGTAAGTGACTAAGTTTCTTGATGGCTAGTACAGCACTTAAATCTAAAGTATTTCTTGTATAGGTTTCGAAGGTTCTAATTCCTCTTTCACATAATATTACCTTTTCATTGCCTTCTGACATAATATATTCAGCTGACATTAATAATTCTTCAATGGTAGCACTTAAACCTCTTTTTAGTAATATGGGTTTATCAGTTTTTCCTACCTCCTTGAGCAAATCAAAGTTCTGCATATTTCTTGCACCTATTTGTATAACATCCACATAGGGTAGAGCTGATTCTATTTGATTAGGAGCCATAATTTCTGTAACTACAGGTAGCCCTGTTATAGCACTAGCTTTCTTAAGAAGTTTAAGCCCCTCTTCTTTTAAACCCTGAAAGCTATATGGTGAAGTTCTTGGTTTATACGCTCCTCCTCTTAGAAAGGTAGCCCCAGATTCCTTAACAGACTTTGCAATAGTTAACAGTTGCTCTTCAGACTCTACAGAGCAAGGTCCAGCTATTACAGCTAGCTTGTTTCCACCTATAGTTTTCCCTTTCACATCAATAATTGTATCTAATGGATTAAAAACTCTGCTAGCTCTTTTATAAGGACTCTGTATTCTCATAACCTTCTCTACGCAATCTTCAAGCTCAAAAATTCCTATATCGATGGCAGTAGTATCTCCTACTGCACCAAGAATACAGCAACTATTACCTTCGCTTAAATGAACACTGCAACCTAAGTTTTCTATCCATTTCTTGATTCTACCAATATCATCTTTTGTAGCATCCTTTTTTAAAATTATTACCATTTTAAATAGCCCTCCTTTTTTTTGTAATAAAAAAAGACCCTAATGAGTCTTATTTAAAAAATGTATGATGGACCCATTTTATATAAAACTATTATTTTTTTGTACAACAAAAGTGACCAAAGATATAATAATAACTTTGGCTAAAATAATATATAAAATTAACTTGTTGTTTCATTAAAATAGTTTTCATAAAATTTCCCTCATCAATCTATTAAATGTTTGTATAATTATACCACCGCTCATGTAATTATGCAACACAAATTCTACTAAATAGATAAAAACTAAAATATTTTCCTAATTGATAACTATTATTCTTTATATTACAGTATGAGCCATCTATAACTTATGTTA
>FZPS01000164.1_pt66 | contig 76786 bp, 57 predicted proteins | sample 1817821 | NCBI WGS metagenome assembly FZPS01 (sample SAMEA104158645, study PRJEB21678) | metagenome | place: Germany | collected 2015-04-21
CAAACAATTCTATATAAAATATAGCAAGTTTTTGCTATTTAACAATTAGTGTTATTATATATTTTAATGTAAAAAACACGCTAATTAATCCCTATAAGTTTTAATTATAACGGCAAAATAGATAATCTACAAAATAATAATACAAGGTAATTCTATTATTGCTTTATAGAAGAAGATGTTATATGCTTAATTAATGATTTATTTTTATAGCGTAACAAAGATATTTTTCTCTTTTTGATCAAATCTTACAGGAGCAATTTTTTGCAGCTCTGCTAATATAGATTCTAAATCTGTGTGTTTTGTAGTTATGGTATAGCTATATTCTAAAGCACCAGTTGCTTGTAGATGAAACTTTACATCATATTTTCTCTCAAGCACCTTTAATACCTCAGCAAGTGGTGTGTCGTAAAAATAAATCATATTATCCTTCCAAAGAGAGGCACTGGAAGGCTTTGAAAGGTTAGAAAGAATTGTTCTACCTGTGGTCTTATTATATTCAAGCAGTTGCCCAGGTGTCATTGAGTAGCTGCTACTCTGTACATGAAAAGATGTTTTACCTTCATCCAACACAACTTTAATAAATTCACTCTCACTATATGCATTAACATTAAATGAGGTGCCTAAAACTCTTACAGACGTATTTTGAGCATTTACAATAAATGGTCGTTTACTATTTGTGGTAACATTAAAATACGCTTCACCATCTAAAAATATTTCTCTTTGTCTAATTCCAAATCTTTCGGGATAGCGAATTCTAGTACCTGAGTTTAAATAGACTTCTGTACCGTCTTGAAAAAATATTCTTGCATCCTCACCATATGGAATATAAAGCTCGGTATATTTTACTCCTTCAAAAATTGAAGTTTGTTTGTTGAAATAGAAAGCCAATAGAGAAACAATAAATATAGGTAGAAATACAGCTGCAACTTTTAGACTGGTTCTTCTAAATGATTTTTGATAAATCTCACGATCAATCTTTTTAAAAAGCTTATCAGACTGTACAGGAGAAAATGTTTTATCGCTAAATAAGTCATCCCCCATCACGTAAGCATCTTTATCCAACATATCTGCAAGGTGTTGCTGACCCTCTATTGTAGATGAAAACCATTCAACAACCTCTTGTGCATCTTCTTTTGTAGAGACCTCACCAACTACCCTATTTATCATATTTCTTTTTGCCGACATGAATTTTTAATTACATAAGTTTATCCCTTATTCTTTATAGACACATAATTGAGCAAAAGATATTAGTTAAACTGCATAATATTTTTCACTTAATTTTTATCTGATCAAAATATAAACGCAACATCTTAATAGACTCTTGATAATGCGACTTTACAGTATTAATGGATATTCCCATCTTCTCAGCTATTTGCTGATTACTTTCGGTTGTTTCAAGCTTTCGAAGGCATATCTCCTTTTTTTGTGGCGGTAATGATTCAACTCCTTGATAAAGAAGATTGCGCATCTGCTTATCATCCATGGCCTTTATAACATCTTCCTGGCCCGGAATATCTATTTGTGCATTTATATAGTTTAATGAAATCTCATCTTTGCGGTCGCGTATCTGATTAAGAATATAATTCTTAGTCATTGTATAAAGATAATTCTTGAGATTAATTTCGATATGAATATCAGATGTGCTTTCCCAAAGCTTCACAAACACATGCTGTACGGCGTCTTCTGCCATCTGAGTGTTTTTGAGATACTTTAAAGCTATAGCGTAAAGATAACGATGATATTTTTTGTAAATTGCAATAACGCCTCTCTATCCCTCTTCTTTAATAGAATAAAAAGGGCGTGGTCTTCATTAATTGCAAATTCTTGCAAATCTTTTTTCATTTAACTAAACATAGATACAATCCTTTTAAGCCCTGCAATAAACAGGTCAACTTCCTCTTTAGTATTATAAAATGCAAAAGATACACGTGCGGTGCCATCTATACCCAACTCTTTCATAAGCGGCTCGGCACAATGATGTCCTGTTCTGATAGCTATCCCCATCTTATCTAAGAGGGTTCCTATATCATATGGGTGTATATCGTCAACCAGAAATGAAATTACGCTACACTTCTCCTTAGCTGTACCTATAATCCTCATTCCAGGAATTTGAAGCATCTTTTCAGTTGCGTATTTCAAAAGCTCATCTTCGTGATGGGCAATATTATCTAATCCAATTGAGTTTATATAATTTAAAGCAGTTGCAAGAGCCGCAGTACCCACAAAATCGGGCGTTCCGGCCTCAAACTTAAATGGCAGTTTGTTAAAAGTTGTTTTTTCAAAAGTTACATTTTCAATCATCTCTCCACCTCCCTGATATGGAGGCAAAGCATTAAGCCACTCTTCTTTACCGTAAAGTACACCCACTCCGGTTGGTCCGTAAACCTTATGTGATGAGAAAACCAGAAAGTCACAATCAATCTTCTGTACGTCAACTTTTGTGTGCTGCACACTTTGCGCGGCATCTATAAGTACAGGAATTTTATTATTGTGAGCAATTTTCACTATCTCATTCACAGGATTAACTGTTCCCAGCACATTTGATATATGAGTCAATGCAATTAGTTTTGTACGGGGAGAAATAAGCTTTTCAAATTCCTCTAAAATAAGTTCACCATCTTTATTAATAGGGGCAACCTTAACACTGAGTCCGTACATGTCTGCCTGAATCTGCCATGGCACAATATTAGAATGGTGCTCCATGGCAGTAATAAGTATTTCGTCTCCAGGTTCGCAGAATGTCCTGCAGAATGATGATGCAACCAGATTTATCGACTCAGTAGCACCGCGTGTGAAAACAATCTCATCCGGTGAATTAGCATTAATAAAACGCTGAACAGTTTTCCTTGCTGCTTCATGCTCATCGGTTGCAACCTGACTAAGATAATGAACACCCCTGTGAACATTTGAATTCACCGTGGTGTACATTTCTGTAATCTTATCCATCACACACTGAGGCTTTTGAGAAGTAGCAGCGTTGTCGAAGTATACCAGTGGCCTACCATATACTTCACGTGCAAGAATAGGAAAATCTGCTCTTATTTTATTAATATCCATCATTAAATTATTTATTTACAAACATTGCAATTGCCGCATCTCAACAATTCGCCACGGAATCTCTTGCTTATAAGAGTTACAAGCCTTTCCTGTAAAGAAGGAATGCGAACAAGATCCACTACATCACGTGTAAAGGCAACTAAAAGCAACAGTCTGGCTTCTTCTTTATCGATACCGCGTGAACGCATGTAAAATAAAGATTCTTCATCCAAATGACCTGTAGTCAGCCCGTGTGAACATTTAACATCGTCTGCATAGATCTCAAGCTGAGGCTTTGCAAACATCTGAGCTGTTTCTGAATTCAACAGATTCCGGCTAGTCTGATAAGCAAGTGTTTTCTGAGCATCTTTCTCTACGAGAATCTTCCCGCAGAATACTCCTGTTGCTTTATCATTTAATATAGTTTTAAACAGTTCGTCGCTCATACAATTTGGCTTTGAGTGATCAAGAAAAGCGAAATTATCAATATGCTGCTCTTTATCACAAATAGCCAACCCTCCTGCATGAGCTTCGGCATGCTCACCAAGTAGTCTATAACGGAAATTATTCCTGGTATAGCCATTATGAAGAGTAATGCTGCTTGTTACAACCTTTGAGTTATCTTTCTGCTCACTGAACAGATTGTTTAATCGAGTTACTTTTTCGGAGTTTTCTTCAAGCTCATAAACATCCACCTGAGCACTCTCATCTGCAAAAACTTCTGTCACCTGTGTAACAACAAAACTTACTTCATCAACAGTGTGATCACAGACAAGGAGTTTTACATGAGCATTTTCTTCTGCAATAATCAGTAAGCGACGATTGACATTCAGATCAACCCCGCCACGAAGAATATTGATCAGCTGAAGCGGCTTTTCTACTTCAATATTCTTTGGAACGTAAATAACAAAGCCATCCTGAACAAACATTGTATTATATGCTACAATGCCATTGTCTGTACTGTCCGCTATTTTTGCATAATATTTCTCAAACACCTCGGGATGTTCTTCTGAAAACTGCCTCAAGCTGCCAGCGAAAACACCTTCGGGTAATCCCTCACCCTGTTCCACCTCATTATAAAACCTGTCGTTTATAAGAAAATATGTATGTGTGTTCAGGTTTGGGACATCGCATTTAAATGCCTCATAGGGATTAACGGGAATGGGGATATTCCTTAGATTCAGTCCCAGATCAGCATCGAAAACACGTACTATATTTGAATGTTTATAATCTTCCTGTTTTGAAGTTGGAAAGCCTATCTGTTTGAATGTTTCAAAAGCAGCATCACGATGCGCATTCATTCCATTTGAAGAATTTGCATCCAGATCACCTCTGTATTTCTCAAACAGATCAATATATTGTTGTTCTATCATCTTTTTACTCGTTTACGGATTAATCAGCCATTCGTAGCCTTTCTTTTCCAGCTCCTCTGCTAGATCCGGGCCACCAGACTTAATAATTTTTCCATCAAAAAGCACATGTACAAAGTCAGGCTTGATATACTCAAGCAGACGCTGGTAGTGTGTAATTAGGATAGTTGCATTTTCCTTTGTCTGCAATTTATTTACTCCTGCAGCCACAACCCTAAGAGCATCAATATCCAGTCCTGAGTCTGTTTCATCTAATATAGATAAAAGAGGATTGATCATTGCCATTTGGAAAATTTCATTCTTTTTCTTTTCCCCACCTGAAAAGCCCTCATTTACCGAGCGACTTACCAGTTGACTATCCATTCCCAGAAGCTCCCTTTTATCACGCATCAACTTTAGAAAGTCAGTTGCAGATATAGGTTCTTCACCCCTATATTTTCGCTGCTCATTTATTGATGCTCTCATAAAATTCACCATGCTCACTCCGGGAATTTCTACTGGGTACTGGAAACTTAAAAACAGACCTTCCCTTGCTCTGTCTTCAGGTTCCATTTCCAATAAATCTTTATCATTAAATAGAATACTGCCACGAGTAACTTCAAACTTTGGATGACCTGCCAGAACAGAAGCCAGGGTACTTTTACCCGACCCGTTAGGTCCCATTACAGCATGAATCTCTCCGGGATTTACTTCCAGATTAATACCTTTTAGTATCTCCTTATTTTCAACTATTGCATGCAGGTTCTTTATCTTTAACATACTTTTATTATGATATATATTAATATTTATGGGTTAAACTCAACCCTTTTTATCTTCAGAAATTTTATCTTCTGCTTCTTTTATTTTTTTGAAAAGATCTGAGGCAAATACAAAATCGTTCAGCTTTTCATTATCAGCATCCATAACCTCAGATTTTGTACCTTCCCACTCTTTTACACCTTCGTTTATAAAAACTACTTTATCTCCTATATTTATAACTGAGTTCATATCATGTGACACTACAATAGTTGTCATCATGAAATCCTTTGTAATATCTTCTATAAGTTCATCTATCAGCTGCGATGTTTTTGGATCGAGACCTGAATTAGGTTCATCACAAAACAGGTATTTGGGATTAAGTGAAATAGCTCGTGCAATTGCTGCCCTTTTCATCATACCTCCACTTATTTCTGAAGGATAAAGATTTGCAGCATCCGAAAGACCTACCCTTTCAAGGCAGAATTCCGCACGTTTCCTTCGTTCCCTGCTGTTCTTCCTTGAAAACATATCAAGAGGAAACATCACATTCTCCAGGACTGTTCTCGAATCAAAAAGCGCTGAACCTTGGAAAAGCATCCCAATATCTCTTCGCAAACGTCTTAACTCCTTGGTCTTAAGCGCTAAGAAGTTATGACCGTCATACATTATTTCTCCAGAAGTTGGTGTTAATAGTCCGACAATGCATTTCATCAAGACAGTCTTTCCTGAGCCACTTTTTCCGATAATCATATTAACAAGGCCTTTATCAAACCTTGCATTAATGTCATTTAAAACATTATCGCCCTCAAACTCCATATTCAGATGTCTTACCTCTATCATCTACTTTGCTTTTTATCCCATTGCCAGTTGAGTGAACACCAGGTCGGTCACAAGAATAAGAATACTATTTATCACTACAGAGTCAGTACTTGCCTTACCAACATCCAATGCTCCACCTTTTACGGTATAACCGAAAAAGCCTGCTACAGATGCAATAATAAAGCCAAACAGCATCGATTTAGTGATAGAGTACCAGACAAATGACTCTCTGAAAAATGCCTGGATTCCATATATATATGTTTCCACAGATGGAGTTCCTAATACAAGACAAATGACATAACCACCAAACAATCCCATGAACATACTGAAAATAACCAGTACCGGCATAAAAGCGACGAAAGCTGCCACTTTTGGCAATATAAGATAGTTGGCCGAATTAACCCCCATTATATCTAGAACATCAACCTGCCCGGTTATTCTCATTGTGCCGATCTCTGAAGCCACATTTGAGCCCACTTTACCTGAGAGTATCAAACACATTATTGTTGAAGAAAACTCCAGTAAAATAATTTCGCGCGAAACTACACCTACAGTAAAACGTGGCAGCATTGGCGAATCCACATTCAGAGCTATCTGCATAACAATTACAGCTCCTATGAAAAAGGAAATGATAACTACTATCCAGATTGAATTCACCCCTAACTGATACACTCCCTTTATGAACTCTTTCATAAATTCACGCATCCTGTCGGGAACAGATAATACTCTCCTCATCAGTAATGCATATAACCCGACATTTTCTATTGAACCGATGAAACTCATGTGGTTTATTCTCTCTGATATAAAGTACAAAGATAGAAAATTTTATAAATCTTTCAGCAAGACATCTTTATCGCTTTCATATATATACATGCGATTGTCAACCAATGCCTTCCAATGTTCACTATATACTCCCTGTGTATCTATCATAAAATCCTCTGAACCCTTTTTATCTAACCTGGACATAAGATAATTAACAGATATATTATGAATATCAACAGCAGGCTGGAAAGCCATTACTCTTTCATCAGCTTTAGAAGGTGTTGCCGAGATTATATTTATCTCCAACAAATTGTCGAGAATAATGTTCGTTAACCTCGAAGGAACCTTACACTTTTCGGAAAGTTCATCAGCTGTAAGAGGTGTTTTTTCGTTAGCAAAACGTTTTACAATCTCTGAGGCGATAATAAGAGTGAAAAAGTCCTTATATCTTCTGCTTACTCTTCGCGTTTCCTTTTCAAAGGAGAATTTTCTAACATTTTGTGCAGCATAGGATATCTCTGCCCCTATTAGTGTCAGGAACCATGAAAACTGAATAAACAGCAGCATAAGAGGTATTGCTGCGAATGTACCGTAAATAGCATTGTATCGGGTAATCCAAAGTTGCCCGCTCAAAAACATAAGCTGGAATACCTGAAATGCAACACCGGCAAGTACACCTGCAATAAGTGCATTACCAAATTTCACCTTGGTATTTGGCAAAAACTTGTACAGTACAGTAAACAAAAGTATGATAACTATATAGGGTACAATATCCAGCAGACGTGGTATAAACGGGTAGAGAATATATATTATTTTAAGTGTCTGATTTTGAGGATAACTTAAAATATTCAGAGCATTAACCAAAATAAAAAACAGAGGCATAAGAAGAACCATTGCAGTATAATCGGTAACTTTCCTTGCAACACTTCTCCCTTTTCGGACCTGCCATATCTGATTAAAAATATTTTCTATCTCATTAAAAAGCAGAAGTATTGTATAAAGCAGTAACAGAATACCGATTCCTGCAAAAATACCACCTCCCTTGGCCTCTTCAAGTGAATTGTCGATCAGCTGAAACAACAGGTTTATAAACTCCCTGGTTCTTCCTTCAGCTGTGGTCTCTTCACTGAAAAATACAGGTTGATCAGTTGTCAGAACACCGGTGGAAGCATCATCTAACACAGAAGTTTCACCAGAGAATAAAGATATTGTGTCTGTAGTTGCAGATGGAACTGAATAAGCTATCTCTGTATTTGGAGAGTTTCCCAGTAAAAGGTTGAAGATGCTGCTCTCAACTATATTTTCGATCCCAAATCCCCTTGCAATAGCAAATAGGACAGCTAATAAAGGTACAATCGAAAGAAGTGTGCGGTAAGTAAGAGAACGAGCACTTGCAGGAATATTCAGCTCCTTGATATTTCTTACGGTGAGTATGATTGTCTTAGTTGCATTATACAGTATATTCTTACTGTTAGACAAAGTATCCGGGTTAGATCGCCAGATACCATAAGTCAGAAAATGCACAAACTCTCTGAACTTGGCTTCCACTTTTTCTAGTCTGCCAGGCTCATCAATCTCATTCCGGTATTTTTTCTTCCCGAATTTAATCATTTCTTGCTATGATAAAAAAAAGCAGCCGGTCTATAAGCCGGGTTCTGTATCCCTTAAGGGATGTTTGTCATTTATCTAAGCGGCCTACCCCTCGGCATCGGGCGAGCAACCCTAATTATCCGATATACATGGCCTTGCAACCCATAATGCGTACGGCATACCATGTTGCCACGGTACCCGGTGAGCTTTTACCTCACCTTTTCACCCTTACCTTGTAAACAAGGCGGTTATTTTCTGCTACGCTAATCTGCCCTCACGAACAGCTTCCCGTTAGGAAATATGGTGCTCTGCGTTGCCCGGACTTTCCTCCCCGGTTTATGGGGCGACAAACCGACCTGCTGCAAATACAAAAGTAATAATAAGTAACGACTTAACATCGCTACATCTTTAATAAAAACAGTTAACTTTGTGAATATAGAGTAATGCCACTAAGGAAAAATTTTTTATTGAAGAATGATATGTATCAGTTAATTATAAAAATATAGTAGTATGAAAAAAATTAGCCTGCTCATTATTTTGCTCTCTTTCCTTACAATGTATGTTAAAGCGGAACCGACCGAAAGCTCAGCAATGGATCTCCCTGTCAGAGGATTGGCAATTGCAGCACCGGACGTCAACAATCTGGATTTATTTCTGAAATTCATCGAAGAGGAATTGGCTCCTGCACACTTCAACTTACTAATCCTTAGAGTTGACTGGAACTATGCCTATGAAAGTCACCCTGAACTAAGAGACCCAAATCCACTAACCAAAGAGGATGTAAAAAAAATTGTAGATGTATGTAAAAGTAACGGTATTAAAGTAGCTCCACAGGTGAATCTTCTGGGCCATCAGTCATGGGCAAATACCACTAATGCTTTGCTTCGTGAGTATCCAGAATTCGACGAGACACCTCATATTAAAACTGAAGATTATACAGGTTGGCCAAATCCTGATGGACTCTACTGTAAAAGCTACTGCCCACTTCACCCGGAGGTTCACGATGTAGTATTTGCAGTAGTTGATGAGATTCTGGATGCATTTGAAACTGATATGTATCATGCAGGAATGGATGAGGTGTTTTATATTGGCGAGGATAACTGTCCACGTTGCAGCGGAAGAGATAAAGCAGAGCTTTTTGCAGGAGAGGTTACTAAAATCAGAAACCATCTTGCACTTAAAAACCGAAGGTTGATGATATGGGGTGATAGATTAATTGATGGAAAAACAACTGGCATTGGTTTATGGGAGGCAAGTATGAATAATACACATCGTGCAATTGACATGATTCCAAAAGATGTTTTTATATGCGATTGGCATTATGAACGTGCTGAGCCAACTGCAGTTATGTTTGCAATGAAGGGTTTTGATGTTGCAAGCTGTCCCTGGAGAAAACCTGATATAGCTTTATCACAGCTATCAGATATGATTAAACTGAGAGAAAATTCTAGTCCCGGAATGGCGGATAGGTTTAAGGGTATTATTGCAACTGTATGGACCGGAGCTGGCCAGTTCCTAAAAAACTATTACGATCCAAGTTCGATAAAAGAAGAATTATCTGAAGTTAACACAGTTAAAAGTTTAATAAGTGAGTACAGTAAAAATCCGCAGGTGAATTAATTAAATAAATTACAGTAAATGTTGTCATAATTTGTATTTTTGCATTAATGACACCTTCATTCAGGATATTTTTAAAAAAACTCACATATAAGAACTTTATGAAACTTTTTAATGTTAATTCTGCTACAATGCTGGGACTGGGATCTTTGGCCCTCTTGGCATCTTGTCAGAAACAGGAGAAGAAACAGGATCGTCCTAATATCATTTTCATAATGAGTGATGATCATGCGTATCAGGCTATCAGTGCCTATGGTCACGGACTAAATGAAACTCCAAATATCGACAGACTGGCAGAAGAGGGTGCTATGTTTACCCGGTCAACTGTTACAAACTCAATCAGTGCCCCTAGCCGCGCTGTATTACTAACAGGAAAGCATAGTTTTGTTAATGGAAAAGTTGACAATCTGCAACCTTTTGACTGGGATCAGCCTAATTTCCCAAAACTTTTGCAGGCAAACGGATATCAGACAGCTATGATTGGTAAGATTCACATGGATGGTATACCTCAGGGGTTTGATTATTCTATGGTACTGCCGGGACAGGGGGATTATTATAATCCTGACTTCTTCATTAATGGAGAACGGATCCGCAAAGAGGGATACTGCACTGATATTATCACGGAAGAGACTATCGACTGGATAAAAAACAGACGTGACAAAGATAAACCGTTTGCAGTTTTATATCACCAGAAGGCTCCACACAGAAACTGGCTGCCTGCTCCTGAATATCTAACTCTGTATGACGATGTTACTTTCGAACCACCAGCTTCATTCTTTGATGATTATGAGGGTCGTGGTACAGCCGCAAGAGAACAGGAGATGGAGGTTCATGGTCATGCAAGATGGGGTCATGATTTCAAATTTATAGTTTCTCCTGAAGGTGACAGTACCGGTTTTTACAATCAGCTTAAGAGGTTCACACCCGAACAGAGGGAACATTGGCTATCGGTCTACACACCACAAAATGAGGAGTTCAAAGCCAATTATGCAAACATGACAGACAGAGAAATAGCTGTTTGGAAATATAACCGTTATATCAAGGACTACCTGCGCACGATTAAGTCAGTAGATGATGGTGTGGGTGAACTGCTCGACTTCCTTAAGGAATCAGGCCTCGATGAAAACACTATTGTAATATACACATCAGATCAGGGTTTCTATCTTGGAGAACATGGATGGTTTGATAAACGATTCATGTATGAAGAGTCGTTCCGCACTCCATTACTGATCAGATACCCTAAAGAGATCAAGCCTGGTACCGTTATTGACAAGCTGGTGCAGAATCTGGACTATGCTCCCACACTTCTCGACTATGCCGGTATTGAAGCACCTGAAGAGATGCAGGGCAAGTCGTTCCGCAGACTTGTTTCCGGTGAAACTGATGAGTGGCGCGATGCAGTTTATTATACTTACTATGAATATCCTGCCGAGCACATGGTAAAACGTCACTACGGCGTCTCCACTGAAAGATATAAGCTAATTCATTTCTATTATGATATTGATGAGTGGGAGATGTATGATCTGGAGAAAGATCCTCAGGAGATGAGAAATATCTATAATGATCCCGAGTATAAGGATGTGCAGATTGCAATGCATAAGAAACTCGAGGAGGTGCGCAAATATTATGGAGACAGCGATGAGCTGAATGACAGATATTTGAAAGAGTTTATTGAACATAGTTCGGGTAACTAAACATATATGTTCATAGTAATAGCTTTTATGCTTATTGGGGGTATTACCGGCTACTTTCTGCGTAAAAAGGAGCTCGGTAATATTCCCAAATTTGTTACTGTGTTAATTTGGCTCCTTTTAGCTATACTTGGAATGGAGGTAGGCAGCAACCCAGATATAATAAAAGGTCTGGCAACAATTGGGAAAGAAGCACTTTTCATTACCATTGCTGCTGTAACTGGTAGCGCATTTATGGCACTACTTCTTTGGAAATTGATAAATAAGGGTAAGAAATAATATCATGAAGGGAAGTATCATCATAGTCTCTTTTTTTATCCTTGGTGTCCTGCTTGGCTATATGGGACTTGTACCTGACTCCTTGATTGAAAGTGATTTAAGTTTTTATGTTCTTTGTGCATTGATGTTCTTTGTGGGTTTAAGTGTTGGGTGCGACACAAAGACTCTGAAGAGTTTCAGTAAACTAAACCCTAAATATTTCCTGCTGCCAATTGCAACTATAGTTGGCACTCTGGGTGGATGTGTAATCATATCATTTCTGTTGCCAGACAGACAATTATCAGATTTACTTGCCGTGGGAAGTGGTTTTGGGTACTACTCATTATCAAGTATCTTCATTACAGAGTACAGAGGAGCCGAACTTGGTACGATTGCATTGCTGTCGAACATCATGCGGGAGCTTATTGCTCTCTTACTTGCTCCCTTCCTTGTAAGATATTTTGGAAAGCTTTCTACAATATCTGTTGGAGGAGCCACAACTATGGATACTACTCTACCGGTAATCTTAAAGTTCTCTGGTAAGGAGTTTATTGTTATATCTGTATTTCATGGTTTCATCCTCGATCTGAGTGTACCATTCCTGGTTACTTTCTTTTGCTCTTTTTAAATTTATTATCTACTTTTGAACTACACTCTAACAATTTATCAATACAATTTAATAAAAATGAAAAAAACCTTGTTAATTATTTCTTCAGCAATACTGTTAATGCTTTCTTGCAATACAAGTAAAAATAAAACTAACTCCGAAGTTCAATACTCCTCCAACCCTGTACTGGATGGCTGGTATGCCGATCCGGAAGGCATTATTTATGGCGATAAGTATTGGATCTTCCCTACCTACTCTGATTATTATGAAGAGCAGATATTCTTTAATGCTTTTTCATCACCCGACCTGGTAAACTGGACAAAGCACGAAAATATATTAGACTCCTCAGAGGTTAAATGGGCACACAAAGCTATGTGGGCACCCGGTGTTATAGAAAAAGATGGGAAATACTACTTTTTCTTCGCTGCAAATGATATTCAGAGCAATGATGAGATTGGAGGAATTGGTGTTGCAGTAAGTGATAAACCTGAAGGTCCATACAAAGATCTACTGGGTAAACCACTTATTGATAAAATTGTAAATGGTGCACAACCCATTGACCAGTTTGTCTTCAAAGAAAACGACAGTACATACTATATGTATTATGGGGGATGGAGACATTGTAATGTTGTCTTGCTTAAAAATGACTTCACTGGAATTCGTCCATTTCCAGATGGTGAACTCTATAAAGAGGTAACTCCTGAAGGTTATGTTGAAGGACCATTCATGTTTAAAAAAGATGGCAAGTACTATTTCATGTGGTCAGAAGGTGGCTGGGGAGGTCCACACTACAAGGTGGCATACGCAATAACAGACAATCCTCTAGGACCTTTCGAACGCATAAACACCATACTTGAGCAGGATCCAGAGGTGGCAACAGGAGCAGGACACCATTCGGTTTTCCATAACAAAAGAACTGACGACTGGTATATCATTTATCATCGCAGACCACTTGAAGAGACTCACCATAATCATCGTGCAACTTGTATCGATAAAATGGAGTTTGATGAAAATGGCTATATTAAGCCTGTTAAGATGACTTTCAAGGGTGTGGCGGCGAATCCGTTGAAGTAGAAAAAATAATGAATCACCTTATCTGTTTAAGGTAATTAAAGCAGATAAAAATAAAAAGCCCGATATACTTTAACAGTGTATATCGGGCTTTACTTTACCCATCTATTCCCAACTAAAGAACTACCTGTTCAGTAGCTTCTTAGCCTCATTGAGCTTATCGTTCCAGTCATCTGATGGTTCCAGAGTGTAGAAATATTTTATTGCCTCTTCAAGCTCATTCAATTTAGCAAGTGATTCAGATGTATTTTCATCGCTATACTGTTTGCGAAGAATCCTTATCTTTTCGGCATCCTGAATACCTTCGATCAGTCGCTCGAAACGAATAGAGCTGCGAGCATCTGGATACACCATATATGTATCGCCTGCCGGCCAGGTTTTATAGCGCGAGTCGGTTAGTGGATTCTCTACCCACGAGTTGTAGGCCCATCTGAGCATTCCATCAAGATCTGCTGCAACTGTATGCCATCCTGCATAAACAGCTTCGGCAGGTTCTGAGAATGTGAACATATTTGCGAATGGGTCAGCACAGCAAACATACCATGTGGTATTAAGTCCCTCTGCTCTGCGTGTAATGATATCCTCTTTGTCCACTACACTATTGGCTCCAACACTGATATCTTTTATACCGGGGTATTGCTTATAGCTTTTGTGGTTATCAGCAAGCGAAATACCAAGTTCGGGCGCTGCAGTCTCCAACACTTTTAGTGCAGCCTGCATATCTGCAGGAGAACGTTCGTCCATTGCTATATTAGTGATTTCGAGCCAACCCTTTGCTTTAAGATGACGGGTGAAGTCCTTCAGGAATACAGTCCAAAACTCAGCATACTCATCCGACTGAGCTTTCAGCTCAAGTGTAACCAACTCCTTTTTCTCCATATCATTATAATGAACCTGGTTGTTCCACGTAAGTAATGAGTAACAGTTTATCATATCAGTTACACCAAGATCCATCATAAACTCCACCCATTTATCGAATACCGTATAGTCGAAACTCCAGCTCTGGTCTTCGTTTTTAGTCCAAATAATCATATCAGCATAAGCATCGAATGACTGATGATTCCATGGATCCTTATTAAGTGTTGCCGTGATAACCTTCTGTCCGGCATCTGCTAACATCTTCATTATAGGTCTCATTTTCTCGAAATGCGCATCACTCCACAGCTCAAGATTATGCACCCTTGCCACAGCAGATGGATGTTGCCACAAGTCGAGATGATAAACCCATTCCGATGGTTCTGGCAACAACTGATTTACAACCTCTACCTCTATCTCAAAATCCTCAACAAATTTCCTTTCAGCATACAGGTTTAGCTTACCTTTGTAGTTACCTGCAACTGCATCAGAAGGGATATCGATAGTCAGCCATACCGGTCTTACCGTTTTGGCCTCAATATTAAAATTATCGAGGTTATCCAACATGTCTGCTGAAATAGATGCCGCATAATCTTCAGGTTTACGATGTCCGCACCCTTCGGCAAATTCATCTGTCATTACATACCTCACAAACCTTGCCTGAGCAATTGAGGCTGGCAAAGTAGCTGATTCTGAGATAAAGTCGTCAAACTCAAGCTCCACCTGATCAACATCGGCTGTTGTCCACAGAATCATCTGAGCAGATACCTTCTCACCTTTCCATCCGGTTACTTTCTCACTCTTTTTAATCTCCACCTCAGGTGCAACTGATTTAGGAGCTCTCACATCAATAGATATAAATGATGAATGAAGGCCAGCTTTAACATTTGACCAATCTGACAACGTATCGTTAGTTGGGTCTTGCATCTCCTGAAATGTAATAAACTCCTTCTTAGGCCTCTTCCAGTCACATGAGCTAAAGGCTAAAAGCAACATACCTGTAATTGCAATTAGTGTACAGGCTGACCTTAATGATTTAAAATTCATTTTTTTGATTTTTATTTGAAAACTTACTTTATTTACAACTTAAGTTCTATAGATTATTCAATTCAAAATAGTCGTACTCTGCAGGATTATTTCCATCTCCTATATGAATCAAACCGGGTCTTGCCACTCTGTCCCACCTGACAAGATGCGAGGCATCGAAAACAGAATCAGTTGCAGTAATCCAGTTCTCCCCATTTAAACTATAATAGAATCGGAGTAAGCGACCTCTTTCAACCTCTATTTTTAAATGTGGTTCTGCTATATCTATACTTTTACTGTAATGGGTTGAACTTTTACCATCACTTACAGATCTAACCTCTATATTGTTGTTCTTTATACCTATTGCAACCATATTCTTATCATCACCATACATTGTGAGTCCTTTAAAGCTATCATTAACATTACTCACCTTAGTGATGTAGTTGTAGCGGATAGTTTGTGGCCTTAAACAGAGAGCTGTACCATTCTCATTCCCTTCTGTCATATTGCCTGAAAGTATCAGGCTGCCATTTTTAATTTCAGTATTTATGTCTGAATAAGGAAAATTCCATGTCCAGCTAACATTTAGCTCCTTTGAATTGAAATCATCCCTGAAATCTGAAACTCCCTTTTGTATTGTTCCGGCAAAGGGTACTTGATGACGGTTGACTGCAACTCTACCTGTTTTGAACTTTAGCCATCCATCTTCTGTTATTTGCAACTCATGCAGGATGTGCTGCCTTCCGAGAAAAAAGTTGTCTCCCGACTGATAGCCGTGACTATAATAGAATAATCGTCCATCGTCTGTCTCAACTACCGTACCATGTCCACAAGAAATATAGTCAGTTCCATCACCGTAAAGTATTGGGTTATCTGAGTATTTCTCATAAGGACCGAAGAAGCTGGTTGATCTGGCTACCCTTACATCATAATCGCTTCCGGGACCACAACAGCTTTTTGCAGAATAAATTATATAATAGAATTCACCATGTTTGAAATGATATTGACCTTCTAGTCCTATTCCCTCATCTTTTAAAAGAGAGAATATCTCACCTTCAAGTTTAAGTCCATCCTCTGATAACCGGCTGCCAAGAAGTTCGATTGGCCGGTTGTCAAGTCCATATGCTTTCCAGGTAATGTACAAATTGCCATTATCATTATAGACAAAAGGGTCTATGGCTTCTGTTCCATATTCAATAATAGGACCATGGTCTTCAAAATCCAATGAGGTTCCTCCAGATGTGGCGACACCTATGTAAGAAACATTGTCTGACTTCCTTCGTGCTGTATAATAACAGAACATTTTGTTATTCATATAATAAAGCTCAGGAGCCCAGAAGGAGTGAGATGTCCACTGAGGTTTCTCATTCAGGATATGACCAACCTGTTCCCAGTTTATCAGATCAGTGGAGGTGAATAACGGAAAGTGGGGTGCCCACTCCGATGATGTTGCTGTTACATAAAAAGTGTCTCCAACCTTTATTATAGTGGGATCAGCAAAATCACCACGATTAACAGGATTATCAAAATAGGTGACACCCTGCGAAAACATAGCCACTGATATCGATAAGAATGCAGTTAAAATAAGTAGTTTCTTCATAAGTTGGCAAATATAATAAAACAGTTTAAGTTTTTGGCATTTTAGTTTAATATGCTCAAGTATATAAGAAAATAATATAGGAAAAGTTGTTATTTATTTCATTTTATCAATTATTCGTCTAACTTTGCATCAAATCTACATCAAAATGTTTGAAATGCATAAAATGTATTCAACATATTTCACTTCTACAATGACTATGACCCCTTGGGGGGTTATATAATTTTTTACATCCGTAAGCAGTCACTGCTTTTTTTGCTAACCGTTCGGTTATAGCATCCAAAAATCAACTTTTTTTTATCAACTAATGCCGTTAAACAAACGGAAAAAGTCTTATACAGATGAAAGTTATGAAGTTCGGTGGGACATCGGTAGGAAGTCCCGAAAGTTTACAACAAGTTAAAAGTATAATTATAAATGAGGAAGAGCCGGTTATAGTAGTAGTTTCGGCACTTGACGGTGTAACAGACAGATTGTTGCTTGCTGCAGATTTTGCGCTAAATGGCAATTCAGGTTATAAAACACTGCTAGACGAATTAATTGAAAGACACCGTACTGTTATAGAGAATTTAAACTTCTCTGAAAAAGACAAAAATCCACTTATAGAAAAAACAGAACAGCTGTTTGATGAATTGCAGAATATTCTGAGAGGAGTATTTCTGATTGGCGACCTATCACAGAAGACATCAGACAAGATAGTGAGCTACGGAGAGCGTTTGTCATCGCTAATTCTAAACAGACTTATCGAGGGATCGCAACTGTATGATTCAACTAAGTTTATTAAAACCAACAGACAGTTTAAAAATCACATCCCAGATTTAAGTCGCTCCAATGAACTGATCCGGAAAACTTTTTCTGAGATGCCTCCTCCCAGAATAGCTGTTGTTCCAGGATTTATTTCATCAAGTATTGACGATGATGATATAACTAATCTTGGCAGAGGTGGTTCAGATTATACTGCTGCAATGATTGCTGCAGCTATGGATGCAACTATGCTTGAAATATGGACTGATGTGAATGGTTTCATGACAGCTGATCCAAAAATTATTAATTCTGCATATGTAATTGATGAACTTTCGTTTATCGAGGCAATAGAACTATCAAACTTTGGGGCAAAAGTTATTTATCCCCCTACAATTTTCCCTGTTTATCATAAGAATATTCCGATCTATGTAAGAAACACTTTCCACCCGGAAGAGAAAGGCACATTAATTAGAGATATTAAGCCTACTAAAAATGGAAAAATAATCAAAGGCATCTCATCTATAAATGATACTGCGCTGATTACTATTCAGGGACTTGGCATGGTTGGTGTTATAGGTGTCAATAAGCGTATCTTTTCTGCTTTGGCTGATAATGGCATAAGTGTGTTCATCGTTTCTCAGGCTTCATCAGAAAACAGCACCTCTATAGGTGTAAGATCACAGGATGCAGCACTGTCTCAGAAAGTACTGAACAAAGAGTTTGCTTACGAGATATCTATGGGCAGTATCAATGAGATTATCGTAGAGTATGATCTGGCAACAATAGCAATTGTTGGTCAGAACATGAAGCATGTACCCGGTATTGCCGGTAAATTCTTTGGTGCTTTAGGAAGAAACGGGATTAGTATAGTTGCACTTGCCCAGGGAGCAGGAGAAACAAATATTTCATGTGTTATTTCGAAGTCCGATCTTAGAAAGTCTCTGAATGTTGTCCATGACTCATTTTTCCTGTCTCCATATCAGGAACTTAACCTATTTGTAGTAGGTACAGGAACTGTTGGTGGCAAGCTACTGGAACAGATACGTAAGCAACAATCTACACTTAAAGAACAGAACAAATTAAGAATAAATATTGTTGGAATAGCAAACGGTCGAAAAGCTCTCTTTAACAGGGGAGGAATACCTTTGGAGAATTATTACGAAACATTAATGGATAAAGGCGCTAAGAGTTCACCTGATTATATTCGTGATGAGATTCTTAAAATGAATATATTCAATTCAGTATTTGTTGATTGTACTGCCAGCCCGGCTATTGCCGAACTTTATGGTGAGTTGATGTCCAGGAACATATCTGTGGTGACAGCCAATAAAATAGCAGCATCATCGGATTATCAAAACTATAGTTATCTGAAGGAGACATCACGCAAAGCGGGTGTCAAGTTCCTTTTTGAAACAAATGTGGGAGCAGGTTTACCTATAATCAACACTATGAATTCTCTGATAAATTCAGGGGACAGGATAGTAAAACTGGAAGCTGTACTTTCAGGCACTCTCAACTTTATATTCAACACCTTCAGCGAAGAGATCCCTTTTAGCAAAGCTGTTAGAATGGCAGTTGATGCTCAGTTTGCAGAACCTGATCCCCGTATTGATTTAAGCGGACTCGACGTTATTCGTAAACTGGTAATTCTTTCACGTGAGGCAGGTGCAAAGATTAATCAGTCTGATGTTAAGAAAAGATTGTTTGTACCTGAGAACTATTTTAAGGGTACACTTGAAGAGTTCTGGAAAACTGTTCCTGAACTGGATGAAACTTTTGAATTACGTCGTAAAGAGCTTGATAAACAGGGTAAGAAGCTACGGTTTGTTGCCTCTTATGATAATGGAGCCTGCGAGGTGGGATTGCGTGAAGTCGAGAGTGGTCACCCATTTTATGACCTGGAAGGAAGTAATAATATTATAATGATTACTACTGAAAGGTACAATGAATACCCAATGGTTATTAAAGGTTATGGTGCCGGAGCAAGTGTTACGGCAGCCGGTGTCTTCTCTGATATAATATCTATTGCAAATATTCGATAAATCAATTCATATCTGTTTATATGAAATACATAATAATTCTTGGAGACGGAATGTCTGACGAGCCGATTGCTGAACTTGGTAATAAAACACCACTGCAGGCAGCTCAGACTCCATACATGGATAATCTTGCCTCTAAAGGGAAAAACGGCTTGCTTGATACAGTGCCTGATGGCTTTTCTCCAGGAAGTGAGATTGCAAATCTCTCTGTTTTAGGCTATGATATACCCTCTGTATATGAGGGGCGCGGGGTACTCGAAGCGGCTAGTATGGGAGTGGATATTTTATCGGACGAATTAGCAATGAGATGTAATCTGGTATGCATTGATGGGGAATTGCTGAAAAATCATTCTGCGGGACATATATCTACAGCTGAAGCAACAGAGCTTATACATACCCTTAATGAGAAGATTGGTAATGACCGGTTTAGTTTTCACCCAGGTGTTTCATACAGGCATGTTCTGAAAATCAAAGGAGGTAATAAAAACATTATTTGCACACCTCCTCATGATATACCTGAAAAGCCATATCGACCTTACCTCATTAAACCGGGTGAAACTGGTGCTGAATATACTGCAGAAGCATTAAATAAACTTATTTATGCATCAAGAGAAGTATTATCTGATCATCCAATTAACTTAAAAAGAGTTGCTGAAGGAAAAGATCCTGCCAACTCAATATGGCCATGGTCGCCAGGCTATCGTCCTAAGATGAAGAGGTTGACAGAAATGTTCCCAATAAAAAGAGGAGCTGTTATTTCGGCGGTTGATCTTATACGTGGGATTGGTGTTTATGCCGGACTGGAAGTAATAATGGTGGAGGGGGCAACCGGTTTGTACGACACTAATTACGAGGGTAAAGCAGCTGCCGCTCTCGAAGCTTTAAAACAGAATGATTTTGTTTATCTTCATATTGAGGCCAGCGATGAGGCAGGCCATGAGGGTGATGTAGCACTGAAAGTAAAAACAATAGAGTATCTGGATTCACGTATTGTTAAACCAATTTATGAGGAAATCAAAAACTGGGAAGAGCCTGTAACAATAGCTATTTTACCAGATCACCCCACCCCATGTGCAATACGCACACATACACGTGAAGCCGTTCCTTTTCTCATTTGGCACAGAGATGTACAACCTGATAGGGTACAAACATATGATGAGCTTGCTGCTAAAGATGGGAGTTATGGTTTATTGTATGGCGACCAGTTCATGAAAACTATATTTAATATTAATTTATGATTACTGAATAATCAAACTATGTTATACTATAGTACTAAAAACAGGGATATTAAAGCTAGTCTGCAGGAGGCTGTAGTATATGGATTAGCCCCTGATAGAGGTTTATATATGCCCGAGCAGATACCTCAGCTGCCTGACACATTCTTCAAAGAGATATCGGGAAAGAATCTGCAGGAGATAGCAGCAATAGTTGCTTATGCATTTTTTGGTGACGACATTGATAAGGATAGCTTAAACCAGATAGTTGCAAATTCACTGAATTTTGAAATTCCTCTTAAAGAGATTGAAAAAGATATTTATGTACTGGAGCTGTTTCATGGACCTACTTTCGCATTTAAGGATGTAGGTGCACGATTTATGGCTCGTATGCTATCTTTTTTTGTAAATGAGCGTAAACAGGATGATGTAAAAGTGTTGGTTGCAACCTCAGGTGATACCGGTAGTGCTGTAGCTAATGGTTTTCTGGGAGTTGAAGGTATTCAGGTATTTGTACTATACCCATCGGGCAAGGTGAGTGAAATGCAGGAAGCACAATTTACTACTCTTGGTCAGAACATTGTTGCCCTTGAAATTGATGGAACATTTGATGACTGTCAAGCATTGGTAAAATCGGCTTTTATGGACGAAGAACTGAATATTCAGTTTAATCTTACATCTGCAAACTCGATTAATGTTGCACGTTTTCTGCCACAATCTTTTTATTACTTTTATGCATTTGCTCAATTAGCTAAAATTTTTGATTCTGCAGAAACTGTCTTTTCTGTACCCAGTGGAAACTTGGGAAACCTGACTGCGGGGCTGTTTGCAAAACAGATGGGACTGCCTGTTAAACGATTTATTGCAGCAAATAACCTTAATGATGTGTTCTTTGAATTCCTGAATACAGGGGAGTATAAGCCGAGACCATCTGTGCAAACCATTGCAAATGCTATGGATGTAGGAGCTCCAAGTAATTTCGAAAGAATCCTTGATTTGTATGGTGGATCTCATGAGAAAATAAGTCGTGAGATTAAAGGATTCAGCTATAATGACAGTCAGATTGAAAATACAATAAGCAGTTTGTATAAAAGGAGCGGTTATCTGCTTGATCCACATTCAGCATGTGCTTACAGGGCATTGACTGAAGGCAAGGAGCCGGGGGAAAAGGGTATCTTTCTCGCAACAGCACATCCTGCAAAATTTAAGGATTCGGTAGAGAGATGCATTGATTCAGAAATTGTAATTCCTGAAGATCTTGAGAAGTTCACAAAGAAACAAAAACATTCATTTTCAATCCAAAATAACTTCAATATTTTTAAAAAGGCGCTAATAAACCTGACTTAAGTTTCTTTTTACTATTTTTGTTGCGAGTTAATTCATAAATGAATGGTATTTAAGTGAAACAACCCATCCGATCCATACTTGTTGTTTTAATCTTGGCAATTTTTTATCAATGCTCTTCGGTTAGAAATTCAAGCATTGCTGAGATTGCTATACCAGAAATTTTGCCCGACACAACGGTTAAAATAGCACAAGTAAAAATACCTGAACCAATTGTAACCGACTCAATTACAGAAGAGTTAAACACTACTGTTATATCTACAGACAGTATAGAAGATTTATCTGAAACAATAGAATTATCCGGTGATAGTTTGCAATTACCGTCTGCAATAGTTGATGACTCTACTCAATTAGCTCAGGATGCGGCAGTTGCCAGAGAAGACTCTCTTGCTTTGGCCGGAAAACAGACACTCGATGCTCCTGTTTATTATACTGCACAGGATTCCATGGTATTTACAAATGATAATATGGGATTTCTTTATGGTAAGGCAGATATTAAATATGGGGAAATGGCTATAACCGGGGAAAAAATCACAATGGATCTCGATAGTAGTATTATTTCATCCACTTTTGGAGTTGACTCACTAGGTGTCGAATTTGGTTTTCCTGTTTTTACAGAGGGTGGCACAGAGTATGAGATGAAAGGTGTCCGCTATAATTTTGAGACCAGGAAAGCATTTATTCACAACGTCATAACTCAACAAGGAGAAGGTCATATTGTTGCAAATGAGGCAAAGAAAAATGCTGACAACTCATTCTATATGAGAAACGCCAAATATACCACCTGCGACAATCATGATCACCCTCATTTCTATCTGAATCTGTCAAAAGCAAAAGTAAGGCCTGAAAAAGATGTTGTGACAGGTCCCGCCTGGCTTGTAGTAGCAGATGTGCCCCTGTTTCCGGTTGTATTGCCTTTTGCTTTCTTCCCATTCACCTCTACATATTCATCAGGAATTATAATGCCGAGTTATGGAGATGAGATGACAAGAGGTTTCTATCTTCAGAATGGCGGGTATTATCTGGCTTTAAGCGATTATGTGGACCTTGCAATAACAGGTGAGATATACACTAAAGGTTCATGGGGTTTAGGAACCAGGTCAAACTACCGCAAAAGATATAAATACTCAGGCAATGTAAATGTTTACTACCTGAATACTGTTACAGGTGAAAAAGAACTTAAAGAAGTTGTACCGGAGGCGTACTCAGTGGCTAAAGATTTACGAATAAACTGGACACACTCGCAGGATCCTAAGGCAAACATGTACAGAACACTGTCAGCAAGCGTAAACTTCTCTACCAGTCGTAACAATCACCACGATTTGAGTCGTCTCTACTCACGTGAAGCTTCAAATAACACTAAAAGCTCAAGTGTTAATCTCACCCAGCGTTTTCCTGATTCCCCCTGGAGCCTATCTGCAACAATGAATATCAACCAGGTATCGCGTGACTCTACAATAGCTGCCACAATGCCTAACATATCCATCAATATGAGTCGCATCTATCCCTTCAAGAGAAAAAATGCTGTTGGGAGTGAAAAGTGGTTCGAGAAGATATCAATGAGCTATACTGGTGAGTTCCGAAATTCAATTACCACTAAAGAGGATAGGTTTTTAAAGTCAAATTTAGTGCGTGACTGGACTAATGGCATGCGTCACAATATACCAATCAGTGCAACATTTACTCTGTTTGATTTTATTCAGGTTTCCCCATCTTTTAATTACTCTGAGAGGTGGTATTCAGGCCAATATAAACAGGCTTGGGATCCAATTGCAAGAAGGCATGTGGATGTAGATACAATCCATGGGTTTAATCGTGTGTATGACTATAGTACTTCACTAAGTGCACAGACTAAACTTTATGGTATGTACACTCCATGGAAGATATTTGGAGACAAGATTCAGGCGATCAGACATGTATTTTCTCCTGCAATTAGTTTTAATTATCGTCCCGACTTTGGTGATCCCAGATATGGGTTTTATGAGACTTATACTTTTAAAAATGAGTTTGGAGAAGATGTTGAGTATACATATTCTCCATATTCTAAAATGATGTTTGGTACCGCCTCCAGCGGAAAGAGCGGAAGCATCGGCTTCGACTTCAAGAATAATGTTGAAATGAAAATCAGATCTGACAGAGACTCCACCGGGGTAAGGAAAATAAGTTTGATAGACGATCTGGGTATAAATTTTAACTATAATATGATGGCCGACTCCATGAAATGGAGTGATATCAACACAAACTTGCGTCTGAAACTTTCCAAATCGTATACACTCAGCCTGAATATGATCTGGGATCCATACACATATGAGGTTGACCAAAACAACCGACCTGTTAGAGTTGACAAGCTTAGAATTCTGAATGGTAAAGGTTTTGGAAAACTCAGAAGTACCGGTACCTCATTTTCTTACTCACTTAATCAGGATACATTCAAGAAACTGTTCAACAGGGATGATTCAGATAGTGGAGATGATGAAAGTAATCCTAATGAAAATCAACTGCCGGATGATGGTACAATTGGTGAAAACCCGTATGAAACTCCTGGTAGGACTAATATGTTTGATAATAGTGACAGTTCTTTGGGAGAGTTTGATGAAGATGGTTATCTAAAGAACTCCGTAAACTGGAACCTCTCTTTCAATTATTCACTAAGGTATGGTTACGGAGATTTTGATATTGACAAGAAGGAGTATAAAGGTGCGCTAACCCATAATTTTGGTTTGAGTGGCTCAATACAGCCAACAAAAAACTGGAATCTCACATTTAATACCGACTATAATTTCGATTTAAAAAAGTTCACTAATGTAAACTGTACACTAACACGTAATCTACACTGCTGGACTATGTCGGCAAGCTTCATTCCTATAGGGCCTTATAAATCCTACAACTTCACTATCCGTGCCAACTCATCAATGTTGCAGGATCTGAAGTATGAACAAAGAAGTTCGCCATACGACAGGGGAATGGCATGGTATTAATCACCCCACAGCTTTTTCATCCAGTCACTCAGCTTTTTCTCGGCAGGAGAAGATTGCGGTTCCCAAAATCTGCTGTTCTTCAACTCTTTAGGCAGATAATCCTGTTTTACAAAATTATTCTCATAATCGTGTGAGTATTTATAGTCTTTGCCGTAATCAAGCTCCTTCATCAGAGAGGTTGGTGCATTGCGAAGGTGAAGCGGTACAGGTAGATTACCGGTCTGTTCAACCTTGGAAATAGCATTATCAATTGCCAGATATGCAGAATTGCTTTTGGGTGACGTGGCAAGATAGATAGTGGTCTCAGCAAGCACAATGCGTCCTTCAGGCCAGCCTATTTTCTGCAGCGTATCAAAGCATGCATTTGCTAGAAGAAGTGCATTGGGATTGGCCAGACCAATATCTTCAGCGGCAGAGATAACCAGCCGTCTTGCTATGAACTTTGGATCTTCCCCTCCTGCAACCATCCTCGCAAGCCAATATATTGCGGCATCCGGGTCACTCCCTCTGATCGATTTAATGAAAGCTGAGATGATATCATAATGCATCTCTCCCCCTTTGTCATAAGCTGCGGGATTCTCCTGCAGACGCTCTGTTACCAGATAGTCTGTAATTACAATCTCCTTATCTTCCTTATCAGTGGCTACTGTAAGTTCCAAGATATTCATCAACTTGCGTGCATCACCCCCTGAGAAGCGGAATAAAGCATCAGTCTCTTCAACTTTTATTTTCCTCTCCTTCAGAATCAAATCCTCTGTAAGTGCTCTGTTTAGTAAAACCTGAAGATCTTTTTTCTCCATAGATTTGAGCACATATACTTGACAACGTGAAAGAAGAGGTCTGATAACTTCGAATGAAGGATTTTCTGTAGTAGCACCAATAAGTGTTACTGTACCCGTTTCTACGGCATTTAGAAGTGAATCCTGCTGTGATTTACTGAATCGATGAATCTCATCAATGAATAGAATTGGTGCCGCAGAATCAAAGAATCGGGTACTCTTAGCCTTCTCAATAACCTCTCTCACATCTTTCACTCCTGAGTTGATTGCACTTAATTTATAGAAAGGAGCCTTGATTGCATTTGCAATTATATTTGCAAGTGTAGTTTTACCAACACCTGGTGGTCCCCAGAAAATTATTGAAGGTATTCTTCCCGATTCAATCATTCTACGCAATACAGCACCCTTCCCTACCAAGTGTTCTTGCCCGATAAATTCATCTAAATTCTGTGGCCTAAGTCGTTCAGCTAACGGAGTACTCATATTTTCATTTTTTACAAATATAGTCAATATCAATAAATAATATCTGTTGGTTTATCATATATGTAACAGGTTACTGATTATAAAGAATGGGTTAAATAATATATTTTTGTAACTTTGCGCCTTAAAATCAAGAGGTCAGATGGAGATATCACCACTACTTTCCCTGTTCGGGGATATGAATCAGCTAGATTATGTTAAGCTGAATTTTAATCAGGAGAGTGTGAATATGATGAATCTTGCTATTGCATTCATCATGTTTGGAGTTGCACTAAGTATAAGACCTGGGCACTTTAGATCAGTTTTTCTTAACCCTAAACCTGTGGTATTAGGAGCTGTTTCTCAGTATGTTATTTTACCCGCATTAACTTATCTGTTAGTTTTAATAATCCGCCCCTCAACACCGGTTGCATTGGGTATGATATTGGTCTCATCATGTCCAGGTGGAAATGTATCCAATTTAATCTCTTCAATATCAAAGGCAAATATCACATTATCGGTGAGCCTTACTACTATCACTACTATTATGAGTCTGATCATGACTCCCTTTAATTTTGCTTTTTGGGGAGGGTTATATGCAAAGCACTCGCCACTTCTGGTTCCAATTACAATTGATCCAATTGAGATGTTCCGTACTGTATTTTTAATACTGGGAGTGCCCGTTATATTAGGAATGTTTGTTGGAATGAAATTTCCTAAATTTTCCAAACGGATGGATAAACCAATACAGACTGCTTCTGTTATTTTCTTTATAGGCTTTATTGTTGCAGCTCTTGCAGGCAACTTCAGTATATTCTTAAAATATATTCATCTTATTTTCTTGCTGGTATTAGTTCACAATGGCTTGGCTTTCTTTTCAGGTTACTCACTGCCAAAGCTTCTAAAGGTGAATGAAAGAGATTGCAGAACAATTTCAATAGAAACAGGGATACAGAACTCAGGTCTTGGATTAGCACTTATATTCAATCCAAGAATATTCCCTCCTGAACTAAATTTAGGTGGCATGGCCATGGTAGCAGCGTGGTGGGGAATATGGCATATAGTTGCGGGACTTATTCTTGCATCTTACTGGAGAAAAAAACAGGGAAATGAGACACCTATAGCAAGTTAATTTTAAGTATAACTCTAAAATATTGATTTCACCATAATCATATTCTATTGTATAAAACTTATGCTTTATAACTACGACTTTCGATACTTTTTAGCTAAAATACCTGTAAAATCAGCTCTGAGGTTAAACTTCAGAAAGATGGTTTTTACCGGACGAAAAGAGAATGTTTCGAGAAAAAGACCGATAATTTTTGCGCCTAATCATAGAAATGCATTAATTGATGCTCTATTAATAGTTTATGCAGGATATCACACTAAACAGGTCGTATTTCTTGCAAGAGCAGATATTTTCAAGCAGAAGTTTATAGCATGGATACTTCGTGGAATGCGTATCGTACCGGTTTTTAGAATTCGTGATGGTAAAGATAATCTTGATAAAAACAGAGATATTTTCAAAAATGCAGCTCGAATTCTTAAGAAAAACAATCCCATTGCACTTTTCCCTGAAGCAAGACATAATCCTAAACAGTCACTTCTACCTGTCCAGAAAGCTGTACCGCGCATTGTACTGCCAACCGAGGCATCCGTCGATTTTGAATTAAACAGTCAGATAGTCCCGGTATCAATATATTATCGCGATATATCCGGGTTCCTTTCTGATGTTTATGTAACATTCGGTACTCCTATTGAAGTTTCTGAATACAAAGAGATGTATGCTGAAAATCCCAACCTTGCAACAAATCAGATGCGTCAGGATCTGGATGAGAGACTTAGATCGATGGTTGTAAACATATGGAATGATGAGTACTATGATGAATATAAGAATGCTATAGACTGGAATGGTGATCGAATAGCCAATGAGATGTTTGCTGAGAGGAAAGATGATTTTATGCAGGCATCATTATATATTGTAAGAAAATTAGATGATCTGTTTGAGAATAACCGGCCTGAATTTGACAAAAAAATAGAGAACTTCCGTGAAGCATTTAAAATAATTAAAGAGCATCAGCTAAATACAAAAGACAATCTTTTGAATCCTTCAACCAAAGGGAAACTCTTCTCCCGGTTTGCAGTACTTACATTAACTTCACCAATTATGGTGTTTGGTTTTGTAAATGCTATCTTTCCAATATTAATAAAAAGGAAACTGTTAAGCTTGTTTAAAGACAATCAGTTTATTGCATCGGTAAGATATGTATCGGGACTGATATTTATTCCGGTATTTGATCTTTTACAATCGCTAATTGTTGGCTATGCAACAAAGGATTGGATATTAGCTCTTATCTATTTCATTGCTATGCCGGTAACATTTTATTTTGCACTATACTGGCACAAATGGTGGAAAAGAGCAATAAGAGATCTTAAAGCTTACAGGTTCAAAAAGCAATTTGCACAAAAATGGGAGCGACTGGTAGAACTTATCAAAATTTAGTATTATATCAGTTATTCACAAACCTCTACAATTAGAACTTAATTCAATTCTTTTTATCTCTCTTTTAAATAAAAGGTTATTTTATCTGCTTTAATCAGTACATCGTGGCTAATGCGGAAATTTCTGAAAGGTTTGCCATCAATCTCTATCTTATCGATATAAATAGCATCTGCTGAAGGACGAACAGTCTCAATTTCAATAGTGTGACCATTATAATGAAAATCGTCAAGATTCAGTATAACCTTATCAAAAACAGGTGTTGTAAATGTATATGATGGATCAGTAGCATCATCAGGATAGAAACCCATCATACTGAACAGTGCCCAGGTTGACATAGTACCTGTGTCATCATTGCCCGGCAGTCCATCAGGTGAATTTCTGAAATGCTTGGCCAAGAGCTCCAGAGTCAGTTTCTGAGTGCGCCACTCCTCTCCATTTATATAACTGAACAAGAATGGATAACCTATATTTGGTTCATTCGTAGGATCGTAATGCCCATCAATAAACACCTCCTGAAGTGTGTTTACAAACTTCCGATTTGTACATTGCCTCATAAGCAGTTTCAACATCAAAATCACGCAATCCCTTCATCCAGCTATCCACAATTACAGGAATTGCAGGATCGCCCTCCATGGTAAGTGTCTCGCGACTATAAAGCTCCCACCTGGGTAGCCAGCCGCTCTCTTTATACATATCAATCATAGAACGCACCATATCCAGTTGTATTTCTGGATATAGGAGAGTCAGCAGCTGATGAACGTTTCTATAAGTATCCCAAAGGGAGAAAACTGTATATCTGTCATTCTCTGTACTTAATATTTCATCACCCTCCATCATAGGATACTCACCATTTACATCATTAAGAATATTTGGGTGAATAAGAGCATGATAAAGTCCGGTATAAAATACTGTTTGCTGTTCATCAGTACCACCTGAAACAGCTACCTTTGACAACGCTTTGTTCCATTCATCATGGGCACTATTTCTCACTAAGTCAAAATCAAATCCTTTTTGTTCTGCATCAAGATTCATGCGTGCATTCTCAGTACTTACAAATGAGACGCCTATCTGCACTTCAATAGTTTCACCCTGCTCCAAAGAGTAGGTAAAATATGCACCTATATCATCACCTGCAATATCCCTGTTATAGCGGGTATACAGTTTTCTGGTGCCACTAGTTGAATCCCATTGCGCCTCAACACCCATTTCACGCTGCATCTTCCAGTAACCGGCAGTTACAGGAACTTTATTAACTCTCATCACAAAATAGATAGGAAATACAGCATCAGGGTTATAGCAGAAAGTACCTAACATCTTCATCCCCTCCACTTCAGTGTCACTTACACGACGCATCCAGGCTCCAGACTCGTTAGTAAGTCCTTCACCCAAATTCAGAAGGATATTGGCCTCTCCCTCAGGGAATGTGAATCTTGCTATGCTGGTTCGAGTAGTTGCAGAAACCTCAGTTTTAATATTGTACTTAGTAAGCAGATTTGAATAATAGCCTGGAGAAGCAACTTCATTGATGTACTCACTTCCATACTCCTCATAGTTAACATTCAAATCACCTGCAGTAGCCATTAAAAGCAGTGAGCCCAATTCGGGACAACCCACACCACTAAGGTTTACATGAGAATAACCTGTGAAGAATTTGTTTTCACTTGTATAGGGGGTTGACCACCATTGCTTATCTTTATCGAACTTGTTTAGTTCTGACCCCATCACATTGAATGGGGAAACCGACATCATTCCGTTAGGAAGAACGGGGCCGGGATTAGTTGTACCATAATTTGCACTTCCTATAAATGGATTTACCCTATCTACCGGTTCAATGGAGAATGAAGCCAGACAATAAAATGTAAATGCAATAAAAGCTAATAACGAACCCCTAAAACAACTCATATTAATTCCTTTTTTACAACTAATCCTTTTTCCAGCTAATGAAAAGCTTAACTTTTCAATAGCTTTATTATCGACTCAATTGCTTCATTAAGTCTTTCGGCATTCTTTCCTCCAGCTGTTGCAAAGTGAGGCTGTCCTCCACCGCCACCCTGAATCAGCTTTGCAGCTTCACGGACAATGTTTCCTGCATGCATTCCTTTTGCAACAAGATCATCAGTGAGCATGACAGTAAGATTTGGTTTGCCATTTGCTGCTGTTGCTCCTACAAACATCATATTTTCAGGGAACTGACCCTTTATTTGAAATGCAATATCTTTTATCACATCAGGAGATCCAACAGGAAGAATTGCTTTAAATACATCTACTCCATTTATGACGGTCTTATGTTCAATAACCTTCAGTTTAACCTGTTCTGTTTTCTCTTTTATAAACTCTTGCAACTCTTTTTTCATCTCTTCATTATCAGCAATAAGACGATTAATTCCCTGCATAACATCAGGAACATTGCTCAAGAGATTTTTTATACTTGTCAATATATCTTCCTTTGCATAAAGATACTCTTCGCAAACCTTTGCTGTTACAGCTTCTATACGACGAACACCAGCTGAAATTGCTCCTTCACTAACGATACGGAATGTTCCAATTCTACCTGTTGATGAAATATGTGTACCACCACATAGCTCTATTGATGTTCCAAATCTCACAGTACGTACATCATCACCATACTTTTCACCGAATAGTGCCATAGCACCCTGAGCTTTAGCCTCTTCAATCGGAACATGTCTATGCTCTTCAATCGGGAAATTGCTTCTTATCTTTTCGGTAACCTTAACCTCAACCGCTCTTATCTCTTCAGGAGTCATCTTCTGGAAGTGAGAGAAGTCGAATCTCAATACTTCAGGTGACACATATGATCCCTTCTGCTCAACATGATTCCCCAGGACCTCTCTTAAAGCCTCATGCATAAGGTGGGTAGCAGAGTGATTACACTCAGTAGCAGTTCTCTTAACTGTATCTATTTTTGCAGTAAACACACCCTCTAAATTTTGAGGAAGTTTTTTTGTAAGATGCACTGCCAGATTATTCTCACGTTTGGTATCAAAAACTTCAATTTTCTCGCCAGTTTCTGAAATCAACCAGCCGCTATCACCTACCTGACCTCCCATCTCGGCATAAAACGGAGAACGTGACAATACAATTTGATAAAACTCAGATTTCTTCTGCTTAACTGCTCTGTAACGAAGTATATGAGCAGTACTTTCAATTTCATCATAACCAACAAACTCTGGTTCACCATCATGCACCTTTGTCCAGTCGCCCGTCTCCACAGCCGCAGCATTACGTGCTCTGTCCTTCTGCTTCTGCATCTCTGTATTAAAGCCTGCCACATCAGCAGTCATTCCATGTTCACGCAAAATCAACTCAGTCAAGTCGAGCGGGAAACCAAAAGTGTCATAAAGTTTAAAAGCAACTTCACCGCTAAGTACCCCACCCTCCTTCTCGGGAAGATTTCTCTCAAGCAACTTGATGCCAGTTTCAAGAGTTCGAAGGAACGACTCCTCCTCCTCTTTCATAACTTTTTCTATTAGTCCCTGCTGTGCCTCCAGTTCGGGATAAGCATCGCCCATCACCTCAATTAGAGTAGGAATCAGTCGGTACATAAACGACTCATGCATATTGAGGAATGTATATCCGTAACGTACAGCCCTTCGAAGGATACGTCTGATTACATAACCCGCTTTAGCATTTGAAGGGAGCTGTCCATCAGTAATAGAGAATGCAATTGTTCTTACATGATCAGCAATAACACGCATAGCAATATCAACCTTTTCATCTTCACCATACTTTTTATCGCTAATTTCACCAATCTTCCCTATTATTGGCTGAAACAGATCTGTATCATAGTTAGACAGGGTACCCTGCACAGCCATACAGAGTCTTTCGAAACCCATACCCGTGTCGATAACCTTTGCAGGAAGTTGTTCAAGTGAACCATCAGCTTTGCGGTTATATTGCATAAATACGAGGTTCCATATCTCCACTACCTGAGGATGATCGTTATTAACCAGAGTCAAGCCGTCTACTTTTGCCCTTTCAGATTCAGGTCTTATATCAATATGAATCTCTGAACATGGGCCACAAGGACCTGTATCACCCATCTCCCAGAAATTATCTTTCTTATTACCGTTTATTATTCTCTCTTTAGGCAGATATTTTTCCCAATATGAAGCAGCTTCATCATCCCTCTCCAGGTTTTCTTCAGGAGCACCCTCAAAAACTGTAGCATAAAGCCTGTCTTTATCAAGCTTTAATACTTCAGTCAAATACTCCCATGCCCACTCAATAGCCTCTTTCTTAAAATAGTCGCCAAACGACCAGTTGCCAAGCATCTCAAACATGGTGTGGTGATAAGTATCGTGACCCACCTCCTCAAGATCGTTGTGCTTACCACTCACCCTTAAACACTTCTGTGAGTCGGCCACACGTGGATATTTAATTGGCGCATTACCCAGAATAACATCCTTAAACTGGTTCATCCCTGCATTTGTAAACATCAGTGTAGGGTCATCTTTAATAACCATGGGTGCAGAAGGCACAATGCGATGTTCTTTCGACTGAAAAAAATCTTTATACGACTGTCTAATCTCTTTGGAGGTCATCATAAACTTTCAATTATTACTTAAATAAAGCTTCGGGATATGAGTAAATTACCCAAAACAGAGTACAAAAATACAGCAAAAACTTCTTATCCCCAAGTGAGTGAGATAAAAGGGTAATAGATTTACTTTGTAAAAGATATCTTATTTGTGGGGGTATGCCTGAAGCTGTAGTAGCTTTACTTGAGAAATATTTTCATACCTTTGATAAAACATTCATGTAATACTAATCGACTTTTATGCCCCATATCACCATTAACAACTGCCCCATTTGCAACAGTTCAGATATAGTAAATACATTTAATGCTGTCGATCATTTCTCTACAAAAGAAATATTTCCTATCTATGATTGCAGCAATTGCGGTTTTCGATTTACAAACAATTTTCCATCTGACGATATAATAGGCAGATATTACGATTCACCCGACTATATTTCTCATTCAGACTCAAAGAAAGGAGTTATAAACCGCCTATACCACTTTCTTAGGGAATTCATGCTTAAGAAAAAAGGCAATCTTGTTTCGAAATTTTCAACAGGAAACCGTTTGCTTGACATTGGTTCTGGTACTGGGTATTTTCTCAAGGCAGCAAAGGAGAGAGGTTATTCAGTTTCGGGAATAGAAAAAGATAGTAAAGCCAGAAACTTTGCAATAGATAACTTTGGTTTAGATGTAAAAGGAGAAGACTTTTTATGGAATATCAATAGTGATTCGTTTGATGTTGTCACTCTATGGCATGTACTTGAGCATATGCAAAACCTGAATGAGGTTGTTGACAAACTATTCAACATTCTCAGTAAGGATGGAACTTTAATTTTGGCTCTCCCAAATCATAATTCTTATGATGCAGGCATTTACAAAGAGTATTGGGCTGCTTATGATGTCCCACGCCATCTTTGGCATTTCACACCAGCTACAGTTGAAAAACTGCTGAATAAACATCAGTTCAAAATAATAAAACAAAAAACAATGCCACTTGACGCCTTTTATATCTCACTTCTAAGTGAAAAATACAGAGGCAGCGGAAAATTATATCAATATTTTAAAGCTATAATAGTTGGCAAAATAGGTTTTCTACTTTCTCTTTCAAACGTTAATCAATCGAGTTCAGTAATATACATCGCAAAAAAGCAGAAAAACTGAAATTAAAAAAATGATTTTAGGATTTCTGTTTAAGTTGATCAAAAACATTTGTTGATTCTTCCAGAAAACTGTATTTTTGATTGTTTACAAATAATAATGGCTCAAGACTAACAGTTACAGTTGAATATAAACCATGGGCAAAAGAAAAAAACCTATACAATTTAACGATAAGCGATTATATTACTCTATTCAGGAGGTGGCCGACCATTTCGCGGTGAATGTATCTTTGCTCCGTTTTTGGGAGAAGGAGTTTGACAATATCAGACCAAAAAAAACTGCTGGTGGTACCAGACAATTTACCCGTGAGGATATTCAGCAGGTGGAAATTGTTTATCATCTGGTTAAAGAGAAGGGGATGACACTTGAGGGTGCGCGACAGTCGCTTAAAACCAAGAAAGATGATGAGACCAAAAGGGTTGAGGCTCTTGCCAGGTTAACTGATATCAAAAAGGAGCTGCTAGAACTTGAAGAGGAGTTTGATAAATTGCATGAAATACAGAAATACAATAAAACCATAAAAACGGAAGAATAATGTATAATCAAAACTTTCAACGTTTCCTGTTTTCATTTGTTCTCATCTCTTCACTTATTTGTTGTTCTCATAATAAGGCTCAAAACAAGATAGAGATAGAAGCACAAAGCATTTCAAAGAGTAATCCTGAAAATATTATCATGGGTGCAGAACGTACCGATCTCTATTTCCCTTTATTAAAGGAGAAACGAGTAGTTGTGATGAGCAATCAAACCGGTATGGTTGGCAAAGAACACCTTGTTGATATGCTAATCAGAGAGGGTCACAATGTAGTTGGCATCTTCTCTCCTGAGCATGGTTTTCGTGGTACTGCAGATGCAGGAGAACATGTAGCAAGCTCTATTGATGAGAAAACAGGTATTCCTATTTGGTCACTCTACGGAAGTGGAGGAGGAAAACCCTCTGCAGATAATATGCAAAAATTTGATGTACTGCTTTTTGATCTGCAGGATGTGGGATTAAGGTTTTATACATACTATGCAAGTATGGCTCGTCTGATGGATGCATGCTCAGAGCATGGCAAGAAGATGATTATATTGGACAGGCCCAATCCAAATGGAATGTATGTTGACGGACCGATACTTGATATGAAGCATAAATCGGGTGTTGGCTGGCTTCCTATTCCAGTTGTACATGGTATGACCCTTGGAGAATTAGCAGTTATGATTAATGGAGAAAAGTGGCTGCCTGATGGCCGTCAGTGCGACTTAACCGTTATCCCTATTGACAATTATTCACATTCCACACTATATGAGCTGCCTATCTCTCCTTCTCCAAACCTGCCTAATATACACTCAATTTATCTCTACCCCTCAACCTGCCTTTTTGAGGGTACGGTTATGAGTCTGGGCCGCGGCACCTCTTTCCCATTCGAGGTTTACGGACACCCGGATTACAAAGGTTCCGATTTCACTTTCACACCTCGCAGTGTACCCGGTGCAAAGAATCCTCCTCTGCTCGACAAGTTGTGCTACGGTGTTGACCTACGCAATATTCCTAATGAGGAGATCATTGAAAAAGGGTTCGATCTATCCTACGTTATTGACGCATACAACAATCTGGACATAGGTGATAAGTTCTTCACCTCATTCTTCGAAAAACTTGTTGGGGTTGATTATATACGCCAGGATATTAAGGCAGGAAAAACAGCCGATGAGATTAAAGCTAAGTGGAGCGAAGATGTAGAGATGTTTAAAATTCAGCGAAAACCCTATCTGCTGTATGAAGAATAGATATTTCTGAGTTTTACTCATTTATAGTTTTTAAGGTGCTTCTATCAAGGTATAGCAAGTACCTTTTTTTTATTTATATCAATGGTGAAAAGGTTGCACCTCGTCCAAAGATCACTTATAGATCGCTTATACATAGCTTATCTGTATATAAGGTATGTATAAGTGATCTCTGGACTATATTCATATCTGATATTATGAGAACATCTACAAAAACTATATTTAAAGCTGATACAAATAAATAACCTTATGATATAAACATCATTTTTTGTATTTTTGCACTTTGTTGTAAAAATTGGAATATTAATCTGTTTCAGTTTGAGAAACAGATTATTAATTTAATTCAAACTTATTGATTTTTTCAGATGGAAATTGCAAGCAAATACAATCCTGCGGAGGTTGAGAACAAGTGGTATAAATACTGGATGGATAATAACCTCTTTCATTCAGAACCAGATGAGCGTGAACCATATACAGTTGTTATCCCTCCACCAAATGTGACCGGTGTCCTGCACATGGGTCATATGCTCAACAATACTATCCAGGATGTTTTGGTCAGACGTGCACGCATGCAGGGAAAAAATGCCTGCTGGGTACCTGGTACTGATCATGCTTCGATTGCTACTGAGGCTAAGGTTGTTAATAAGCTGGCTGCTGAAGGAATCAAGAAAAATGACCTGACCAGAGATGAGTTTTTAGAACATGCATGGAACTGGACTCGTGAACATGGTGGTATTATTCTTCAACAGCTGAAAAAGCTAGGGGCATCGTGCGACTGGGACAGAACTGCTTTCACTATGGATGATATAAGATCTGAAAGTGTTCTGAAAGTTTTCTGTGATCTATATGAAAAGGGTCTGATCTATCGTGGTGTAAGGATGGTAAACTGGGATCCAAAAGCTTTAACCGCACTGTCAGATGAGGAGGTTATACATAAGGAGGTTAATGGTAAGCTCTATTATCTGAGATATATGATAGAGGGTGATCCTGAAGGCAGATATGCGGTTGTTGCCACTACCCGTCCCGAAACAATAATGGGTGATACTGCTATGTGTATCCACCCTGATGATCCAAAGAATGCACACCTGAAAGGAAAAAAGGTGATTGTTCCGCTGGTGAACAGAGCTATCCCTGTAATTGAAGATGAGTATGTTGATATAGAGTTTGGTACAGGCTGCCTTAAAGTTACTCCTGCACATGATGTGAACGACTATTTACTGGGAGAGAAATATAATCTCCCATCAATTGACATATTTAATCCTGATGGTACACTAAATGAAAATGGTGACCGCTATGCAGGAATGGACAGATTTGATGTTCGTAAACAGATTGAGAAGGATCTTGAAGAAGCCGGATTAATTGAAAAAACAGAACCTTATACTAATAAGGTAGGATTTTCTGAGCGTACAGACGAGGTTATTGAGCCAAAGCTCTCAATGCAGTGGTTTCTTAAAATGGAAGATCTTGCAAAACCGGCTGCAAAGGCTGTAGAAAATGATACAATACGTTTCTTCCCTGAAAAATATAAAAATACATACCGTCACTGGATGGAGAATATCAAGGACTGGTGTATTAGTCGCCAGTTATGGTGGGGACACCAGATTCCAGCATATTTCCTTCCCAAAGGAGGTTATGTTGTTGCACTGACAAAGGAAGAGGCTTTTGAAAAGGCAAAACAACAGGTGGATTATGAGTTAACTATAGATGATCTGAAGCAGGATGAGGATGTACTCGATACATGGTTCTCATCATGGTTGTGGCCGATATCTGTTTTTAATGGTATTAACGAACCTGATAATAAAGATATAAATTACTATTATCCTACCAATGATCTTGTTACTGCACCGGAGATTATTTTCTTCTGGGTGGCTCGTATGATTATTTCAGGATATGAATACCGTAAAGAGCCTTGTTTCCGTAATGTTTACTTTACCGGTATTGTACGTGACAAGCTGGGCAGGAAGATGTCGAAATCTCTTGGTAACTCACCTGATCCAATAGAATTGATGGATAAATATGGTGCTGACGGAGTGAGAATGGGGATGTTACTAACTTCGCCTGCGGGTAACGACCTGCCATTTGATGAGTCGATGTGTGAACAGGGTCGCAACTTCAACAACAAGATATGGAATGCTTTCCGCCTGGTGAAAGGATGGGATGTTGATGAAAATATTCCTCAGCCTGAGTCATCCAAGATAGCAGTCGAGTGGTTTAAAAGCAAGCTTTCTGATACAATAGCTGAGGTGGAAGACTTGTTCTCAAAATATCGCCTTTCTGAGGCACTTATGCTTCTCTATAAGCTTTTCTGGGATGAGTTTTCTTCATGGTATCTTGAGATAGTGAAGCCTGCTTATCAGAAACCAATAGATAAACTGAGCTATGATGCAACACTAAGCTTTTTTGATGATCTGCTGCGTTTATTACATCCATTTATGCCATTTATCACCGAAGAGCTGTGGCAGGCACTCTACACAAGGGAAGAGGGTGTTAGCCTGATGATTTCACTTCAGCCAAAAGGAGAAGATGTTAATAAAGAGCTTCTGTCGGATTTTGAGGATGTTAAAAATATCATTTCTGGTATACGTACAATCCGACTTGAAAAGAATATACCAAATAAAGAGGCTCTGGAACTGGAGATTACAGGTAAACACAAAGAGTTGTTTAATAGCATTATTGCAAAAATGTGTAACCTGACTTCAATTAAACAGGTCTCTGAAAAACAGACTGGTTCAGCAGGATTTCTTGTTGGTACAACAGAATACACTGTTCCTCTTACAGATAATATTGACACAGAAGCTGAATTGAAAAAGCTTGAGGCTGAACTTACATACACTGAGGGTTTCTTGAAATCTGTTCAGAAGAAACTTAGCAATGAGAAGTTTGTTCAAAACGCTAAACCGGAAATAGTTGAGAATGAGCGCAAAAAGATGGCTGATGCTGAAAGCAAGATTGCATTAATTAAAGAGAATATTGCAGCGATTACAAGGAATTAATAATCATGTTAGGGTAAGAGTTATACCTAAACTGAATTTTAATAATTATACCATGATAAAGGATATTCTGAGTTACATATCTGATACTATATCAGAGAAAATCAACTCAACCAGACCGGTAACCGGAGGGTCAATCTCTTCGGCTTACCTGCTGGAGACCCCTGAAAGGAACTACTTTCTTAAATTAAATAAAGCGCCTGATGCGCTTGAGATGTTCCACGCGGAACAAAAAGGACTTGATGTAATAGAAAAGACAGCTACAATCTCTGTTCCTCATGTTCATCTGGTGGATTCAGTTAATGATAAAGCAATAATTCTGATGGATTATGTTGAAAACAGACGCCCTGTGTCTTCAGATTATGAAAGGCTTGGAAGGGAATTGGCTGCACTTCATTCACTGAAGCAAGATGACTTTGGTCTAGACTCAGATAACTATATAGGAAGTCTGCCACAGAGCAACAAAATTCATACAGACTGGATAGATTTTTACTGGGAAGAGAGGATCTCTCCACAACTAAAAACGGCATCAAGAGCTGGCTTACTGTCAGAAAAAGAGATACCGAATAAAGATAAAAGTATTGATGTATTCAACCGCTACCTTTATGATGTGACTCCTTCTATTATTCATGGAGACCTATGGGGAGGCAATTATCTTATCTCGACGGATGGTACTCCATTTCTTATAGACCCGGCAGTATACAGAGGACACTCAATGGTGGATATAGCTATGAGCAAACTTTTTGGCAGTTTTGGAGCTGAGTTCTATGGTGCTTATCATGAAATAATACCTATAACAGAATTTTATTATGAACAGATAGATCTGTATCAGTTATATTTCCTTCTTGTACATTTAAACCTGTTTGGTCGTGGATATTACACTTCTGTTTCTGATATCCTTAAAAGATATTTTTAGAATATTTTGTTGAATTTAAATTATATTGTACATTTACACTGTTAATTTTAACATGATATCATGTTTAAAATTCTATGTGTAATCTTTTAATTTCAATTAAATGAAGAAAAGATTAATTCAATTAGCTGCTGTAATTTTTACAGTAATGCTTATGACTTCATGTTATTCCTACACTACTGTTGTTGGAGAAGGAGCGCAGGGTAATCAGCAAATTACTAAATGGAATCATTATCTGATTGGTGGGTTGGCACCAATTGAAGTATCTGATCCTGCCGTTTTAGCAGGTGGAGCAAAAAATTATACTGTTAAAACTGAGATGTCATTCGTTAATGGATTGGTTTCTATTTTAACCAGTGGAATTTATTCTCCTACAACCACTACAATATATAAATAGCCAGTTTATATATTTAGTTGGATTAGATTTGAAGACCGATATTTTGTCGGTCTTTATTTATATAAATCAAATTTGAAATTTCTACAAAAACTGAAGATAGGGTCTGAGTCGATCAATATCATCATCAGTAAACTCATCAAGCAATGAGAGTTCCTCTATGCTGCTTATCCTGCCCTTTTTGTCTCTGAGGTTAAAAATAGTCTGAACCTGATTGTAGTTCAGGTAAGGATGTCTTAATAAATCGCGGAACTCCATTTCATTTACATTTAGTTTTATATAATTACTATCTGTTTTAATGAATGGTTCTATTCTTGAATATAGCTCTTTATCGATGCCATACACTTCCATAAGTTGATCTTTACAAAAAAAGCCACCCAAAAGATTTTTATACTTAACAATTCGCGAAGCGTATGTGCTTCCAATACCGGGAATCTTTTTCCATTGGGTTGTATCATTCTCATTTAAGTTGATAGTTTCACCCTCTTTTAATTTAATTATTCGAGGAAAATGTGCAGGACTTCTACTCTTTGATGCAATCGATATTTCATTTTTATATTGTAATGCTTCTGACCTGATTTCAGATGTATCAGTAACTGGATTTCTTTTCGATTTGAATGACTTTCCATAATTATTTATGACCACAGCTTCTCTCGATCTCATAAACTCATTAATTATTGAGTCATTCTGACTTGCATCTAATCCAGATGATTTTTTAATACTAATAAATGAATTTAGAATAATTGAAAGCGGGATCAGTATCAGCAATAAAATAATTGCTGAACGGCTCCCTTTATTGTAATAAAAAAAGTCTTTCCAATACATTTTATTGTGTTGATCCTTAAAGTTAATAAATTAAATCGGCTCCTTGTTCATATTTCCATTAAATTGTATCTTTGATTGATTTTATATAGAGCGTCAGTTTAATAATCGACGAAACAACCCAGCCATGGTCCTGAATTATATTTGGATTGCTTTTTTTCTTATAGCTTTTATAATTGCAGTTATAAAACTTGTTTTTTATGGTGATGTTCAAGTGTTTACAGACATCATGAACTCAACGTATGAAACTGCCCGGACAGGTTTCGAGATCTCTCTCGGGCTAACAGGTGTACTTTCTCTATGGCTTGGTATAATGAAAATTGGAGAGAGAGGAGGTATGATTGAGCTATTCTCCAGAGCTGTTGCTCCACTATTCTCCAGGCTATTTCCCGATATACCGAAAAATCATCCTGCTTATGGATCAATGCTGATGAATTTATCTGCAAATATGCTGGGACTGGACAATGCTGCTACTCCTTTTGGATTAAAAGCAATGCAGGAACTGCAAGAGATCAATCTAAAGAAGGATCGGGCATCGAATCCTATGATAATGTTCCTGGTGCTTAATGCATCGGGACTAACATTAATACCGGTAACCATAATGGTTTACCGTGCACAGATGGGTGCTGCTAATCCTGCAGATGTATTCATTCCGATAATGATTGCTACATTTTTTGCAACTCTGGTTGGTTTAATTGCTGTATGCCTTAGGCAACGTATAAATATTTTCTGTAAAGAGATTCTGGGGTTTATTTTGGGTATGGGAGGAATAATTGCAGGAACGGTAATTGTTTTTAAATCCATGCCTCAGGAACAGGTAAATATAGTATCCAGCCTTATTGCCAATATAATACTGCTTACTATAATAGTTCTATTTATTATTAAAGCAATGCACCGTAAGATTAATGTTTTTGAGTCATTTATTGATGGTGCAAAAGAGGGATTTAAAACGGCTGTATCAATAATACCTTACCTAATAGCTATATTGGTAGGCATTGGTGTATTTCGTGCTTCTGGTGCTATGGAATTTCTAATGGAGGGTATGAGAAATTTGGTTGGACTTACTGGAGTTGACGCCAGATGGGTTGATGGTCTTCCAACAGCCATAATGAAGCCTTTGAGTGGAAGTGGGGCAAGAGGTATGATGATTGATGCCATGAAGACTTTTGGAGCTGATTCATTTGCTGGGAGGTTGTCCAGTATTCTTCAGGGAGCCACTGATACTACATTCTATATTGTAGCAGTATATTATGGAGCTGTTAACATTAAGAACAGTCGCTATACAGTTCAATATGCACTATTGGCTGATTTGGCTGGTGTGATTGCAGCAATTTTTGTAGCATATCTATTTTTCAGTTAATAATCAAGAGTTATGGCTATATCTTTTCAGACAGAAAACGTAAAATCACCCGAAATAAAGAAGAGAAAAACATCGGAGTGGATAAAAAAAATAGCTGGTATTTACAGTAAAACTATCGGAGAAATTACATACATCTTTTGTGACGATGATAAAATTCTTGAGGTAAACAGACAATATCTCAATCATGATTATTACACAGATATAATTACTTTCGATTATAGTGATGGAGATAAAATTTCCGGAGATATTTTTATTAGTCTGGATACTGTGAAGTCGAATTCACAAATGTATACTACTGATTATCAAGAGGAACTGTTCCGTGTTATAATACATGGTGTTTTGCATCTATGTGGACTTTCCGACAGTTCAGAAGATGAGAAAAAGAAAATGAGAGATGCTGAAAATAGTGCACTGAATATACTGAAAACGATTGATTAATAATTTACAAAAGGATATATCAATCCTCTCTCGATTACATTTGTAAACTATAATATGATTTATATCAATATTTTACATATATGATATATATATACCGATTATAATTTTATGATCTCTGTTAACGAAAAATTCAATACTAATAAAATCACTAAACTACTGAATTAAAGTACTTTCAACTGTTCTTATTTGTAATTAACATCCAACATAAACGTAACGTTTTCTTTTTTAGTATCTTTGGGTCTTTAATTGAACACAAAGTGCAAAATGAATTTTAATTATGACATAATAGTAGTCGGTGCAGGACATGCCGGTTGCGAAGCAGCTACAGCAGCAGCTAACTTGGGTTCGAAAACATTGCTTATAACAATGGATATGAACAAGATAGCCCAAATGAGTTGCAACCCAGCCGTAGGAGGTATTGCAAAAGGGCAGATTGTACGCGAAATTGATGCTTTGGGTGGACAGATGGGAATTGTTAGCGATAAAACTGCTATACAGTTTCGCATGTTAAACCGCTCAAAAGGACCTGCTATGTGGAGTCCACGTGTTCAAAGTGACAGGGTTAAATTTATTGAGACTTGGAGAGAAATTATAGAAAATACACCAAATCTTGCTATGTGGCAGGATATGGTTACAGAACTAATATTTGAAGGTCACAGAGTAACTGGAGTTAAAACACGGATGGGTGTTGAGTTCAATGCCAACGCAGTGGTATTAACAAATGGTACATTCCTTAATGGATTAATTCATGTGGGGAAAGTTCAAATTGGCGGGGGCAGAATTGGTGAACAGGCATCATATGGCATGTCGGAACAGTTGCGTGATTTCGGTTTCAAAACAGACCGGATGAAGACAGGTACACCAGTTAGAATTGACGCCAGATCTGTTGATTTTTCTCTTTTGGAAGAACAAAAGGGAGATGATGATTTTCATAAATTCTCATACCTGCCAGATGTCCAAAGAACATTGGAACAGCGCAGCTGCTGGATTACATACACCAGTGAGGAGGTTCATGAAGCGCTAAGAGAAGGACTTGATGAATCACCACTATATAATGGTCAGATTAAAAGTATCGGACCGCGATATTGCCCAAGTATAGAAACCAAAATAGTTACATTCTCAGATAAAACAAGTCACCAACTATTTTTAGAACCAGAAGGAGTAAATACACATGAGTTCTACCTGAATGGTTTTTCTTCGTCCCTACCCCTGCAAACTCAGCTAAAAGCTTTGCAGCTTGTTCCTGCATTCAGAAACGTTCATATTTTCCGTCCCGGTTACGCGATAGAATATGATTTTTTTGATCCTACACAGCTAGAAGCAACATTAGAAACTAAGATGGTGAAAAACCTGTTCTTTGCCGGTCAAATTAATGGAACAACAGGTTATGAAGAAGCAGCAGGACAAGGTTTAGTAGCCGGTATAAACGCACATATAAACTGTCATGGCGGATCTCCTTTCACATTAAGAAGAGATGAAGCATATATTGGAGTACTGATAGACGACCTTATCACTAAAGGTGTGGATGAACCATACAGAATGTTTACATCTCGAGCTGAATATCGAATATTACTTCGACAAGACAACGCTGATGAAAGACTTACCGAAAAAGGGTACGAACTAGGTTTGGCTAAGACTGAAAGATTAAACTTTTATCATCAGAAAGTTGAGAATGTAAGAAAGATTAAAGAGTTTACTGAAAATTTCTCTGTAAAAGCTGATAGAATTAATCCGTATCTGGAAAGTATAGGTACAGCTCCACTTAAGCAGGGGGTAAAACTTGTTGACTTACTATCGAGGCCACATATCGATCTTCAGATAATGGCAAAAGAGATTGGTCCGCTAAGAGATCTTCTTGATACTATAACTGATAGAAAAGAAGAGGTGATAGAGTCTGCAGACATCAAGATTAAATATAGTGGCTATATTAAAAGAGAGCAGATTATAGCTGACAAAATTACCCGGCTGGAAGATATCTCTATAAAAGACAGGTTTAACTATAACGAAATTCAATCTTTATCAACTGAGGCAAGGCATAAATTAACACGTATAAATCCTGAAACTATTGCCCAGGCAGGGCGTATTCCGGGGGTTTCACCCAATGACATATCTGTACTTCTGGTTCTGCTTGGCAGATAAATCATATGGGTGTTCCACGTGGAACAACACAAAGCTATTAATTAATTAAAAAAATGAGCATAGAAACATTAACGAAATCTGTTAGAAATATTCCTGATTTCCCTATACCGGGAATACAATTTAAAGACATCACTACCCTATTTCAATCTGCGAGTCATTTAAAAGAGTTATCAGAAATACTCTACGACTTGTATAAAGAAAAAGGTATTACTAAAGTTGTAGGTATTGAATCAAGAGGCTTTTTCATGGGTCCTGCAACTGCAATAAAGCTTAATGCAGGATTTGTACCAATTCGTAAACCGGGAAAATTACCATATAATGTAATTGAAGAAACTTACACTAAAGAATACGGTGAAGATACTATTCAAATTCATGAAGATGCGTTGAATGAAGATGATGTTGTATTACTTCATGACGACCTTCTTGCAACTGGTGGCACTATGGTTGCGGCATACAATCTGGTAAAGAAACTAGGAGTAAAAAAAATATATATAAACTTTTTAATTGAACTTGAAGAGCTGGAGGGAAGACTGCATTTCCCGACAGACGTTGAAATAAATTCAATTATTAAATTCTAATCTCTGTTTGATTTTGTGTTTTCATTGTTAAGTAATGAACGATGATATAAAAAATACACTTGCTGTTATTCCAAATCAGCCGGGTTGTTATCAATTTTTTGATGAGAAAGGGACCGTTATATATGTTGGAAAAGCTAAAGATTTAAAGAAAAGAGTCTCTTCATATTTTAACAAATACCATGACCATCCGAAAACGCGAATACTGGTTAGGAATATCCGTAAGATCAAATATATTGTTGTTAATACAGAAGAGGATACATTTCTTCTGGAAAACAACCTTATAAAAGAGCTTAAACCACGCTATAATGTAATGTTGAAGGATGATAAAACCTATCCTTCAATAGTAATCAAAAACGAATTCTTTCCCCGTGTATATAAAACTCGTAATATCGTAAAGGATGGGTCCAAATATTTTGGCCCATATACTTCGGTATTATCTGTTAATGCATTACTGGAAATAGTAAGAAAAGTATATAAAATAAGAACATGCAGACTAAATCTTACACCTGAAAATATAGCAGCAAATAAATTTAAAGTATGTCTGGAATATCATATTAATCGCTGTAAAGGTCCTTGTGAGGGTCTGCAATCTTTGGAGGATTATGATAAGAATATTGAAGAAATAAATGAAATACTAAAAGGAAATGTGTCGATCATAGAAAAACAGGTTGTTAAAAGGATGAATGAACTTTCTGCAGAAATGAGATATGAAGAGGCACATGAACTTAAAGAGAAATTGCAATTAATACAGAACTTCAGAGAAAAATCACAGGTTGTAAGTAATATCAATTACAACCTGGATGTATTCTCTTTTGAAGAGGATGAAAATTCAGCATTTATAAATTATCTTCATGTTGTAAATGGTGGAATAACACAAGCATATACATTTGAATATAAAAAGAAGCTTGATGAAACACCGGAAGAACTATTAGGACTTGGTATAGTTGAAATGAGACAGCGATTTGGGAGTGAAACCAAAGAAATTATTGTACCGTTTATTCCTGATTTGAAATTAACAAATGTTGATTTCGTAGTTCCTCAACGAGGAGATAAAAGGAAACTTCTATTACTTTCTGAGAAAAATGTAAAACAGTATAAGATTGACAAACTCAAAAAAGCTGAGATGTTAAATCCTGATCAGAGGGCTATGAGAATTTTGACTACACTTCAGAAGGATTTACAATTGAAAGATATTCCCTGGCATATAGAATGTTTTGACAACTCAAATATTCAGGGAACAAATCCAGTGTCAGCATGTGTTGTTTTCAAAAAAGCAAAACCTTCAAAAAAAGATTACAGACATTTCAATATTAAAAGCGTTCTAGGACCTAATGATTATGCCTCAATGCGAGAAGTGATCGAAAGACGCTACTCTCGTCTACTTAACGAGGGCGAATCTTTGCCTCAACTCATTGTGGTTGATGGAGGTAAGGGTCAATTAAGCGTTGCTGTAAATTCTCTCCAGAAAATTGGCCTTTATGGAAAAATAGCAGTTATTGGCATTGCTGAACGTTTGGAAGAGATATATTTCCCGGATGACCCTATTCCTCTATATATTGATAAGAATTCTGAATCACTAAAACTTATTCAGCATCTCAGAGATGAAGCACATAGATTTGGTTTAACATTTCATAGAAAAAAAAGAAGTAAAGCACAAATTTCTTCAGAACTTGATACGATTAAAGGTATAGGTACAGAAACTAAGAAAAAACTATTGCTGCATTTTAAAAGTATTAAAAGACTTAAAGAATCTGAAAAAGATGAAATCATTAGGGTCATAGGAAAAAGTAAAGGTGAAATTATTTGGGATTGGTTAAACAATAAAGGAAAAAAATAAATGCGAGTTTTAATTCAAAGGGTTACTGAAGCATCAGTTGAAATAGAAGGAAAATTAAAAAGCGAGATTAATAAAGGACTGTTGATTTTTGTTGGAATTGAAGATGATGATAAAGATGAAGACATTGATTTCTTAGCTAAAAAGAGCGTTAATTTGCGTATATTTGATGACGAAAATGGAGTAATGAATCATTCTGTATTAGATGTTGAAGGAGATATACTTGTTATTTCTCAATTCACACTCCATGCCAGCACTAAAAAAGGTAACCGTCCTTCTTATATAAGAGCTGCAAAACCTGATATATCAATTCCTTTGTATGAAAGATTCTGTGAAGTATTATCGATTTTACTGAATAAACAGGTGAAAACTGGAGAATTTGGAGCTGATATGAAAGTAAGATTGGTGAATGACGGACCGGTTACAATATGGATAGATTCTAAAAACAGAGAGTGAGTTTCTAATTGTAAAATTAAGGGCATTCTATTTTAAAGGTATTATTTTTTCAAGTAAAAAATTAGAAATTATATGACAATTATCGAAGCGCAACAGCAAGTAGATGAATGGATCAGTAAGTATGGAGTGCGATATTTTGGAGAACTCACAAATATGGCATTACTTACTGAAGAGGTAGGTGAATTAGCAAGAATAATGGCAAGAACTTATGGCGAACAGTCATTTAAATCATCAGATCTGAATAAAGATTTATCCGAGGAAATTGCTGATGTTTTATGGGTGTTAATATGTATTGCTAATCAGACTGGTGTAAATTTGGAAGAGTCATTTATTAGAAGCATTGAAAAGAAAACTAATAGAGATTCTAACAGACATTTGAATAATCAGAAATTGAAGTCTTAAATGCTTAAATATCTGTATAGTTATTAGATAATAAAATAAAAATAAATAGTATTAAATGGAAGCTAATAAATACTTAGATGCTTTAAAAAAACACCCGTTGAAATTCACGGATGAAGAAGCTAAAAAAAGTGTTGATCAAATTATTAAATCTGGATTTGATAACAACAACAGTTACGAAGTTTATAAAACACTTTATAGCTGTATTGATCACACATCTTTGAACACAACTGATTCGAAGGAATATATCTGGAATTTTACAGAGAAAATAAATGCTTTCGAGGGTTCAGACCCAGAAATAGAAAATGTAGCAGCTATCTGTATTTATCCCAATTTTGTAGAGACAGTGAAAGAATCACTTACATCTAATATTAAAATAGCAGCTGTTGCGGGCGGTTTCCCATCTTCGCAAACATTTATAGAAGTAAAAGTAGCCGAAATCTCTTTGGCTTTAGCAGATGGTGCTGATGAAATAGATATAGTTATAAATGCTGGACTTTTTCTGGATAAATCATATCAGGAGTTTTGTGAAGAGATAATGGAGTTAAAAGAGGTATGTAAAGATAAGACTTTGAAAGTTATCCTGGAAACGGGTGCATTGATAAGTGCTGAGAATATAAATAATGCGTCTGTTTTATCAATGTACTCCGGGGCTGATTTCCTTAAGACATCTACAGGAAAAGGATATCCGGGAGCTACCCCTGAGGCGGTTTTTGTAATGTGTCAAGCTATCAAATCATACTATAAAGCAACCTCTAATAAAGTAGGAATAAAAGTGTCGGGTGGAGTATCAACACCTGAAGATGCAGTAAAATATTACACAATAGTTAAAGAAGTACTTGGTGATGATTGGTGTAATAATCAACTATTCAGAATAGGTACAAGTAGTCTAACAGATAAACTTTATAATGAAATTATAAAAAGAAGAAAATAGAGGAAAAAATGAAGAAATTAAGTGTCTATTTAGCGGGTGTTTTAACCCTTTTAGTTTTTGCCCTGAGTGTAAATGCTCAGGAATATGATTATATATCAAAAGAGAGGAAAACACCTTACTGGAGGGATGTTAATGTGGTTAAAGCACATAAAGAATATCCCCGAACTCAGTTTATGACTTTTGAAAATGAAAATGATGCACTGAGTAAAAAATTTGAAGAGAGTGAATATTATATATCATTAAATGGAACCTGGAAGTTTTATTTTGTTGAAAGCTACACTGAATTACCTGAAAATGTTACGGATTCAGCAGTAGTACTGACAGATTGGAAAGATATTAAGGTTCCCGGGAACTGGGAAATACAGGGATTCGGAACACCTATATATGTGAATCACCCATATGAGTTTGTTGAAAGAGATCCTAAAACATTTTATCCAAAAATGGAAGCTCCCTATCTTCCAGAAGAGACACCTGTTGGTGTATATCGCAGGGAGATAAATATACCTGAAAACTGGAATGACCGAGAGATCTTTTTAACTCTTGATGGTGCTAAATCAGGCGTATATGTATATATAAATGGAAAAGAAGTAGGATATAGTGAAGACTCAAAGACCAGTGCTGAATTTAATATAACCAAATATGTCAATGAAGGTACCAACTCTCTTGTCCTGAAAATATATCGCTGGAGTACAGGCTCATATCTTGAAGCACAGGATTTTTGGAGAATTAGCGGTATCGAAAGAGATGTATTTTTATGGTCACAGGCTAAAACATCGTTACGTGATTTCAGAGTAAAATCAACATTAGATGATAGTTACTTAAATGGTATTTTTGAATTAGAAACTACTGTAAGAAACTATTCTCAAGCTGTTTCTTATGCAAATGTTAGCTACAAACTACTTGATAGTGATGGCAATACTGTGTTATCAGATAGTAAACCGATTGGCGTTCAAAGAGGTGGTGAAAGCTCAGTGCGTTTTTCTGCTGAAATACCTAATGTATCTACATGGACATCAGAACAACCAAACCTTTATAAACTGCTTATAACTGTAATACCTGAAGGAGAAGAAAAGGGAGAGGTTGTCCCCTACCCTGTTGGTTTCAGAAGATTTGAAATTGTGCCTTATAAAACAGGTGACAGGATAGACAGATTATTTTTAGTAAATGGTCAGCCAATCAAGCTTAAAGGGGTAAATATTCATGAAACAAACCCTGAGACGGGACATTACGTTACAGAAGATATAATGATAAAGGACTTTACTCTGATGAAACTGAACAATATAAATAGTGTTCGTCTTTCTCACTATCCTCAATCGCGTCGTTTCTATGAACTTTGCAATATTTATGGTTTATATGTATATGATGAAGCAAATATTGAATCTCACGGATTATATTATGGTGAGAAATCTCCATCAAAGCATCCGGAATGGGAACAGGCTCATATGGACAGAACCATAAATATGTTTGAGAGGAATAAAAATCATCCATCTGTAACTATTTGGTCACTTGGGAATGAAGCAGGTAATGGTATTAACTTTTTTCATACATACAGATATCTAAAAGATCAGGAAAGAGATTTCATGAATCGTCCTGTAAATTATGAGAGATCGCTGTGGGACTTAAACACTGACATGTATGTTCCACAGTATCCGAGCGCTGCATGGCTTGAAGAAATTGGGGCTAAAGGGAGTGACAGACCTGTTATTCCTTCAGAGTATTCACATGCAATGGGCAATTCTAACGGAAACATTGATATTCAATGGGAGGCTATATACAAATACCCAAATCTACAGGGTGCATATATATGGGACTGGGTTGATCAAGGAATAGCTAAAAAAGATGAAGATGGCAGAAGTTTTTGGGCTTATGGTGGAGACTATGGAATTGATACACCTAGTGATGGGAACTTCGTTATAAATGGATTAGTTGATCCGGGAAGAGTTCCCCACCCTGCTGTCGCAGAAGTTAAATATGTTCATCAGAATTTTGCATTTGAAGCAATAGATCTGAAAGAAGGCATCTTTAAAGTTATTAACCGTCAATATTTTACTGACACCGAGAATTATAAATTCCTGTATAATGTTACAGAAAATGGCAATATAATTTCTGAAGGAGAGTTATCGGTATCATTACTGCCACAGCAATGGATCCAAGTGTCTATTCCATTAGATAAATTGGAATCAAAACCGGGTGTTGAATATTTTGTCAATTTTGAGGTAGTGCAAAAAGAAGCACAGTCATTAGTTCCTGCAGGTCATATAGTTGCAATTGAACAATTTAAACTGCCGATAACATCACCCAAGCAAACATACTCTGAGAAAAATAATTATCCTGCATTAAAGGTAAATGATACAGAAAAATCTATTAGTATCAGTTCGACTGTAGTAAAATTTGAATTTGATAAATCAAAGGGTATAGTGACTTCCTACAAAGTAGGTAAAAATGAATATTTTAAAGATGGATTTGGAATACAGCCAAATTTTTGGAGAGGACCTAACGACAATGATTATGGAAATGGAGCTCCACAACGTCTGCAGGTATGGAAACAATCCAGTAAAAACTTCAATGTTATAGAGACTAAAGTTTCACCTGAAGGAGATAATTTTATTGTTGATGTAACATATTTACTAGCTGCAGGAAATCTTTATAATGTTAAGTATAAAATACTTCCCTCTGGTATATTAAATGTAAATGTCCTATTCCATTCAACTGATGTTGAAGAAAAAAGTATTGAGGCTTCAGAAGCTGCTATTACAGCTACTTTCTCACCTGAAGCATCAGCAGCACGCAAAGCATCATCATCACTTACAGTTCCAAGAATTGGTGTTCGTTTCCGCTTACCCGCTACGATGAACAATGTTGAATATTTTGGCAAGGGTCCTGGTGAAAATTATGTTGACAGAGCATCGGGATCAAAAGTTGGTAGATACAAAACTACTGCTGATGATATGTATGTTGCCTATACCCGTCCTCAGGAGAATGGTCATCGTACCGACACAAGATGGGTCTCATTAACAGGTAAAAATAATGGACTTCTTGTAGTTGCTGACAATACAATTGGTTTCAATGCATTGCGAAATAGTGTGGAAGATTTTGATTCTGAAGAGGCTACTCATCGTCCCTATCAGTGGAATAATTTCAGCAGTGAGGAGATTGCTTCACGAGATGATGAAAATGCAAGAAACAGAAAACCACGTCAAACTCATATTAATGATATTACACCGCAGGATTTTGTAGAAGTATGTATTGATATGAAACAGCATGGTGTAGCAGGATACAATAGTTGGGGTGCAAGACCACTTCCAGAATACAGTATCCCGGCCAATAAAAATTATTCATGGGGTTTTACTCTGATACCTATTTCAGAGAAATCTGACATAAATAGTTTGACCAAATTGAATTATTAAAACATATAAATCATCTGTTTAGTAAGATTGTAATCAACTAAATAATCAATAGGCGGACAACTCTTTGTCCGTCTATTTTGTTTCGATTTTATTTTATCCTCAATACAACTTAATTAAAGCATCCCCTGCCATACTCCTGTAAGGATAATGGCATTCAGTATCATATGAATAAATAGATTAGGAATGAAAATAAACTATGATTGGATTTCCCTAAATACTGCCTTTTTGACACTTTATTCTATCGTTTTCACAGCAAATATCGTCTTTTTAAGTCATTTTGTCAGCTTCTCTCTTTTTTTTACTAATGGTATATATTTTGCTTTTTACTAGGTGTAAGTATAACAACTAATAAATAAGAAAGGGTAAATATTATGGCATTAATTAGAAGAACAAACAGTTGGTTACCAAGTGTATTCAATGATTTTTTTGGTAATGAATGGATGGAAAATAGTGCAAAATCTATTCCTGCAATCAACATCCAGCAAAATGATGAAGGATTTATTGTAGAGGTGGCTGCTCCGGGTATGACTAAAGAAGATTGTGTGGTCAGACTTGATGAGAATAAAAATTTGGTGATTTCATTTGAGAAAAAATCTGAAAATGAAGAAGTTAAAAAAGGAGCATACCTGAGACGAGAATTTTCTTATTCTCAATTCCAAAGAACAATGCTATTGCCGGATGATGTTGACGAAGATAAAATCACTGCAAGTGTAAAAGATGGTGTTCTAACTATTGAAATTCCTACAATTAAGGAGAAAACGAGCTTGAAAGAGAAGTTGATTGAAATTAAGTAATCAATTTTAAGAGAGGTAAATTTGTTTAGGTTATTAATGAAGGGTGGATTATTATTAATTCACCCTTTAAATTTTTCTTTCCTTTAAGTAAATAAGAAACATCTTCATATACATCTTAATATCGCTATCATATTTTAATCCTGAAATAATCGCTTCCGCCTCTTCTAACAAAACATCCATTTTGTGATAAGCTTCCTTTATTCCATTATATTTTTTAGCAAATTCTAGAAGCTGCTCAATATTTTCATCACTGTATTCTCTTTGATTTAAGATATCCATCATTGAACTACTCTCCTCTTCAGGTGCATTTCTTAGAGCATATATCAATGGCAGAGTGATTTTTCCTTCGCGTATATCCTTTCCTGTAGGCTTACCAACATCAGCATTGAAATAGTCAAATATATCATCTTTGATCTGAAAACATATACCTAGAAGTGTGCCTAATCGTATAAAATGTGAGATAAGCTCTTTATCAGCTCCACCGGTTATAGCTCCTATTGCCAGACTAGCTCGTATCAATGAAGCTGTCTTTTTATCAATTACATCGAAATAGGCGTCCTCATCAATAATTATCTCACTTGCAAGTGAATACTGAGATAGTTCTCCGGAAGCAAGATTCTGACCCAATTCAGAAATGATTCTTACAATCTCAAGGTTTTTAGTCTTAACACTCTCAGCTAAAGCTGCAGATAGCAGATAATCTCCAACCAAAACAGCTCTGGTATTATCATAAACGGCATTCATTGAACTTCTTCCTCGTCTTAAATCAGAGCGATCAATGACATCATCGTGAACAAGAGTTGCAGTATGCAGCAATTCAATTGTTACAGCACCGTGGTATGTCTCCGGAATAATTCCTCCACAAGCTTTCGCTGTCATTAACACTAATATTGGTCTCAAACGTTTTCCATTTGTGCTAAAAACATATGAAATCATTTCAGAGAGTTTCTGATCTTTGTTTTTAATAGACTCTTGCAAATATTTATCGAAAACATTTAACTCTTCCTGAAGAAAATCTTTAATTAGTCTACTATGATCCATCGCATACCAAATTATATGTACAAAAGTAAAAATAATTCTACTCAAAGCAACAAATATTAGTAACTTTACCAATCCGTACATCGTTTTATAGAAAATTATGAACAAAAACAAACTTTTCCTACTCGACGCTTATGCGCTAATATACAGAGCCTATTATGCATTTATTAAATTCCCGAGGATTGATTCAAAAGGAAGGAATACTTCTGCAATTTTTGGTTTTATAAATACACTTGAAGAGGTTCTGAATAAGGAAAATCCTACACATATTGCAATTGGTTTTGACCCAGACGGTCCAACTTTCCGACATCTGGAATATGAATCTTATAAAGCCCAAAGAGAAGCTACACCAGAAGTAATTAAAGCCTCAGTCCCCTATATAAAAGAGATAATTAAAGCTTATAATATCCCTATACTTGAAGTGCCGGGGTATGAAGCTGATGATGTTATTGGTACTGTTGCAAAGAAAATGGACAGGGAGCAGTTTGATGTGTATATGATGACATCAGACAAAGACTATGGTCAGCTTACAGAACCAACTATTTTTATATACAGGCCAAAGTATGGTGGTAATGATTACGAAATACTTGATGATAAAAAAGTCATAGAAAAGTATAATATTGAATACCCTGCCCAGGTGATTGATCTGCTTGGCTTGATGGGCGATAGTTCTGATAACATACCTGGTTGTCCCGGTATTGGAGAGAAAACCGCTGTTAAGCTGCTTAAGGAGTTTGGATCTATAGAAAACTTGCTTGAGAATACAGATCAACTGAAAGGAGCGCAAAAGCGCAATGTTGAAGAGAACAAGGAACAGATACTGTTATCAAAGTATTTGGCTACTATCAAAACAGATGTACCTGTTGATATTGAGGCGGATGAATTACTTCTTAGAGAAAAAAACGAAAAGGAATTGATGACTTTATTTGAAGATCTGGAATTCCGAACTTTACTTTCTCGAGTTTTTAAACAGGAACCGTCAAATAAAACAGTAGCTCCCTTGCAGGGTGAACTATTTGGCGACTCTTCATTTTCTTCAGAAACAGTTAATGTAACTACTGGTATTTTAACTTCAAAACCTGACAATTATATATTATCTGAATTAACTGATATCCACTCTACCCCACACAATTACATAACTGTAAAAACAGATAAAGAGATGGAATCTCTATGTAAATCATTACTTGAGCAGAAATCGGTCTGTTTTGATACTGAGACAACAGGAATGGATCCATTGTTAAGTGAGTTAGTAGGCCTTTCCTTTGCTTTTAAAGAGGGTGAAGCATATTATGTCCCAATATCAGAAGATCAGGAAACAGCCCAAAGACAGGTAAACATATTCAAACCCTTTTTTGAAAATGAAGAGATTGAAAAAGTAGGCCAGAATATAAAATATGATATTTTGGAACTTCGTAATTATAATGTTAGGGTAAAAGGTGCTCTCTTTGACACAATGGTTGCCCACTATCTGCTGAATCCTGAATTAAGGCATGGTATGGATTATATGGCAGAAACATATCTTAATTACAAAACGATACACATTGAAGATCTGATTGGGCCCAAAGGAAAGAATCAGAAGAACATGAGAGATGTAGAAATATCAATAGTTGCTGAATACGCAGCAGAGGATGCTGATATAACTCTGAAACTTAAGAATATACTAAAAGAGGAAATTAAAAATAATAACCTCACTACCCTATTTTATGAAATTGAGTGTCCGTTAATCTATGTATTGGCAGACATGGAATGGACCGGAGTAAGGTTAGACCTTAAAGCACTCGAGGAGTTATCATGTCAATATTCCGATGAACTTAAAAAGATTGAAAAGGAAATTATCGAAATGGCAGGTGTTGATTTTAATATCAACTCACCTAAACAGATAGGTGAAGTACTTTTTGACAGACTTAAGATTGTAGATAAACCCAAAAAAACAAAAACCGGACAATACAAAACGGGCGAGGAAGAATTAGAAAAAATCAGATCTAAACATCCAATAATCAGCAAGATACTCGAGCAGAGAGGGGTTAAAAAACTACTAACTACCTATATTGATGCTTTTCCACTTCTTGTTAATCCTAAAACAGGTAAAGTTCACACATCGTTCAATCAGACTGTTGCTGCAACAGGCAGATTAAGCAGTACAGATCCAAATCTTCAGAATATCCCAATCAGAGATGAGAGAGGAAAGGAGTTAAGAAGAGTATTTATACCTGACGATGGGTGCCTGTTTGTTTCTTCTGACTATTCACAAATTGAGTTAAGGATAATGGCACATCTTAGTGGCGATGAAAATATGATTGAAGCATTTAATAAAGGTCAGGATATACATGCTGCTACTGCCTCAAAGATATTTAAAATCCCTATTGAAGAGGTAGATCAGGATATGCGCAGAAAAGCTAAGACCGCCAATTTTGGTATCATTTATGGAATAACACCGTTTGGATTGTCTGAAAGGCTAACTATTCCACGAACTGAAGCAAAGGAGTTAATAGATGATTACTTTTCGACTTTTTCCGGAGTAAAAAAATATATGGAGAATAGCATAGAGAAAGCCCGGGAGCATGGATATGTTGAAACTGTATATGGAAGAAAAAGATATCTGCCTGATATAAGTTCACGAAATGCTACAGTCAGAGGTTTTGCTGAACGCAATGCTATTAACGCACCCATACAAGGTAGTGCAGCTGATATTATTAAGGTAGCCATGGTAAGGATTCATAAGCGATTAGAGCAGGACAATAAAAAATCAAAGATGATTATGCAGGTGCATGACGAATTAAACTTTAATGTTGTCCCAGAAGAGCTTGATTATATCAGAGAGATGGTTGTAGAAGAGATGGAGAACTCATATCACATGAATGTTCAGCTAAAGACAGAGATTGGGGTAGGAGAAAATTGGCTCGTAGCACACTGATGTTGGAAAACTTAGCTGAATATGGATATTGGGGACTGCTACTTGCATCATTTCTTGCTGCAACAATACTTCCTTTCAGTTCAGAAGTGGTCTTTTCAGCACTTATAGCAGCCGGACTTGATATGTGGACACTCATAATATATGCAACAATCGGCAATGCTGCCGGAGGTTCCACATGCTATTACCTTGGCCGTTTAGGAAAAGTGGAATGGCTTGAAAGATGGTTTAAGATTAAACCGGAAAGTATCGATAAGGCAGTAGGAAGATTACAGGGAAAAGGAGCATTGATGGGATTTTTCGGATTTCTTCCTGCTGTTGGGGATTTAGTACTTGTAGCACTCGGTTTCATGAGAGCAAACACTACCATGGTTATGATAAGTATGACTATAGGCAAGTTATTACGCTATATTTTGATTGGCTATGGTACAGGTGAGATCATAAAATGGTTTTAAACATCAATAATGTTATCATTTTGTAAAAGTAAATGTAATGTCAACAATATTATTTAATGAAATAGTTTTTGGACCTGTGCATAGTCGCCGCATGGGAACCTCTCTTGGAATAAACCTGTTACCATATGATGGCAAACTATGCTCTTTCGATTGTATATACTGTGAGTGTGGTTTTAATAAAGATTTTCGTACAAGGACCGGATTACCCGACAGAAAAGAGGTGAAAGCTGCACTGGAAGATAAACTATCGTTTCTCAAAAGTGAGGGCAGTACACTGGATGTAATTACATTTGCCGGAAATGGCGAGCCAACCATGCATCCAAAATTTAAAGAAATAATAGAAGACACTATAGAACTTCGGAACCAATATTACCCTGAAACTGAAATAAGTGTACTCTCAAATGGTATGCATCTCAAGAATCCCGGAGTTTTTGAGGCATTGATGAAAGTTGAAAAAGCGGTTCTGAAACTTGATTCAGCTTTTGATGAGACAGTAAGACTTATTGATCGTCCAAATTCACCAGACTACAGTGTATCCCGACAAATAGAATTATACAAAAAGTTCAAAGGTAATTTTATATTGCAAACAATGTTCCTAAAAGGTGAGTTTGAAGGTAAATTCATCGACAACACTTCAGAAGCTGAAGTTTCAGCTTGGTTAGAGCTCCTTAAAGCAATTAAACCAAAAGAGGTAATGATTTATACTATTGACCGTGAAACTCCCGCAGAAGGCCTTAAAAAGGCACCATACGAGTTGCTTCAAAAAATTGCTTCAAGAGTAGAAGAACTTGGAATAAGGACAAACGTCGCCGGGTGAACAAATTAGTGGCGCAATGGTTATCAATGTAGACTATACTATTTATAAATATTAAAAAATTATGAAAACATCCATTGATATAAGCTACTATCCATTGAATGAAGAGTACAAAGCTCCGATAAAAAAATTCATCAAGGCATTGGAAGAGAATGAAAATATAACAGTAAAATCAAACAGAATGTCTACTCAGGTATTTGGTCAGTTTGATGAAGTTATGGAAGCAGTTACAAAATGTATAAAAAATGCATTTGAACTGCCCAACTCCATTTTTGTTCTTAAAATCATAAATATGGATCGCGAATAGAGTATCACAACTCCAGGAAACTGCAAAATTCCTTATAGCGCAAATACAATTTATCATAAATAGATCTGTACTCTTCCCGAGGGGTATATTGGGTCAATATACCCTGAGCCATAGCAAGCTGAGCCTTTTCCACAGATTCAAACAGACCTTTTGCAGTTGCTGCACACATAGCCACACCTAATGCTCCAGCCTGCTGTGCTTTGGCTATTTTTATAGGAATCCCCATTATGTCTGATAATATTTGCATTACGTAGGGTGACTTTAAAGATATTCCTCCAACTCCAATAACTTCTGTTATCTCAACTCCCTCATTAACAAGATGCTCCATAATTGCTCTTGAGCCAAATGCTGTAGCTTCTACCAGACTTTTGAAAATTTCTGAAGGGGTTGTTCCTAAATTTAACCCTGTTAATCCACCTTTTACTTCAGGGTTGTTAAAAGGGGTGCGACGACCGTTAAACCAGTCGTTTGCAATCATATCGGACTCATTAATTTCAAGTTGTGATGCCTCTTTTGATAGTTTGGATAAAATATCTTTGGTCACGGAATTCTTTTCCGGTAGAGATTTAACCGACCATGTAAGTATGTCTCTAAGCCATGCATAAACGTCTCCAAATGCCGATTGCCCTGCCTCTAGTCCTATATAACCAGGTATAACAGAACCATCTACCTGTCCACTTATACCATTAATATTTCTGCCTTTTAAATTCTCATACTGTGTAACAACAATATCACAAGTAGATGTACCTATTATTTTGACCATTTTATTTGCACCTATACCGGCACCAATAGCTCCAGCGTGAGCATCTATGATGCCAATTGACACATCAACGTCTGAAGGCAATCCAAGCCTCTCTGACCAACTTTTAGTGATTTTACCGCACAGTTGATCACTCGTGTAAGTTTCACTGCTTAAACGCGAAGCAAATCCGTTTAATAACGGATCCAGTTCTGATAGAAATCTCTGAGATGGATAACCTCCCCACTCTGCTGCCCACATACCTTTGTGTCCTGCAGCACATCTGCTACGTTTAACTTCTTCAGGTTTAAACCGGCCTGTCAGTAATGCCGGCATCCAGTCGCAATGCTCAATAATTGAATATGCTTTAGATCTTACTTTCTCATTGGAACGAATCAAATGCAGAGCTTTAGACCAGAACCATTCTGGTGAATATGTACCACCGGAACGAACTGTATAGTCGATTTCCCATTTTTTGGCCAAGACGTTTATCTCTTCAGCCTCACGAATAGCTGTGTGATCTTTCCAGAGAACAAACATAGCGTCAGGATCATGTTCAAACTCCGGTAATAATGCAAGAGGAGTACCATTTAAATCAGTAAGACATGGAGTACTTCCCGTTGTATCTATACCTAATGCCGTAATGCTCTGAACTTCACTTTCAGAAAGATTTTCAAGTAACCCTTTTATCACCTCCTCTAAAGATTCGATATAGTCTTTAGGATGTTGGCGGTAACAATTTGAATTTGAATCACAATAGAGACCCTCTTTCCATCTTGAATAAAATGAAGTATATGAAGCCAACTCCATACCAGAAGAACAGTCAACCGCAATTCCCCTGCATGAGTCAGTCCCATAATCAATTCCAATTACAATCTTTTCCATATCTAATCAACTAGTTCTACTGTTTTTTTACGTGCATAAGTGAAACTATAAAATGTGATAATAATAAATGCTATAGCTGGCACCCAATAGGCAAATTTAATCGCTCCGGATTGATCTGAAAGAATCCCTTGTAGTTGTGTCAATATAGCAGCACCAGCTATAGCCATAACCATACCTGAACCTGCGATTTTGGTATCCTCTCCCAAGTTTCTCATGCCTAAACCATAAATTGTTGGAAACATTGCTGACATAAATCCCGATATCGATATTAATGCATAAATACCAATAAAACCACTTGCATATATAGCTATCAATGTTGCAGTTATTGCAAGTACTCCCAGACCAGACAATATATTTACTGGTTTTATATACTTCATGAACCAGGTACAGGTAAACCGTCCAATAACAAAAAGTATTAATGATAGTATGTAATATGTTGCGCCGGCTTGTTCTGCTGTACGTGGAAGCAACACATCAATGCCAAAAAATTCTGCCAAATTATAAAACCCCCCCGCAATTGGTTCAACACCTCTCAGAGCAGCAATAACCTCTTCTTGTGAAGGATTAACACCCAACCCCGCAATTACTGAGTCAAGGTTGAGAGTTTGCATAGCGTAACGTATTATAAATGACCATACGGCAATTTGTGCTCCGACATAGAAAAACTGTGCTATAACCCCCCAAGTGTAGTTTTTATTCTTTTTTAGCCTGTTCCATGTGGCTTTTAAATGCAAACTTTTATCATCATCCTGAGCTTTTGGCATCATGGTAAATAAAATCAATAACAATAAAACAAGCATTATAACCCCTAAAATCAAATATGTTGTTGTCACAGCATTAAGTTCAATATTTTGTATAGCTCCTAATTCAGACATACTTAGAGTAGCTCTTTCATCTGCAGTCAAAGTGTTTAACCGTGATAATACAAAAATCTGACTCACAAGTACACCTGTTAAAGCACCAAAAGGATTGAAAGACTGTGAGAAATTAAGTCTCCTGGTAGCAGATTCCGGATCTCCTAAAGAATATACATATGCATTTGTTGCTGTTTCAAGTACAGACAATCCGGCGAATAGTACAAATATAGCGAATAGATATGTTGCAAAACTAAGTGGCGAACTTATATTGTTTACAAGCATTGCCGGATAGAAAAGCATGGTTCCCAGCACACACATACCCAATCCTAACAAAACTCCGGATTTATATGTATGTTTTTTTATAAAAATTGCACCTGGCAAAGCAAAACAACCATACCCAAGGAGGTAACAAACTACTTGTATCCACGCTGTCTGGGTATCGGTCAGACTCATAATTCGCTTGAATGCAGCAAGCATAGTGTCAGTCAAGTTATTGGGTACTGCCCAAATAAAGAACAATGCAGTAAGAAGTATAAATGGGAACAGTATCCCCGGTGGTACTAAACGGTGTTTTTCTATGTCTTTATTCATACAAGATATTTTGATAATATTATTTATTACTTGTGTTATTGGTTCAGTCTACATTTTCATCGAAAATTATAACTTTTAATAATATCAGAAGACAGATTTCAGTGTATCAAGACTGGTACCTAAAAGTACCTCGGAGATTTGAGACAACATTAATTCATCTCCTACGAAATGAAAAACATTATGTTTATGAGATAAAGTCTGTCCCGGTTCAAGAAATGCAGCTGGAGAGCTGCTTTCCAACTCAAGGAAAGGCCCCATTATACTTCCATCCTCCAGAGGTCCATCATTATATGCATTTAGAGCATCACCAACTATTGGATCTGTTTCCGGATTCCATTCCTGATTTAGATATACAAATTTGGGATTAACACCGAATGTTACAACAGTCAGACGATTAGTTATCGGATCGTAATTACCTGCAATACCCCGGGTTCTGAGAGCATTCATACCCAGCTTACCTCTTGATTTTCCATCAGTTTTAAAGAGCAATACACCATCTTGATCAATCAGTCTGTCAGAAGATATTTCTCCAAAATAGTCTGACTTTACAATATTCCCCAACTCTTTCGGGTCACCTTTATGGTAAGGTATAATTGTCACGGCAGAATCAGATGGATTAAACATATCAAGCATCCATATACAGATAGTTCCTGTTTCTTTATCCCATTTAAAATCGTTCTGATTAGTGATTTTATTTACTGTTGAATAGGCCACTGAATTTACCCCTTGTGGAATCTTCAATTTCAATTTACGTTCTATTTCTTCTTCATTTAATAAAGAAATTGTTCGTTCAACAGCCAATTTCAGACGTGTACCTTTATAATTATTCAATACAATATCTTTTATAAAAGTAGCATTGTTATTATCAGCATCCTTTACTTCCCACTCTTCAATATCTATTGCTTTTGGTGTATGCCAGTTTTCAAATATCTGTTCATGGCCAGGTTCAAAGAAAATTGAGTATCTGCCCCCTTCCGGTCCCAGCCATAAACGATTTTCACCTCCAAATCCATTCATGTGTTCATCAACAATACCTGAATCAAAGAACTTGTAATTTACAAATCCGTGACTATTCCCTTCCAGTCCATTAGCAGTTGAAGTGAATACTTTAGCCTGATATTTTGCAGAAAGAATAATCTGTGCTTTTTCATCTTCTGATTTTAGAAGTATGATACTATCTTTTTCAGATAGATAATTCAGATCATATCCAAACGTACCTTTTTCATACTCTTTTCCCATATCTTCTGATCTATTTTTATTTTCCGAACATGATATTATCCCTATACCAACTATCAATAAAACAGTGAATAGAATAATGTTTTTTGATTTCATATTTATTCTAAATTAAAGTTACCAAACTTGTCAAGTATCCTGTTATAAGCCTCTGCTGCAGCACCATTTCCCCAGTCGTAAATTGTAAATTCACCCATACCTTCCCCATCAGGGCCGGTTCTGCCACCATGTCCGTAATTTTCCATCATGAATCCATAATCCTCTCTTCCGAAAAATGGATAAACTTTCTCCCATTGTTTCATAGTCTGAGGGTTTTCAGGACAATACATCATTACAAACGAAGCTTTAAGGGCAGCATATCCCCTCTCAATATACTCAGGTTTATTAAGTAATTTACCATACTGTATAATCAGTTCAGCAAATAGACTTTGTCGTGAGTCATTCCATTCAGCATCAGCATTAAGAACACCAAATCCTCCTAATACGTTAACAAACATATAGGGTGGTTGCCAGGAAGCTTGTGTCATAAGCATCTCATCCAATGTTCGTTGACCATACTTCAAATATTTCTCTACACCTGTTACTTTATAACTCTTCAAAAGTGCTTCAGCTGTCCAGAACATCGATAAATTATTCTGTTTATACATATTATTCCTGGAAATCTTACTACCAATCAAATTATCTGAACCATACCGTGAGCATGACCAATAAGTCTCGAAATCCTCCCATCTGCCAGTTGGGATTATTTCTTCAATTATAATATCCATAGCCTTAAGAGCTGCATCACAATACCTCTTTTCTTCGGTCAACTCATAAAGTTTCAGAAGAAATGTCACTGACATAGAAGTTTCAGGAGAACTGTTTAAATGGCTCATAGGTTGCAGAGTATTCAAGTTTAGCCATCCCGGGAAAAAGCCCTCTTTTGATTGGATAGTCAGCAGAGATTCCGCATAGTCTTTTGCATATTCAAGCAATCTTTCGTCCTTTTCAAGATCTTCATACCATCTTAGCATTAACAACGCCGTCCAGCTCATATCTAATATATGAAAAGGAGACTCTTCAGGATTCCAGGTATAGGGATTACGGTTTGAATTTCCCCAGTAATGTGTGTCCCATCCCTTACTTCGGTAAAATGTCTCTCCTCCTATCTCTTTCTGATGCATTTCTGTACCAATGAGCCCATAAAAGAAACCCTCTTTCTTAGGAAATGAGAGTGCAAGCTCCTTTGTAAGCAGAGCTTTTTCCATTAGCTCCTTTTTACCAGTACGTCTTGCATATCTATACAATCCACTTGCAGATCGAAGTGAACTGAACCACGCCTGATTCCATACAGATCTGAACTCCCTTTCATTTATTTCACCAGGATAGTTAGGACTTTGAGTAACATTTACTATAAAAACCGGAGAACCAACATTCCTGCCGTTCAGTTCAAACTCCTGCCATACACTTTCACTCCAGCTGTTGAAAGCCCAGTTATAAGTGTGCTCAACATAGTTCTCAAGATCTCCATCAACAGGATTTCCTGATTGATACAGATCATGTCCCCAGTTGGTCCATAAGAAGTTTAAAGCCAACCTGAATGGGTTATTCAATGCATTCTCATCATCTGAATGAATTATGTAAAAACCAAATTCCACTTCACCTTTAGGGTATATTGCACCTGGTTCACGTGTAAAAAGTATATGGTTATCTACTCTGCTATTACTCATTCCAATGACTAGACGATTCCCTGGCGCATCCAAATCCATATACCACCTGACGGGTGTACCTCTTTTCATTATATCAAGATCCGGAATAAGCATTAACATACTATTCCTATCAGATGCAATAAGTGCAGGAGAACGAAATACATGCTGCTCAATTACATGACTATCTGTAGGAGTAAGATGTGGCGCCCAGTGATATTCTGGATTAAATGCAGGAGTTACCACTACTTGCCAATCATCTTGCTGAATTTGCTTGTCAAGTATAAAAAATATCCTTACATGAATAATGTTTTTATCTATCACCGTAATCTCATTCACACCTTTACTCACTCCCAAAAGATCATACTCAATTTTCTCAATATAACTTTTGAGGTCTGATGACAATATAATCGGTTCACCTCCTGAAAGAGGATAAAATGATGCAGAAAAAAATATATATATTAATATTAATAACTTCTGACTTTTATTACCAGAATTGTAAATATACTTTTTCATTATATCTGATTTTTAATCTATTCACCCAATAATTATAAAAGTAAGTTCTAACATATTAATTTTTAATAAATTAGATCTGCTGTTATCACTGAGATGAACCGATTTTATAAACCATCCGGATCAGTATTTTAAGAGATTAAATCTTTTTCCAAAGAAAGAAATTCAGATATCAATTAAGTTCCAATTCATGCCATGAAGGTAATTTAGGAAATGTTGCGTGAGGTTCTGACTGATACCAAAATACAACAGAAGAGATATCAGACTGCTGTTGCAAATACCTATGTCCGTGACGCCATCCCAAATCCTGTATTGTTATTCTTAAATCCTTTTTAAACCTAATAGGATCCATAATGTGCCAGCGGTATAGGCCGAATCTTTGACCTGCCCTGTAAATCTGATCCGGTGGTAAAACCTGCACCAAACCTGAATATGGAGTAGTAAAAGTTACATATTTGCCATTACGGTCGAAATTGTATGAGCCAAGAAAATAATCTTCAGTACCTGTACCAATAATAGTTGGAAACTGTTTATCACCGTCCATAAAGAATTTTATTTCTCCTTCTCCCCACCAACCATTGTTATTCACTTGCCAAGCCATATATACACCTACATAATGTCCTTCTCCTTTGATACCATCAACAATAGTATAATCTGATGTCTGATTTACTTTAGTTCTCCTGAATTGAGCATGGAAGTAAGCTGCATCATCCGGAACATCAGTAAGAGTATAGTCAACCTGATAATAGAGGTTCATTGGCTCAGAATCATTAATATTAGTCATGGTTATACGTGCCTTTTTTCTGAAAGGCATAACCCAGTAACTATTAAAGGCACTCCCCGGATTAACAGTTACAGGTAATGAATTCAGATGAGCATACTCATTCCACCCCATTCCAAAGAAATGACCAATTGGAGCTTCAACAGAAGGTTCCTTTTCATCATCCCAGTAAATCCTTATAATAGAGAAACGCCAGTTTCCTGTAGGAGTCATCCAAATATGCTGAATTGCACCTGGACCATCAATTTCTGCCATTGTAAAGGTTTCACCGGGTTGAATAGTTACAAATGGATTAACCTTCCATCCCTGTCCCAGGTCACGCGCAGGTTCAGTGGCATTAGCAGTATTCCTTGGTGCATTTGGATCTGGTATTGCCATTCCACCTTTACCCTTTTCACCTGTAAAGTTTTCAGGGCTTATTGATCTTGTCTCCGCATTTGATAGTCGATACAGATTACCCATATTCATTTCCAAACCTGAAAATGAACGATTTTGTGCAAACAATCCTGTTGAAAAGAGCAATATTGCTAATATTAAATTAAACTTTGATTTCATATTAATTGAAGTTTATTCGTTATTGAATTTTACATTTTTACTTTTTATAAGGAGAGTAATAGACCTTTCACCATTAAACCAAATAATATTATCAGTTTTATTATTGACTTAAAAATGAGCTAACAACAAGTTACAAGTTTATTATCTGTATAGTGGTCCATAATTTGCACAAGCCCTATAATCTGCACCTTCGTTGTCGGAACCAAAAGCCGACCAGGCTGAAGGGCGAAATATTTTTTCATCCTCTACATTATGCATATTTACAGGAATAGAGAGGGAAGATGCAAGTGTTATTAAATCAGCGCCAATGTGTCCATAGCTTATTGCTGCATGGTTTGCTCCCCAATAATTCATAACAGAGTATACATCCTTGAATCTACCATTACCGGTAATTCTTGGCACAAAAAATGTAGATGGCCAGGTTTTATCAGTACGCCCGTCAATAAGCTTGAACACCTCTTCAGGTAAAGTAGCAGTCCACCCCTCTGCAATCTGCAAAACAGGACCCAGTCCTTTTACAATATTTATGCGACTCATTGTTACAGGCATATTTGCTTTTGTAATGAATTGCGATGAAAAGCCCCCACCCCTCATATATTCAAGTGAAGCGGGATACCATGTAGTAGCATCCAGCATTTTTTCAACCTCCTCATCACTTATTTCCCAGAATGGTTTCATAACAGGATTTCCTTCAGAATCTGTTTGTTGTCCTGTTCCATCTAAAGTGCAAGAACCAGAGTTTTTGAGAAAAATGGCACCATTTTCTAATATTCCATCAGGTTTCCATCCACTGATCCTTTCTATAGCCTCAGGACTCCAATAAGTTCTTACATCTGCAAAAATCTGAGATCTGTTTGTAAGCAGCTGGTTAAATAGCATACTAATTCCATTCAAATGATCATCCTCTGTGGCAAATGTAAATGGTTTGCGTTTTCCATTCCAATCGAATGAAGAGTTAAGTATAGCTTCTGAAAAATCACCATTAGGAAGAAAATCGGTCCACTGTCGTTGACCCTGAAAACCTCCTGCAATTGCATTATGTCCAAGTGCCTCTTCTATATAACCAATTTTCTCAAGTTCAGGATTTCCAACCATCAAATCCCTGAATATCAAAGTCATCTTCACCACAAATTCCCAATCCTTATCCTTCTGTTCACGACTATGTTTCTTATGCTCAGGGTTAAAGTCTTCTCCTTCACGGCTTACACAATTATCTTTTGTCCACTGCAATGCTTTTTCATACTCCTCTTTATCATATATTCCCAATTGGATACGACGCATTATTTCGACTGAATCCACATACTCGGTACGCATTCCAAGATATTCCTGAAGAAAATCAGAATCGGTCATTGATCCCCCTATTCCCATAGATACAGATCCAATTGATAAATAAGATTTGCCTCTCATAATAGCTACTGCAAGACCAGCTTTTGCAAACCTTAGCAGTTTCTCACGAACATCTTCCGGAATTGTTTCATCTCCAACATCTTGAACATCTTTTCCATAAATTCCAAATGCTGGTAATCCTTTCTGACTATGTACGGCAAGAGCAGCACTTAAATATACAGCTCCTGGTCGTTCTGAACCATTAAACCCCCAGATAGCTTTTGGTATATTAGGATTCATATCAATGGTCTCAGATCCATAACACCAGCAGGGGGTAACTGAGAGTGACAGACCAACATTTTCTTTTTCAAATTTCTCTGCACACATTGCAGCTTCCTTTACTCCTCCAATACAGGTATCAGCAATAACACACTGAACGGGAGTTCCATCCGGATACCTAAGGTTTTCACTATACAACTTTGCTGCACTTCTTGCAAGATTCATTGTTGTTTCCTCCAATGATTCTCTTACACCATCACGCCTGCCATCTATTATGGGACGTATTCCAATTTTCGGATAAGAGTTTTTCATAAAATTTGAATTTATATTAGTTATATCAATCGTTTAACTAAGAAATAAAGGATTAATTATTCAAATCATTTACTACTAGTTCCGAATCAAGAACTATTCTATTAACTTCATTTTTTTTGTCTTCTATTTGCTCAATAAGCATATCTGTAGCTCTTCTTGCAATTTCTTTTATTGGTTGTTTTATAAATGGTATAGAATAGGGTAGAATATAAAAGGCATCATTCTCATCAAAACAGGTTATTTGAATATCTTTTTGAATAACAATGTTATTCTTGATTAAAGATTTTACCCCATTAATAGATATAGAGTTTGTGGTAAAAAATATACCATCAATTTTAGGGTTATTATTAATCATTTTGTCAATTGCTTCAGATATATCCTCTGATAAGTGATTATATCTTACCTCTTTTATGTTTTCAGGATAAAATATACCGAAATTTTTCAATGCTTCAATTGCACCTCTTTTGCGCTCATTAACATGATAATGATCCTGTTTATATGATATCACTCCAATATTTTTACATCCTTTTTTAATCAGTTGTTCCGTTGCTTTATATGATATTTCATAGTTATTTATCATTACCGAGTTTACATTTAATTCAGGAAATGTTCTATCCACTAAAACTAATGGTATATTATTCAAGGTTAGCTTATTAAGTAAATCCTGACTTTTCTCCGTAGGGGTAATTATAAAACCATCTACTTGTCGGGAGCTCAAGAAATTAATCACAAGTTCCATCTCGTTCAAATTTTCATTTGTGTTACCTATGATAACTGTATATCCTTTCTGCTGTGCAAAATTTTGAATATATAGTGCCAGTGTACCAAAAAATATATTTGAAATATCAGCTATTATAAGTCCTATTGTATTAGATTTTCCTACCTTAAGACTTTTTGCAAGTGTATTTGGAATATAGTTTAGCTCTGCAGCTTTTTCTAATATTTTTTTTGATAATTCCTTGCTTACCCTGCCGTTTTTATCTTTTCCATTAAGAACTAAAGAAACTGTGGCAGAGGATACTCCCAACTCGTTTGCAATAGTTTTCAATGAAATTTTTTTCATAATTATATGTTTATTTGCTAAATAAAGTAAAACTATGGGTATTACAAAGGAAAAAGGTTAATCGTTTAATTACAAATATATTTTTATGTTTTACAACACAAACGGTTTTATTTAAACAATTAATTTATAATGAAGAAGAGTATAAACAGGTATTACTTTAGGTTTATCTCGGTATTGTATATTGCTTACCACGCTCTTATTTGAAAGAAGATTATAAGAGCGAGGTAAGTATTAAGTAAGTATTAAGTAAGAATAAACTAGGGGAAATTCTTTAAACATTGAATCTGAAATGCATTATATCGCCATCCTGAACAATATAATCCTTTCCTTCCACACTCATTTTACCGGCTTCTTTCACAGCATTTTCTGATCCATATGTGATAAAATCCTCATATTTAATCACTTCAGCTCTAATAAAACCTTTTTCAAAATCGGTGTGAATAACTCCGGCACACTGAGGAGCTTTCCATCCATCATGAAATGTCCATGCTCTTACCTCTTGAACTCCAGCAGTAATAAATGTTTTTAAATTCAGTAGTCTATACGCAGATTTAATCAGTCGTGAAACACCTGATTCCTCTAAACCCAGTTCATTTAAAAACATTTGTCGCTCCTCATAATTGTCAAATTCAGCTATCTCTGATTCAATTTTGGCAGCAACTATTAAAATTTCAGCATTCTCATTTTTAACTGCTTCCCTTACCTGATCAACATATTTATTTCCGTTAACAGCACTTGATTCATCAACATTGCAAACATACATTATTGGTTTTGATGTCAGTAAATAAAGATCATTTGCAGCTTTAGCTTCATCTTTAGTATCAAATTCTACAGTTCTTGCAGATTCTCCTCTCAATAATGCTTCTTTAATTTTTGAATAGACATGAAAGGCTAATTTAGCATCTTTATCTCCACCTGTTTTAGCTTGTTTCTCTACCCTGCTGATTCGAGATTCAATAGTTTCAAGATCTTTTAACTGCAATTCTGCATCAATAATCTCTTTATCACGTACCGGATCAACTGTTCCATCAACATGAGTTACATTCTCATCATCAAAACATCGCAAAACGTGCAGGATAGCGTCAGTTTCCCTTATATTAGCCAGGAATTTATTACCTAAACCTTCACCTTTGCTTGCACCTTTTACTAAACCGGCAATATCTACTATCTCTACTGTTGTAGGTAATATTCTTTGTGGTTTTACAAGTTCTGCAATTTTATTTAATCTTTCATCAGGAACTGTAATAACACCTACATTAGGTTCAATTGTACAAAAAGGAAAATTTGCTGCCTGCGCCTTAGCATTTGACAAACAATTAAAAAGTGTGGATTTTCCTACATTAGGAAGTCCTACAATACCACATTGAAGAGCCATTTTATGAATTTTTTAAAGACACTATTCCTCTTATAACTTAAAACAAGCTTATATATATAAAAAGTTGAATGTCGGATTTTTGAGGATGCAAAGGTACAAAAAACAATTATAAACCATACTTTGCTGAAATATCCAACATTCTTTCTATTGGTTTAACGGCTTTAATTCTTGTTTCTTCATCAACAAAAATCTCCGGTTTTTCTAATTTCAAACACAAATAAAGTTTTTCCAATGTATTCATTTTCATGTAGAAACATTCGTTACAAGCACATGTGGAATCTTCTGGAGGTGCAGGAATAAAAAGTTTATCAGGATTTTCTTTTTGCATCTGATGCAGGATACCTGCTTCAGTTGCCACAATAAATTTTTTGTTATCAGAATTAGTTGCAAATTTTAAAATTGATGAGGTTGATCCTACATGATCGGCTACTTCAAGCAGATATTTTGGACATTCAGGATGAGCTAAAAGTAATGCATCAGGATACTCTTTTTTTAATTCAAGAATTCTCTCCAGAGAAAATTGCTCATGTACATGACATACACCCTCCCATAACAGCATATTTCTTCCAGTAAGTTTATTAATATAGTCACCTAAATTCTTATCCGGTCCAAAAATAATTTTTTCATCAATGGGAAGCGAATCTACTACCTGTTTGGCATTTGTGGAAGTAACAACTATATCTGTTAATGCCTTAACGGCAGCTGTTGTGTTTACATAGGATAAAACAGTATGTCCTGGATTCTCATCAATGAATTTTTTAAATTCTTTGGCAGGACAACTATCCGCAAGTGAGCAACCTGCTTTCATATCTGGAATAAATACCCTTTTTTCGGGACTTAATATTTTCGCTGTTTCACCCATGAAATGTACACCACACAACACTATAATATCAGCTGTTGTTTTGGCTGCCCACTGGGCAAGTGCAAGACTATCACCTACAAAATCTGCAATATCCTGTATATCAGAATCCTGATAGTAGTGCGCCAAGATAATTGCATTTTTTTCTTTTTTTAGTCTTACTATATTTTGAATGATTTCTTCTTTACTCATAACCTTATTATTATTATATATAGTTTTAAAATTAAAAAAGATATATGATTGTAATGATAGCCTGTTGATATTGTAGATATCTTATTTTGCAAAAAAGAGAGTTGAATAGTTATTAACCAGTAAATTGAAGTTATCAACAGTTATCAACAATTTATTTTCTGTTTAACTTTATAATTCAGTGATAATTATAAATGTTATCATAAACTGTATATACTTTGCAAAGTTAATAATTATTTTCCTTTATGATATAAAACCACTGTTGAAAAGAATGTGAAACTTCGATGCTAATTAAAGCTACTTTTATTTGGGTTTATTCAAAATTATTATAGCGTAAATTTTATCTGAATAAACAAATTAGTTTATCAATATTTTTGCACATCTGATTTACAACTTATCAACAACTTATCTAAAAGCTTTATTTTTACCTTAAAAGCTTAAGAGATAAATTATTAAAAAGAAAAACGAATAATTATATATTGTTAATAGATCCGAGAAGTTTTTTTATTTAGAACATTCTTTTTACTACATTTGTTTGTATTTTATGTTGAATGTGAAGAAACTATACTATATATGTCTTCTGATTTTAGTGATTGTCGTTGTAAACTCCTGTATGTCAACGGTAAAAATCACCTCTGTAGTGGAGAAAGATCCAAAGGGAGATTTTCTGCTCAAGTGGGAAGTAAGCCCGGACCAGGAGGGTGATATTGATATTTATTCATCACTATCCGATAGTTCTCTTACAAGTTTCACACCTGTAACAACCACAAAAATTGCAAATCAGGTATTAACATTGAATCCTACAGGATCAGGGCTAAGGGAATATTTTATACTTCGTACAGCCGGTGTACAATCTGGAGTTGTTGCAAATCGTGTTATCGATATGAACAACATAAAAAACTTCAGAGATATAGGCGGCTATTTTACAACTGACGACAGACAAATTAAATGGGGACAGATATACAGATCAGGAGATCTTAGCAGTGCAACACTTTATGATCAGGAAAAAATCAGAAGGCTCAATATTAAGACAATAATTGATTTTAGATCTGATAAAACTTCCGGTAAATACCCAATACTAATTCATCCTACAATCAGGAAAATATCACTTCCATTGTCGCCTATGGATGCAGATAAGTTGGATGCTCAATTGTTAAATGATGATTTTAACCGTAGCGATGCGATCAGATATGTTCAGGAGTCGTATATAGATATTGTAGAAAATCATAAAGAGCAATTTGGTGAGATGTTTGATATATTAACAAATGATGCTAATTATCCCATTTTATTATCAGGATCTTTGGGAAAAGATGGAATAGGGCTGGCATCTTATTTTATTTTATATGCTCTGGGTGTACCACAAACGGTGCTTGAACAGGATTACATGCTTTCAAACAAACTGATTGACCCTGTTAAGGCAAAAGTTGATGCAAGAAACCTTCCCGAAAACATGCAAGAAGCTGTTACTGCTATGTTATCGGTGAACAGATCATATTTGAACTATGTAATTGATCATATCAATAATAAATATGGATCTGTTGATGCTTACCTTGAAAAAGAACTCAGAGTGAGTAACGGAAAAAAGAATCTATTAAGAAAATATCTGCTTTATAATTTCTGATTTATTTTACTATAATACCACTTATTCAATTTATTTTCATACCTTTGCAGCCGTTTTAAAAAAGGGTGATAAAATATGCATATTTTAAAACGGGGTTATCTAAAAAATAAAAAGGTTATATAACAAACAGATAAATATCACCCAATTATCACTAATCGTATTTGAGTTTTCTCTCATCTTTATAAATTACTGGCTGTGTGGAGTAAAGAGAAATATCAATACCCACAAATTAATTTTTATAAATATAATGAGCGAATTTAAAAAACTGGGTGTTACACCCGAGATAGCGCAGGCTCTTGCAGAGTTAGGCTATGAACAACCAATGCCTGTACAATCAGAGGTAATACCTCAATTGTTAAACAAAACACGAAATATAATTGCACTTGCACAAACAGGTACAGGCAAAACGGCAGCTTTTGGTATACCAATTATCCAGAAGACTGATGTTAAAAATGTTACACCTCAAACACTGATACTATGTCCCACAAGAGAACTATGTCTTCAGATTGCAGGTGATCTTGCAGACTACTCAAAATATGTTGATGATATAAAAGTTCTTCCTGTATATGGAGGATCAAGTATAGAGAGTCAGATACGTGCACTCAAAAGAGGTGTTCACATAATAGTAGCTACACCGGGAAGGTTGATTGACCTTATTAAACGTAAGACTGTCTCACTTTCAAATGTTCAGTCTGTTGTACTTGACGAAGCAGATGAAATGCTTAATATGGGATTTACTGAAGATCTTGATGAAATACTTTCATATGTTCCTGAAAATAGGAGTATGCTTCTGTTTTCAGCTACTATGCCAAGAGAAATTCAAAGAATTACCGGCAAGTATATGAAAGACCCGATGGAGATTACAATAGGCAGGAAAAATGAGGGAGCTCTTAATGTTAGGCATACATATTATGTTGTTCATGCTAAAGACAGATATCTTGCTCTGAAGAGAATAGTTGACTATTATCCTAATATTTATGGCATCATTTTCTGCAGAACAAGAAAAGATACTCAGGAGATTGCGGATAAACTCATGCAAGATGGGTATGATGCTGATTCTTTGCATGGTGACCTATCACAGGCGCAGCGAGATCTGGTAATGAGTAAATTCAGAAACCATAACCTTCAGTTGCTCGTTGCTACAGATGTTGCGGCACGTGGACTGGATGTTGATGATGTTTCTCATATAATCAATTATAGTTTGCCTGATGATATAGAGAGCTATACACACAGAAGTGGAAGAACCGGTAGAGCAGGAAAAGCAGGAACATCAATTTCAATTATTCATACAAAGGAGAGAGGAAAAATTTCACAAATTGAGAAACAGATAAATAAACAGTTCGAAAAGCGTGAAATACCCAAAGGGGACGTAATCTGCGAAAAACAGCTATTCAATTTTGTTGACAAAATTGAGAAAGTGAAGGTAAATGAGGAAGAGATTGAGCGACTCCTTCCGTCAATTTTCCGCAAGCTTGAATGGCTTGAGAAAGAGGATATAATCAAACGAATTGTTTCTCTTGAGTTTAATCGACTGATTGAATATTATCAGGAAGCTGAAGAGATTTTTGAACCGGATGATCAATCTTCAGGCAGAAGAAAAGGGGAAAGAGGACGACAGTCTAATAGAAATGGAAATGTGTCTCGTGAACCTGAAAAGGGTTATTCCAGACTATTTATTAATGTAGGTAAAATGGATGGTATTAATCCTGCTGTTTTAATGGGTTTCATTAATGAGAATGTAAAAGGGAAAGTTCCAATTGGAAAAATTGATCTTATGAAAAGCTTCTCATTCTTTGAGGTTCCGGAAGATGTTGCTCCTAAGGTTGTCAGTTCTTTCAAGGGAATGCATCTGGAAGATAGAAAGTTATTGGTTCAGTTTGCTCAAGATGCTGATAATCAGAAGCCTAAAAAAAGTTTCGGTAGAAAAAAAGAAGAGAGTTATGGTTTCGGTAATAACAAGAAAAAAAGAGGAAAAAAGCAGAGATACTAATCTAGCAAAACGGAGCAGACGCTCCGTTTTTTTTTGACTTAAATCTTAACAATAACGTAACTGTAGCTTAACAGGTCTGTAACAATTATAACAGAACTTTGTGCCGTAAAAAAATACTATTAATATTTATTTTGTGGCACATAGATTTGTAATTTCAAAACTGTCCGTATTATTGTTTTTCCTTGTAATTTCATTTACTGCATTATCACAGACAGGTATAATCAAAGGAAAAATTTCTGACGCTAAAACCAACGAACCGCTAATTGGTGCATCGGTACTGGTAGAGGGAACAACAAACGGAGCTGCCGCCGACCTAGATGGTAATTATGTAATTCAGAATGTTGCTGCAGGAACACATACTCTAATTGTTTCCTATGTTTCGTATAATCAA
>FZPS01000133.1_pt27 | contig 76590 bp, 67 predicted proteins | sample 1817821 | NCBI WGS metagenome assembly FZPS01 (sample SAMEA104158645, study PRJEB21678) | metagenome | place: Germany | collected 2015-04-21
TATGTTTTCTAAACTGTTTCTATTAATATAATCATTTATATCAGAAAGCCTCTCTAAATTTCCATGATGCTTTAAAATTGCATATGCCATCATTTCTATCAGTTCTTCATTATCAGAAATATCATTCTTTAGTATATGATAGTATAAAAATAGCATAGCAGATAAGCCGGCATGGCTTTTTAAATCACTGTTTACATCTTCACCTCTAATGTATCTTTGAAAAAAACTCGTACTCTTACCTATGTCATGAAATATTAAAAAGCTGGACAACAAATCACTGTTTAAATTGCGAAGTAACTTGCAGTTAGCATTCTTGTTATAAAAATCTCCCCACAGCAAAACTTCATGCAAATGTTCTTTTAGCTTTCTGTTTGGATGCGATAATATTTCTTGCATAGATATCCTCCACATAAGTTTTAATTTCATATTAGATAGATTGTTTTAATAGTATAATATGCCCCCACCTTTGCAAGCGGGGGTTTAAATTAATTAATTTAAAAAAGTAATATTATAATGATTTAATCTATACACTTCATTACATTTAACAGTTATCCTTTTTGCATTTGTAGAAAACAACACGTCCACATAATCCAATGGTATTCTATTCTCACCAAACTTCTTAACATATCTCTCTTTGCAATATTTAATATCTGTTAATACTTTAATCCCCTTGTCCTTTTCTATCTTGTCTGTTGGAACAGCTGAATCCATTTCAATGTAATCATCATTGCTTACTTTATATAAAATGTCATAACATATAAATTCAGCGTCCGCTATTAAATTAGACAGACCTAACGAAATCCCATACACAAAGCGATGATTTTTAAGCCTTTCTGCCAACTCATCAAGTAATAGTTCGTCCTCCATAGTAACAAATACTAAATACTCTTGTCTCACAACATATTCAAACCTTGTAGGAGTTCTAGGACCACTTGAATTTTTATTTGTCGGAACCCAATAATCATTTTTGGTATTTACTAAATTTGTGCTCATAGTTACCTTTTTTACAGGTGTGAGTAGACCTATTCCAACTTTTATCTTGGCATTTTCCAACTCTTTATAATAATAGTTGTCATCTTTTTTCAAACCCAAAATCGCCCCTACTAAACCATAAATTGATGTAGGAGGCATAAGTGAATATGTGGTTGGTGAGCTTGTTGTATAATAAGGTCTATAGTGTCCATAATCACCCGAAAGTTTAAAACATACACATTTCATAAATGTCACCTCGCTTAGGCGATAACATCAATTACAACACCTGTATTTTTTAATTCTTCAACAATATCAATATCTGTCTTTAATTCAGAATCTAATTTAATTGAAACCTTCTCTATTTTATCCTTATTATATACTACACAATTTTTTAATTCTTCTAATTGTAGTATGCCATCATTTATTGAACGTACAGTTTCACCTGCTATATCATAATTAAATTTAATTTTCTTGTCTAATTCACCGATATAAAAGTCCTTTTCTTTATAAGTAACATTAATTAATAGTCTAGGAGTTTGTCCAGCTTTAGTTCTCGTAATTAAATTTTTTGTACCTTCCCACATTGCATCCAATAATATTTTTACATCATCTTCTGTAAGACCGGTTATTTCAGCAGCTCTATCATTAATAATTCCATAGAAGTTAATTAAACTGTATGGTAACAAATATTCTTGTCTAAATGTTTTCTGGTCTTTTCCTTCTCCGCTAGCAAAAGCACCTGTTCCTTTAATTAATTCTAATTTAACCGGATGCATGGAATAACCCATCTTAAACTGCACAGGCCCAGTATATTGTAAGCTAGCATTTTTAATATCACTGGGCAATACGCAACCAAACATTCTGATATCAATGCATTTTTTTACATTATCCTGAAATTCTTTTAGTTCTTCTTTTGTTAATGTCGATTTATCCTTATTGCTTTTATTAGCTTTAGGTTTGGCTGATTCAGGCAGAAAATCAACACCTCTATTTTTTGCATCTTTTAATGTTCCATCCTCTTCATTAAATGTGTCTCTAATTAAGATGTCGTAGTTTCTCGAAATAAGTTCGTCTCTAATGGTTCTTTTTAATCTTACATCTGTTACAACGTTTATTCCTGTTTCAGAATCAATACGTGGTTTATTCGCATCGTTTGGATCTCCATTAGGATTTCCCCATGATAAGTCATATAAAAATATGATTTCACTTCTTTTGGCGATAGACATTTTATTCTTCCTCCTCTTTTAATTTTTCATATATTTCTCTACTTAAAGTCATTCCTCCAGCAATAAAAAAGTTGATTTCATCTGTCGATAAATCCCATTTTGGTTCTGTTTCAATTATTAATTTAAATGCTGTATTTGCAATTATCTCTGATGACTTTGAAAAGCTCTTATATTCCATCATTTTATTTACAGCTTCGCTAATTAAACCTTGAACATCAACTTGACGCATTTTTAAACCTTTCAATTTTGATGCAAACGGCATAGAACCATTTAATTCTTTAAATTGAATATTCATAACTTTCTTAGCTAGAGCACCTGTTAATACCAAAGCTTTTTTAATATTAGTATCAAGCCCTGCACTATAAGGGCTTAATATTTCTTGTAATTTTTCATCCATAAAATCCTCCCTTCCAAAATCAACGCAACCTATTTCGTATAAATAATTAATTCCAATCCAGGCATGCAATGTAGTAATATTGAATTTATCATCATTTACAAATGCATATCTAATATCTCTCATATAATGAGGTAGTAATGTATCCATAGATAATTTCTCACCTGTAAATATATTCTTTGTTAAGGAAAGAAAATTGTTGTCCAAATCATTATCTCTCATTTTGTTATCAGTTTTCCTTAAAAATTCCCTGAAATAGCTAAAATTAAACTTTTCATTAATAATACTATTATATATTTCTTCCATCTTGTATTTGGCAGCATATAATTCTCTAAATCTCGAAGGAAATATATCCTTTATATCAAGTAGTATTCTTTCTGCAGAATTTTCCTTCTTAAAAAATATAATTCTAAACGAATTCACATCACCATATTCTGATAACTCATCAAAAATATCATCACTTAAAGTATCTATTTCTTTAACTGCTCCTTCTTTTAATGAAAAACTTTTATTCGAAATATTCTCCAATAAATCAACTAAAATATCTTGTACATCCTGGTTACAAGTTGATGATGGTATTAAATAATAATTTAGGCCATAAAAATTAAATCCTAAATTATCCAACATATATTTTTTACCTTCCCTTAAAATAGGTTCACACGAAATACATACAGGACAATTTCTCCATATATCTTTCTCTTGTAATCCTCCAGTTATAAATCCAGGTTTATCAAAAGTATAAAATTTAAATACATCTACTTTAGGTAATAAATCTACATTGCTTTTTCGGCACAAACAACATGTTCCTTTATGATTGTTTTTCCCAATTATCTTTTCCTTAATCCTTTCACTATATGATTGATAAAAATCATCAACATCTGCCGGAAATTTCCCATCCACCTTAACTGTTAATAAATTTTTTACGCCTTTTCCCTTTGGCATGTTATTAGTGATATACTTTTCTATTTCTTCTTGATTATCATTAATAAGTTGAAAAATTTGCGATATCAAGCTCTGCCCATTCTCATCAGAGTTTCCAGACTGTAATTCCTTGAACCACGCTATAATTTTTATTTTGAGGGTTTTATCAACCTCTGTTAATTGCGCACTTGGTCCATAATTTGTTCCTCTAGGGGAGCCTTTTCTAAGCAAGTATTTTTGTGCGATGTTTAAATTATAATCTGTTATATCAATACCTGTATAAACTACTTCATCACCTTTTCTTTCAAAGCATATGGATATAACATTGGTAATATCCTTCGGTATCTCTGGAATTAATAATTTACCATTTGAATCATATGAATTACCTATAGCTTTTCCTACTCTGTAGACATCATATAACATATTTCAAATCACCTCCTTTTCTTTACTTCTATGCATCCAAACCCTTGCGAGCCTTTACCCCCGATGCCTGCATCATATGCCATTTTTAATAATTCCTCACTCCCTTCCATTTCTAACTCACAATTATAAGCTCTAATGTGAAACCCTTTATAGTTAACTCTCGCCTCCTTTACAGCACCAATAGGTTTTATTATAAAATCATTATTTTCAGGTTGCTTGCCATAATAAGCTTCGTATTTATGTAAAAGATTATTCTTAATATAATGGCTAAATTCCATATCAAATGGATTATAAAATTTTGTTTTTTTATTTTCTAATGTTGAATAAGCGGTAACAGGAGATAATGTATATACTTGTACTTTATTAGATAATGCTGGTTTCTGTTTAACCTCAACTTTGCTAATTTCCACATTAGCTCCGCCAATATTTATAGGATTATTTTCAATTAGTACGCTATTCAGTAAATATTCCATAAATTCGTCTACTGCAGATGTAATCGTTATCCTCATATCGTAAAAAATTATTTTACGATTGTTTTTATCTATCTGAAACCTTCCATTAATTTTTGAAAATGTAAACAATTTGTATGCTCTTTCTTTAAACTTATACCCGTTATTATGTATAAAATCTTTAAACTTTTTATCACCTATCCATGAATAAATAATAGCTTGTATAAGATGATTATACTGAATCGGTATGGATACTGGTTCTTCCAAATTGAAGTGGATTTCTGCTCTCATTTTTTCCTCCAACTATAATATAAATTTCAATATTAAACATGTCCTTAAATTTAACATATCACATTAGGTGTCCCATAATCAGTACTATAAAAAAAATATTATTTTATATTGTAGAATAAAACATACATATATCATTTTTAGTTCATTTACTATAAGCACTTATTATTATTTTAATATAAAATGTAAATCTGAACCTTTTTATATATGATATTTATCTAAACCCCACCCGTCCCCGGTGTTTTCTTACTCATATCATATCCCAACTCATAATAATGATTGCCATTAAAATCAAATGGCTTAATTACTTCAAGTCCTAATTTGTCAACATGAGCACGGTATGATCTTCCGTTGATTTGGTTTATAAATGTTATTAGAATCGGATATTTGTCTTTCATTTGGAGTCGTGAGAATTCGAAAAGGTTTGGCAGGACTTCGGTTCCTCGATATTGTTTATCAATACATATGGGACCGTATTGGTATGAGTTTTCCGTTGAAAGAGTTTGTCCAAGATATTTTGTATTTGGCAGGTCATTTATCATGTATCGGAAAAGCGGCCAGGCTGACCAATATTGCCAGGAGGCTGCCATTGCATATGCTATTACTTTGTCATTATCACAAGCTATGGCAAGCCCGTTTTCTTTCTCTATCAATTCTCTGAATTGTTCTTCCGTAAACAGGGTTGTTACAAATCCGTCCGGTTTATCTTCATCGCTTATTGTAGATATGTGGTATTTTTTCTGAAGCTGTGAAACCTGGTTAATATCCTTTAAGGTTGCATTCCTGTATTCCATAGTATACCTCACAATAATATTTTTGGGTGAAATCGATGTCCTAATCAATTATACCATATTTTGCTAATAATGGTACTCTTAATTGTGGTTTTTTGCATATTTTTGAAGCTTCTTAGATATTCAGTCAGGTCGGGCAGACTCATAAAAAACCGGGTTTAACGTTGACTTTATGTATTTTTATGATATAATAATCAAACCAATATGTTAAAAAGTAAACAAATCAGGAGGTTTATATGAAGAAATTAGACGGTAGAGTTGCAATCGTAACCGGCTCAACATCCGGAATGGGGCGGGCTACTGCAGTATTGTTTGCGAGGGAAGGCGCAAAGGTAGTAGTTACGGGAAGAAATGAAGAAAGGGCAAAAGCAGTTGTTGACCAAATTAAGAGTGAAGGCAATGAAGCAATATATGTGATTGTCGACACATCGAAGGTTGAAGATGTAAAAAAATTAGTTGATGTTACTCTTGATACATATGGAACGATTGATATATTATTCAACAACGCAGGTGCTTTAAGCATGTCCCCCCTGCAAGATGTAAGTCTTGAAGAATGGGATAAGGTATTTAATGTAAACGTTACATCAGCATTATATTTAACACAATTAGTAGCCCCTATAATGAAGAAAAAGGGAAAAGGCGTTATTGTTAACACTTCATCGGTTGCCGGATTCGGAGCTCATTTCGGCTTTGCAGCTTATGTAGCATCAAAACATGCAATGAACGGCCTTACCAAATCCATGGCATGGGAATTGGGACCTGAAATACGAGTAAACGGAATTGCTCCCGGACTTATCCATACCGCAATGGTTGACAGTATAGGCGGACCTTCCGTGCTTCAGAACATGATTGACCAGAGCCCGGTTAAAAGAGTGGGACTTCCTGAGGATATAGCAAACGTTGCCTTGTTCTTGGCTTCTGACGATTCATCCTTTATCGATGGTCAAATAATCAAAGTTGATGGCGGTTATGAAATTTAATTAAAATAAAACAAAAATGACTGAACTAACCCGGTCATTTTTGTTTTTACAAATTTGTTATAAATATATATGCCATTAAGATGTTGAAAAGGAGTGCAATAATTGTAATTATAATAAATTTTGGTTTTTTTGTTTTGTGACGGAATAATATCATAGCTGCTATGCTCCCGATTATTCCGCCCATGAAACCAACAGCGTGGAGGGTGTTTTCTTTAATTCTCCATCTGTTGTTTTTTGACTTTTGTTTGTCCGCATAGAACAAAGCGAAGGAAATAAAATTAATCATTATCAAGGGATACATATAATATTTTATGTTAACCATTTTTCTTCCTAACTACGAGCTTGTTTATTTTTTTGCCTTCGCTTACAAATTTTTCTTCGTACTCGGTCATAATATTGCCTTCCCTGCAGTGGCTCTTGTGCAAATCCCTTGTTATCATAACAAATTCCCACTTGTCACTTTCCAGCTGGTCGACGGAGTATTCAAATAAATCATTGTTGTCTGTTTTCATGTGGATTTCACCGTCTTGGGACAGGACAGCCCAATAAACATCCAGGAAATTTTTGTGGGTCAGGCGCCTTTTGTGGTGAGAGGGTTTCGGCCAGGGGTCCGGAAAGTTCAGATAAATTCTTTCGATGGAACCTTCTTCGAATACATCTTTCAATATATCTCCGCCTGAATATACAATATAATAATTCGGCGGGTCATTTTCAAAGGTTGACTTCGCACACCTGTATGCTACCTTTATGCTTTTTTCAAATCCAAAATAGTTGATATGAGGATTATTGATTGCATTTTGCCTGAGGAACCTGCCTTTGCCGCAGCCTATCTCCACGTGTATGGGGGCCTTGTTCTTAAATGCCTTATTTAATTTGTATCCTAATTTCTCCGGCTCCATAATTACTTTCTCGCACTCTTTCAGATATTGGTACTGGCCGGGAACATATCTCAGTCTCATGTCTGCTTCCTTTATAATAGATTATTGTTTATTATATATTATAATATTGAAAAATGACAGATGCAATTTATTCTTATGAGATCCTTCGCTTTCGCTCAGGATGACAAATAGGGCCAAAAAATATTTTTTGGCCCTATTGCAAATTAATCATAAAGCTATTAGAATGAACTTATTAATAATAAGAGGTGACATATGGATTTTTTAATGAATTTACAGGGCCCTTTGCTTTATATAATAATTTTCTTCGCTAAAATTATAGAGGTTTCATTTTCAACCATAAGGCTGGTTTATATTAACAAGGGTGAAAGGGTTAAGGGTGCAATATTAGGTTTTGTGGAGATAATGATTTGGCTTGTGGTGGTAAGCTCTGTTTTAAACAATATTACCGAAGACCCCATAAAGGTATTTATTTATGCAGCAGCATTCTCATTGGGTAACTATTTAGGGGTTACGATTGAATCAAAAATTGCGGTAGGATTAGCTTCAATTCAAGTTGTGGTTGACCAGAAAGACGGGGAAATTCTTGCCGATGCCCTGAGAGACCAGGGATATGGGGTTACCATAATCGAAGGGAAAGGTAAAAGCGAAAGCATAAAGAACCTTTTGTTCATTCAGCTGAAAAGAAAGAAAATCCCTGCAGCTATCAAATTGATTAAAGAATATAACCCTGAAGCTTACATTACGATAAACGACATAAAAACTATGCTGGGCGGATATATAAAATAGTCCGGTATAGTATGGGGACATGCCCTTGAGGAGGGAATGTCCCCATACTTTTATTTTATTCTCTTTATACTGACAACTTCCTCGAAATACTCCTTGGGGTATTCGATGGTTACAACAGCCGTATGGTCGTTGGTTTTGGGATTGCGGACCCTTATCACCTTCGCCTCGCATAAGATGTTTCCGTGTCTGTCAACTGCCTCGACTATATCATTAACCTCAGGAAGGGGATAATATTCGTAGGGAAAGGACAAGAGTGCTTTTGTATCGCTGTAGGTGTAGTCCTTTATATAAATTGCCAAACCGGGACATGCCGGTATGCACAAACCGCAAGCAACACATTTTTCCAAGTCCATCACAGGTAAATTTGTGATTGATTCGCCTATGGTAATTGCCTTGTTCGGACAAGCTGCTTCACAAGGATTACACGGGATTTCCTCTATGCATTCAATTATGGCAACAGGTCCTTTGTAGAGCCGGTCCTTGTCAGGGTAGGCAGGTGACTTGTGCAGTTCCTCCAAGGAAGGAGCTCCCGTAATTTTTAATGAATTTTCCACTGAATCACCTCATTTCCGGTATGCAGCATCAGGTCTTTTGATTCACGGCGTTTTTGTCCGAAATAGCCGCTTCTGAGGCAGTTTAGACTGTCCCATATTTCTTCGGACCGTATTCTTGCTTCTTCTTCATTGATATATCCTAACTCGGCAGCCGCATTTATACCTGCAAGCCTTCCTTCTTCCATGGCGGTACTGGCTTCTTCTATTCCTGTTATATCGCCTGCCACAAAAACATTCTCCTTGGTCGTATGCATCCTGTCATCATGAATCGGCAGGTGGCCTCCCAGGGCAGGTATATATTTAAACTCGCAGCCGGCAAGCCATGCCAGCTCCGTAAGGGGTGTCAAGCCTGTCGCCAGGCATATTGTATCAGCTTCCAAAATCCGTTCCGTACCGGGTATTTGATTGAATGAACCATCTAACTCCACTATTTCAACAGCTTCCACATGGTCGGTTCCAAAGGCTTGTTTTACCGTGTGCGACACATAGAAAGGAACCCCTGCCCGGGCTACCTTAGCCGTATGGACACCATAACCTCCAAGCCTGGGTGCTGCTTCCAAAACAGCAACCACATCAGCCCCGGCCTGCAAAAGCTGGTAGGAAACAATTACTCCGACATTGCCTGAACCTAACATTAAAACCTTTTTACCGGGCAAAACACGATTTACATTAATCATTGTTTGGGCAGCTCCCGCCCCCATTACACCGGGAAGATCCCAGCCGGGAAAGGCTACCGCATTCTCAGTTGCTCCTGTTGCAAGGATTATCTTCTTAGCTTTTACAATTTCGCTGCGATTTCTGTCTATGACAACCCAAAGGTTTTGACCGTCTTCTATGCCGCAGACTTCTCCCTTTAAGCAGGTGCGTATTCCTAATTCTTCGCTCTCCTTCAAAAGCTGTGTACCGATATTCATGCCTCGGGTCCCCGCCTTGTGCGCCCGAGAGCCGAAAAATTTGTGTATTTGTTTAAAAAGCTGGCCGCCCGGCCGTGAATTTTCATCTATCAATAGTACATCCGCTCCTGCCCTTCGGGCTTCTATGGCTGCGGAAAGTCCTGCCGGACCTGCACCGACTATTGCCAATTCTGTTTGAATCATTCCTGACCCTCCTCTTGCCATGCGCCTGCGCCCTTCTGAGTTGTGATCCTCATACCCTCCCTGACTTCAGTTATACATGTGCGTATATTGGGAACGCCATCCACCGTCATTATGCAGTCCGTGCACCGGCCGATAGCGCAATATATTCCTCTGGGTTTATGCTTATGCAGGGTATATCGGTTTATAAATATGCCGTTTGCAATTAAAGCTGCAGCAATCATCTCCCCTTCACGCGCAAGGATGGGCTTATCATCCACAAAAATTGTAACTTCCCTTGAAGGTTTTTCTTGGTCTAAGATCGGATGATTGGTTATCCTGTTCATTATTTGCCTCCTAAAGAAGTCCCAATTCAGACATGGAATCCTTCAAGGCATCGATTACAGCTTGAGAGGGCGGGGCTAAGGGCAGACGTGTAATACCTACGTCTTTACCAAGAAGATTAAGCGCTGCCTTTACGGGAATAGGATTTGCAGTCATAAACAACACATCCGTTATCTTAATCAGTTTTCTGTGAATCTTGCCCGCTTCTGCAATATCACCCTTCAAATAGCTCTCTATCATCTTCTTGATATCCCTGCATACAACATGGGCAGTTACTGAAACAACACCGTATCCGCCTACAGCCAAGGTAGGCAGTATCTGGGCGTCTTCTCCCGTATATACCAGGAAGCCTTCCTCCGCATCACGAACCACCTTAGCCAGCTGGTTCAAATCCCCCGATGCTTCCTTCAATGCAGCTATATTGGGAACTTTTGATAGAGCGGCGGAAGTTTCGGCGGCCATGTTAACACCTGTCCGTCCGGGTACATTATACATCATTATCGGCGTTTTCACGGCTTTTGCTACTTCAGCAAAATGCATGTAGAGAGACACTTGATTAGGTTTGTTGTAATAAGGTACGACTACCAAGAGTCCGTCGACACCGACCTTTTCTGCAGCTATTGCATTTTCGATGGTAGCTGCGGTTGAATTCGTTCCGACGCCGGCAATTACAGGTACATCCACGGATTCTTTGATAAGTGAAAGCAGCTTCAGTTTTTCATCCTGAGTAACCGTGGGAGATTCACCGGTAGTTCCGTTTATAACAAGGGCCGTGCTTCCTTCTTCAATTAAGTATTTTGCCATTTCAAGGGCCTTGTCATAATTTATATTTCCGTTTGCATCCATGGGGGTAACCATGGCTGTAATTATTCTTCCCCAATTATTCATCATTTAATTCTCCTTCTGATTTATTCTTATTATGCTCTCGTATTAAATCTGACCGTACCGGACGAACCGGCTGACGGTAGGTTGACGGCTGTATTTCACTGAGAGGAATTCCGGTTTTTTCGGACAATATACGCTCTACCAGCCTTCTGCAGGTGCGTCCCTGACATAAGCCCATGCCTGCCCTGGTAAAACGCTTCACTTCGTTTGCCGTTACCGCACCATCTTCTATGGCCTTTTCTATTTCCTCGCGGGAAACTTCCTCACAACGGCATATTAATTCATCATGCATTTAAGTTACCTCGATTCCTGTATTGTTGAAACTAATTCCGGTGTAATCCATCCTATATTTAATAGAATAAATCCCAATATTTCGTTACATCTTCTATGAGACTGTCCATATGCCCGATCATGCATTTCTCTGCAAGCTCGGCATCATGTTTTTTTAAGGCTTCATAGATATCTGTATGAGAAGTCATATAGACAGCATTCACCTGCCTGCGCACATGTTCAAATATTGTTGTCTGCTGGCCGTAGCTGAAAAGCATCATATACAAGGTTTCAAGAACCTTGTTCCTTGAAGCCTTGGCTATAGCCCTGTGAAATGCTATGTCGCAATCGGCAACGGATTCGCCCTTATTATGCCTTTCTCTCTGCTCATCCAAAATTCTTCGGATGTTAGCCAGTTCTTCTTTGGTTATATTTTCTGCCGCAAGGCGGGCGGTTTCTCTTTCAATAGCTTTACGAGCCTGCAAAACAATAATGTAATCATCCAGGACCGTCGTTGAAATCATTTGTTCCAATGTCTGAGTCTGCTCGCTTATATGATTCTTTATTTTGCTGTTGCTCAAGGCATCCAAGCCCTCTTGAGTGATAATTCTTCCGTTGTTGCCGTCTTTTTTGGCATAACCTCTTTTCTCAAGGCTGTTTAAAATTCTTCCTATGGTGGCGGAACTTATATAGTATCCCTTTTCTTCCAATTTCTCAACCAAATTCCACGACCCCATGGGACCCATAGATGCTTTAAGCGATTCCAATACGGCAATTTCTTTATCTTGAAGTATTTTATGCATAATATCCTCCATTTCATCTGACCTTAGCAATATTGTACATATTCTTGAAGCATAATTCAAGATATGTACAATATCTGCCAAGGTTTAAAGGTTTATGCCTAATACTCTTTAATCAACGGATTCACATTACCCTCGCTTACAAATTTAGGATCATTCTTAACATTCTGAGTTAAGAGGGATATTACTACAATACAAACTGCTGAAGCTGCCAAGGCAATCAAAACCGCATTCGGTCCCAAAGCTTTCATCTGAGAAAGGACGGAACCCACCACTATACCTACGCGGGCTGCCCAAGGAGTTATCTTGCTGTTTTTCTTGCTCATGGTATGTTCTACTCCCGGGTTCTCTTTCCATAAGAGACCGATAACCAAGAGGGGCACTAATCCCGCACCTGCCATGGAGTAAGCTTTGGAGAAGAGGCTCATTATGGTGCTGGCATATATACCTCCGAAGGCTGCTGCGGCACCTATAATAATGGTTAAGATCCTTGTGAGCTTTATCAATTGAGCATCATCCATCTCATTTTTTCTGAATGGTCTCACCAAGTCATTGGTGATAAGGATGGCAGCAGCATTGAGATTCGAGTCTGCGGAAGACATACCTGCTGCAAATACCAATATGAATATCATTACTGTTACAACCGGAGCAACCTCGTTAAGCATGAACCAAGGCATTGCAGAGTTTGCGTCCAGGCCTTGATTTATTGTCAGGATAATCAACCCTACCATTGCTGTTAAAACCGTATATATTATGGCTACACCGCCGCCGAAAAACATGGAGCGTTTTGCAACCGAAGGACTCTTGGCTGCATAGCAGGGCTGCCAATATAATTGGGCAACAAGAATTCCTATACATCCCGTAACAAACTTGGTAATAAGGCTTATTTTATCCGTTCCCGCAAAGGTAAATAATTCTGCCTTGCCCACTGCTGCTAATTGCTGGCCTAATACCGCCATGCTGAAATCAATCTTTGAGAATGCAATAAGATAGAATATTCCGCCGAAACCAATGCATATGAGTCCCTGTATCAGGTCCATCCACACCAAGGACAGCATTCCTCCCATAGTCGTATAAACTACAAACATTATAGAAAATATTATTATGATAGGTTCAGGACTGACACCGGTAAATGTAGCGAAGAGCTCACCGAATGCCTTTCCTTGTCCGCCGACCCATGCAATCATGATAGATGAAGCTAAGACGCCGCAAAGGGCTCTTGTTATCTTATCACGCGTGATAAGGTCGTCTATCATCTCAGGGAATGTGTTATAGGTCATCCTTCCTGCTAAACCGGCAAAGAATATTGCGAATATGATTTTAGAACCCTGCTCGCCCACTATAAAGGCCAGCCAGGGTAACCCGTTTATATATGCACTTCCCGCATGACCCATAAAGTTTCCTACACCCATGATATTTGCAAAATGTGTGAAGAACAGCAAGAAAAATGGTATTTTACCTCCACCGATTGCATAATTGGCAAAGCTGAGCTCTGCTTCCTTTTTTTGTTTAAATGCAATATAAAAGTACACTGCACACAACGCAAAGGTTGCAATCCAAATTACAATTCCTAATGAACTCATTACTCCTTTACTCCTTCTCTTATTTTTTTATAATAGGCGATATATATCGCTCTAATTCATAAGTATTATTTTTGCAGTCCCTTTATGCTTATTTTAATTATTGGAAAATCTCCTTAAGTTAAGCCCTTTTACTCTTTCGTGTTCTCCCGTACCGCATACCATTTCTGCAACTATTTTTCCCGTTATGGGTGAAAGTGCTATGCCGTCACCTTCATGACCCGCTGCGATAAATAAGCCCGGAAAACCGTCAATATCCCCTATAATAGGGCTTCCGTCCCTGGTCCCCGGCCTGAAGCCAGCTATGGTACGAATTATATTAACCTTATTCATTATGGGAAAATACTGCCTGGTCTGCTCCAATATCCTTGTAATCGCCTTAAAATTTGTGGTTTTGTCAAAGCCTGCATCCTCCCGGGTGCTTCCGATAAGGTAATTACCCTCACTGGCCCTGGAAAAGGAAAAGCCTAAGCCGATTTTCTTATCAAACTCACTTTTGTAAGGCAGAATGGAAGGATCGTGTTTTGATGCGATATAAGCAGCTGTCCAGCAGTTTGTTTCTCCTATGGGAGCAATCTGCTCGGTAATTGCAATTTGGCCTTTTATCGGTCTTATGGGAATATCGATTCCCAGCAATTGGCCGATTTGCCCAGACCAGGCGCCTGCAGCTATTACGATGCTGTCGCATTCCACCAATATGCCGTTTTCCCCTCTTACTTCCCAATGGCTGCTCATTTGATTGATTTCTTGAACCTGTGTATGTCTGAACAAATCCATCCCCATATCAAGACCCTTGCGGAGGAAAGCCCTCATCAGCAATAAGGGATTTACCTGAGAATCGGTTGGGCTGTAGGTGGAAGCTATCATATATTTAGCAACATGAGGCTGTTTTTTAAAAAGGACATCCCTGCCTACTATTTCTACATCAAGCCCGTAAGTAATCTGCTGCTTAACAAAGTTTTCCATTATTTTAAGCTGCTTTTCGTCTTCAATTATTATCATGCCCCCTAATGTTAAAAACCCGATATCCGCTCCTAACTCGTCCGACAGTCCCCGGAACATTTCCAGGCTCTCCATAGCCAAGGTTAATGCAATACCCGGTTTTTTTGACTGCAGCAGTATCATATCGTCACAGGAGGCCGAAGCACCGCTTCCAACTTCACCTTTTTCTAAAACAGCAACCGTCTTACCGGATTTAAGCAGGTAATATGCCGTAGCAAGGCCCATGACACCTCCGCCTATTACACAAACGTCCTTTTTTAAATTCATTACATTTCCTCCATAATTACAATGAATAATATTTGAAGCGCCAAGATGACTTATTCGAACAACCTGTCGTATAAATCATTGGCTAATGATTCAACTTGGCTTGTTTCAACAAATATATGGGCACAGGATTCACTTGTGAACAATTCTGCCTTAACCGGCAGGGTGCCCAGGGCTTCTCTAATCTCTTCCCGGTTGTATTCTCCGAAAACCACCGTTAACAAGGAGTAACCGCTGTCCGGCACCGGGCGTACCGCCCTTTTCTTCTCACCATCGATTATTAATTTATCTGCCCGGCCGGCATCAAATATGCCGCAGTTTTTTATGATTCCTGCTCCAACAGGCCCCTTCATCTTTAAGTCCTTAACGACACGTGTGCCTTGTCCTTTATCAAAGGTAGACCGAATAAAGAGGTCTAAGGTATAGTTCTTGGCTGCCGCTATGGCACGGGGATGAACAACACCTACCCCCCAGCGGGATAAGTCATACATAAGGTTTATATCTATTTCTTTCATATATTTTGCTTTAGGTACAAGTCTCGGGTCAATGACCGCAACTCCCGGAACATCTGTGAATATATGTACTGATTCAGCATCCATGAATCCGCCTATTACAACGGCAGAGGTATCGCTTCCTCCCCTTCCTAATGTTGTGATGTCATTTCGAACGGTAACTCCTTGAAAACCGGTTACAACCACAACCTTGTTTTCATGGAGCTCCATTTTAATTCTCTTCGTATCAATATCGAATATATCGGCGCTGCCGAAGACCCCGTCGGTAACGATGCCTGCTTGAAGGGAATTCAAAGCTACGGCGTCAATTCCTTGCTGAACCAGGCTGTCTGCAAGCACGCATGCGGATATAACCTCGCCGCAGCTCATCAGTAAGTCTAAGGTAGCCAAGTCGCAATCTTTTTTCAATAAGGATATCAAGGTATCAGTAGCGTAAGGAGAGCCTTTTCTCCCCATTGCCGATACTACAGCTATTACCTTTTTCCCCTCTGCTCTTAAAGCCCCTATATGGGATATGGCTTCTTTTCTTTCCTTTTCGGTAGCCAGGGATGTTCCTCCGAATTTAACAACAACTGTGTCCATGCTAACCATCCTTTAATTGTATAGTTTGTTTTTGATTTAAATAATCTTGCTCATAAGATATTATCTGCAGTCACCCGCAGACAATATTATTTAAACGTTTTCCTTTTAGATACAGTATTTTATGTTTTTCTTTATCTTCGACAATACATTATATTCACTTATATTGTCTCTTAATCCATAAATATTTTTTCCTACTCATCATTTGATGAGTAGTTACTTGTATTTTACATAATTTATCTAAATATGTCAATAGTCAATAATATTTATTTTATTTTTTTTATAATAATTCTTTTACCAGATCTTCCCTATACCTTGGAGATAAGTAGAAAAGCGGCACGTCAAAAATGGTCTTAGCCCCCATCATTCCTTCCAAGTTCATTTTGTATGCAGCCCTTGCGTATGCAAGAAGGACACTGCCCGTGAACTCGGGATTGCTGTCCAGCTTAAGGGAGAATTCCATGATATGTTTGTTTTGCTTTTCTTCTCCCGTAGTGCCGTTCCTAATTACAAGTCCTCCATGAGGCATTTTTGAATGGTTTTCCTTAAACTCTTCCTCACTGATAAAGTTTACTTTTGTATCGTATGGAGCAAAATAATCCGGCATATTCTTAATATCTGATTCAATTTTACTCTTATCCGCACCTTCCTCACATACCACATAGCATTCCCGCATATGCTTATCCCTGGCGCTCAAGTTAGGGGTTTCTCCCCTTCTTACGGCTTCTACCGCCTTTTCGAGAGGTATCGTATATTGAATGCCGTATTTTACCCCCTTAACCCTTCTTATGGCATCAGAATGCCCCTGGCTCACTCCCCTTCCCCAGAAAGTATATGAGCTGCCCTCGGGTAGAACTGCTTCTGAAATCATCCTCATTATGGAAAACAGACCCGGGTCCCAGCCGATTGATATTATGCTTACCTTCCCGGAGGACAGGGCGCTTTCGTTGACCCTTCTTAAGTATTGGGGAATCTGGGCATGGTTATCGTAACTGTCAACCGTGTTAAACAATTTGGCAAATTCCACTCCATGGACAGGAAGGTCCTTTGCAGACCCTGTGCACAAAATCATCACATCCACTGTATCCTTGTATTCTTCAACCTGAGAAAAATTCACTACCTTGACGCCCGGACTATTAATCATCAAATCCTCAGGTTTTCTCCTTGTAAAAACGGCAACCAATTCTGTGTCCGGGCTGGTCTTTATGGCCGTTTCCACTCCCCTTGCAATATTGCCGTATCCTGCAATACCGATTCTGATTTTTTCCATATTTCCTCCTTCATATAAGTTTTATCCTCATTAAATATGATATATTACACCTATACTGCAATTCTTTTATTGATTTTTCCGCAGCTGCAAAAGAAATCCTCCGCCTGGTAGTATCCCGGCTTTCTTTTTGAAAGCTTAGCCGCCAGGTAAAGGGCCCCTTGGGCAAATATCTTCCTTGAGAAAACCGTGTGCTTTATTTCAAGGATTTCATCAATACCCGAAAATATGACCATGTGCTCTCCCGGGATAGTACCTTCCCTTATGGAGCAAATCTCCACATCCTTTCTCCCCGAAGCATGGAAGATGTCTTCAGCCAAGGTTTTTGCCGTTCCGCTGGGTGAGTCTCTTTTTTTCTTGTGATGCCTTTCTATGATGTTAATATCAAAAGTATCAAGGTCTGCAGCGATACTTCTCAATATTTTTCTTAAAGCATTGATTCCTAATGAAGTGTTGGAACACAGCATTACCGGTACATGCTTTCCTGCTTCCCTTATTTTAATTTTATCATCATCATTAAAACCTGTTGTGCCGATTAATAGGGCGCTTTTGTTTTTAATCGCGTATTCAATTAAAAAGTCAACATTTGCAGTATTGGAAAAATCAATTATCACATCAGGCTTTTCCTTTATATCCTGCCCTGTTTTTCCCTTTCTTGGGGAAAGGGACCCGATTAATTTAGCATTATTGCTAATTTCAATCTCATCTTTTAAAACCCTGCCCATTGCTCCGCTTATTCCGCATATCACTACATTCATAGTCTACCTCACACCGTTTTTGATATAATAATTTCACATCGCCTTCAGTTTATGCCCCTGGCCTTAACGGGGTTACATGTTCATCCGCCTCAGGTCATAAAGGACAATAAAAAAAGCGATATAAGAGCAAAAGGGCTCTCAGCGCTTGACAAAAAACACCGTTCCTTCTGCCCAGCACATTACAGCTCTCTTTTATAGGATTGGGATGCATCCTATAAAAACAGTATTACATCTCTTAAATGTAAGCCCAGGGGGGGACCCCTTCGGCGAATCACCCTTTCAAAGCACAGCTTTTACTCTTGATCATCGCAGCCTCTGTAATATGCCCAAAAAAGTTTACAATTTTCAATAGTATATTATCCCCGGCCTCATATGTCAAGCTTAATTTTTTTTTAATTTTAATGCATTTTTAAGAAAAATATATTATAATCAATTTATAAGGATATTTCATTAATCAGTGGATACAAGTATATATAGGAGGCAGGATTCAGCCTCGTTTTTCGACAGAGATAGATAAGCGGAAGGGGGACACCCTTTATTTGTTGCCCCCAAGAAAAGGAGATGAAGAAGATGTTGTGCTCAATATGCAAAAAAAATGTTGCAGTTATATATGTAAATAAAATAGTTGAAGGTAAAATGCAGACTAAAGGCCTGTGCATTCTTTGCGCAAAAAAACAAGGCCTATCACCCATGGACCAGTTAATGAGACAAAGCGGAATGAAGCCTGAGGACTTTGAAAATTTAAACAGCCAGCTGACTGAAATAATAGGTGACATGGATTTAGAAAAATTATCTCAGGACATGACTTCCGAAAACGGCGATGGTATAAATTCCTTGATGAATTTTATGAATAATGCTTTTACAGGCAATACAAGTTCAACAAACAGCGAGTTTATTCCCGGCGAAGATGATCAGGATATTAACTATACAGGTTCCGGCTCGGGAGCGGGAGCTAAAATAAAGGAAAAAGTAAAGCGAAGAAAACTGAAATATCTGGATACTTACGGATTGAACCTGACAGAACAGGCCCGCTTTGGCGAATTAGACAGAATTATAGGCAGGGAGAGAGAAATCGACAGGGTCATTCAAATACTGAACAGGCGGTCCAAAAACAATCCTGTTTTAATCGGTGAGCCGGGAGTTGGAAAGACTGCCATAGCAGAGGGTTTGGCCGTCAGAATCGCTGAAAAACAGGTGCCCGTTAAGCTTTTTAATACTGAAATCTATCTTTTAGACCTGACTGCGGTTGTGGCAGGCACCCAATTCAGAGGCCAGTTTGAAGCCCGGATGAAGGCAATCATCGATGAAGCCAAAAAAGCAGGCAATATAGTGATTGTAATCGATGAGCTCCACAATATCGTAGGTGCGGGCGAAGCCGAAGGCGGAGCCATGAATGCCGCCAATATCCTGAAACCGGCCCTTGCCAAGGGTGAAGTTCAGATTATAGGTGCCACAACCTTGGATGAATACAGAAAACATATTGAAAAGGATTCTGCCCTGGAAAGAAGATTCCAGCCGGTGATGGTAGATGAACCTTCAATTGAAGAATCCATCGAGATTATTAAAGGCATCAGGGATTATTACGAGCAGTACCACAATGTTAAGATAAGTGATGATATCATAAGACAGGCAGTTATAATGTCCGAAAGGTATATAACCGACAGGTTCCTTCCGGATAAGGCAATTGATGTAATAGATGAAGCAGGGTCGAGGGCAAATTTAAAAAACAAGGGATTGGTTGAGTTAGAAGCCTTAAAGGCAGAACTTAACAGAATAAGAGAGGAAAAGGAAGAAGCTGCGGAAAAGGATGATTATGAAAGGGCAGCTGAGCTCAAGGTGCAGGAAATCAGAATTGAAGCAAAGATAAAAGACCTGTCCGTTGAATACGAGAATGTTCTTTTGACGGAAGATGATATTGCATATGTCATAGAAGCCTGGACAAAAATTCCCGTTCAGAGAATAACTGAGGCAGAGGCTGATAAATTAATACACTTGGAGAAAAGACTTCACAGGCGAGTCGTAGGCCAGCACCCTGCTGTAACAAGCCTTGCCAAGGCCATCAGGAGAAATCGTTCGGGATTTAAGAAAAGGAAAAAACCATCTTCATTTATATTCGTAGGACCAACAGGTGTAGGCAAGACGGAACTTGCAAGGACCTTAGCCTATGAACTTTTTGGAAACGAGGATGCCATGATAAGGCTTGATATGTCCGAATACATGGAAAAGCACACTGTTTCCAAGCTTATAGGAGCTCCTCCGGGATATGTAGGCTTTGACCAGGCCGGATTTTTAACCGAGAAAGTAAGAAGAAGGCCCTATTCGGTAATTTTATTGGATGAAATTGAAAAAGCCCACGAGGATGTATTTAACATACTGCTGCAAATATTGGAAGACGGAAGGCTTACGGATAATCAGGGAAGGACCGTTAACTTTGAAAACACGGTAGTAATCATGACTTCCAATGCAGGCACATCCATGAAGGCTAACCGAATCGGTTTTGGCAATAAAGAATACGAGGCGATGGAATCTAAGGTAAAGGATGCCCTCAGACAAACCTTCAGGCCTGAATTTTTGAACCGTATTGATGATATCATAGTCTTCAGCGAATTAACCAGGGAAGAATTAAGCCAGATAGCAGACTTGATGCTTAAGGAGGTTAAAAAGGATGCTGAAGAAAAGAAAATAACCTTGCTTGTGACCGATAAAATGAAAGACCTCATTCTTGAGAAGGGTTATAATACAAAATTCGGCGCAAGACCCTTGAGGCGGGCAATCCAAAAATATGTTGAAGATGAGATATCCGAAGCGTACTTGAGGGGCATATTAAAAGAAGGGTCAACGGTTAATGTTGATGTCAATGAAGAAGGAAAAACCGTACTTACAGTAGTATAGTGGTCAACCGAGGACGGTTCTACGTGGACATTTGATGACAGTACCCCCGTCCCCTTGTCATCAAGGGGGGCTTCTTAAAAGAAGCCCCCTTTTTTATTTGTCTAAAAATCCGATTCCCAGTACTCCGGGACCTGCATGAGTCCCGATAACCGCCCCGATTTCCTGTTCTATTATGTTTTTAATTCTGTATTTTTTCTCAATGGCATCTCTTAAAAGCTTTAATTGTTCATAAGCTCTTCCGTGGAATAAGAGCACTGTTTTGTCCGATAAATCATAGTTGTTCTTTTCTATCCATTCATCAAACCATTTAATGGCTTTGTTTTTGCCTCTTATTTTGTCAATTACGGTTATCTTGCCGTCCTTTACTCCTATAATGGGTTTAATGTTCAAGAGGGTGCCTAAGACCGCCTGCCCCTTGGTAAGCCTTCCTCCCTTTTCCAGGTACTTCAAAGTGTCAAGGGCAGCTGCGACAACTACTTTTTCCTTAAGCCTCTCCAATTCATCCACTATTTCTTCTATGGGTTTATTCTGCTCCACCAATTTAATGGCTTCTAAGATAAGGGCAAATGACCCCAGGCAGACACTTCTTGTATCTATTATGTGAATATCGTCGCTGCCGATCATATTTTTTGCCATGCGGGCCGAATCATATGTACCGGACAATTCGGAAGCAATAAACAAGCCTAAGACCTGGTCGCCCTCCATTAAGATTTCGCTGAATACTTCCACAAAGGCGCCCGGTGACACCAAGGTGGTGGTGGGAAGTTTTTCTGCAACCTCTAATTTCTCAAAAAATTCTTTGGTACTCAATTCAACCTTGTCTAAAAATGATTCATTTTCAAAATTAACAGTCAATGGAACCATTTTTATATTGTATTTTTCAATAATTTCATCCGTTAAATCCGATGTGCTGTCTACTACTATTCTTATACCCATTTTAACCTCTTTTCATTATCAAATATTTTGATTTTAAAAGTAATTGAGCAAAAAACAACTTACCATCTACATTGTATGCCGGATTATTGATTTAATACCATCCCGCATGCTTGTACTTTTCACTGAAAAATTCATCTATGTTTGTGAGCACCTTGATTAAGACTTCCTCTTCATGGCTGCTTAAACGTTCTAAAGCACTTGTTACCAAATCCTTATGAAAATCCTCGTGAGATTTGTATGCTTCCCTGCCTCTTTCCGTCAGTCTGATTTTTACGACCCTCCTGTCTTCCGACGACCGGCGCCTTTCCACATATCCCTTTTTAATGAGATTGTCTATGGCGGTTGTCAAGGTTCCGGAAGTAACCTTTACAGCCTTGGCCGTATCAGACATGGTGCGCTCGCTGGTCAATCCTATGTTGTCAATCACATGCATTTCTGTTATGGACAGATCGCTAAATTCTCCTATTTTAAGGCATTTTTCCTCAATATCCAAAATGTTTGCAAAGAGCCTCACAAGTATTTCATTTACAGTTTCATGATTGCTCATTAAACCACCTCAATTACTTTGATAATCAAATTATATTTGGTGAAATTATATTTGTCAAGCTTATTTATATTGAATTGTATATCTCCACAAAAAATCTTTTGCTTCTTCCGCATAATCAATGTTTATGCGCTTACTTCTTTCCGTCTTAAAATCCCTGAAGCCGTCATCTTCGACATATATTTCATCCCCCGTAAGATCCGTCCCATTGTCTTTTACCGAGATTCTCAAAGCCATGCACAGTTTTCCCGGACCGTTTGAAAGATTCTTTATCTGATACCTTGTCAATTCCTTTAAGGGCTTATTGTATCTGTTAAGAGACATTTCTTCTTCGTTAAATACCGGGTCTCCTGCCCTGATTAAAACGGCAGAGCAAGTTCCTTCTTTTTCAGTGACAAAGTTCAGGCAATAATACATGCCGTAAATAAAATAAACATAAGCAAAGCCGGGAGGTCCGTACATAATCTTGGTCCGGGGGGTTACTTTACCTCCGTAGCCGTGGCTTGCCTTGTCTATTGCACCGATGTAGGCTTCTGTTTCAACTATTCGTAACTTAATCAGGGTATCGCCATACCTTCTTGCTAATATTTTTCCTATTAAGTCTTCTCCGACAACTCGGGCATCCCTGTCATAAAAATCCCTGTTTAGCTTCATAATCTAAATAATCTTTTGAAATTCTCCTTGGTTTTTTCAGCTAACTCGTCTATTGACACATTTCTTATCTTGGCTATTTCTTCTGCAACATATTTCACGTACTTTGGCTCGTTTCTTTTTCCCCTGTAGGGCTCCGGCGTTAAATAAGGCGAATCCGTTTCAATTAAAAGTTTGTCAAAGGGGACTTCCCCGGCGACCAGCTTGGGAACCCTTGCGTTTTTAAAGGTAACAGGCCCGCCTAAGGATATATAGAATCCAAGCCTTATGAATTCTCTTGACAATTCAACGCTTCCCGAATAACAGTGGAGGATTCCCCCGGCTCCGTCATAGTGCTCTTCCTTCATGATTCTTAAAACATCCTCGTGGGCATCCCTGTCATGAACTATATAGGGAAGGTCTAATTCTTTTGCCAGCCGTATCTGCTCCCTGAACCACTTTCTCTGTATGTCCCTGTCTGAATTGTCATAATAATAATCAAGGCCTATTTCGCCTATTCCTATCACTTTTTTATTCTTGGCCATTTCTTTGAATATATTCAGATGGTCATCGCTCATATACCGGCTATCGTGGGGATGGCATCCCACGGCAGCATAAATAAAGGGATATTTCTCCGCCATTGCCAGGGCTTCTTTTGATGAGTTTAAATCCGAGCCGGGATTTAACACGGCTTCAACTTCATTTTCATAGAGGGAGCGGATGACCTCATCCCTGTCCTTATCAAATCTTTGGTCATCAAGGTGTGCATGACTGTCAATAAATTTACTTGCCACTTTTCTTATCCTTCTTTTTTGTACTTTTGTAGCTTTTTGCATGTTCTTTAAAGTCTTCCAACTGGGGGTCGTCTTTCAAAAATGTAAGATTCATGCTGACGTCTTTATTCATGAGCATGTAGACAATTTTTACCTTGACCTTATTTTTTTCATCAGGTTTAAGATAATTGATGCCTTTGATATCTGCCCATCTTATGAGGTTTGACCTCTTGTGAATGCCTAAGGTTGAAATCATTGTTTTCTTGGATAAGGGAATGTACAAGGTGATTACCAGTACGGGAAGAATGGCCATAATCATTACGTCTTCCGAAGTATAGGTTTTTGTTTCCATCAAGCCCCTTATCATTATGCCCGTCAGTAAAATCATAACTGCCATCAGCAATCTGCTCATTAAACGAAACCTTCTGTCGTCTTCGTTCAACAAGAGCAAAACCTGCATGTTTTCTTTCTTATAGCTTATGCTTTTTTTTATGTTTTTAAATAAAATGTACAATAATACTATGGTCAATATTGGATAAAATATTGAAGCAGCCGTCATTTGTATCGGTCCTTTCTTTGATTTTCCGTATCAGTTTAACATAATTTGTATTATGTTTCAAGATTTTATCGAACATGAAAAAAACTGCCTCTTCGAGACAGTGAGAATGACATATTGAATTTTTAGGTTATGTTCAATATTTGATAATTTTTTTCTCAAGCCAGGAAGAAAGGACGTACATAATAGCTGCAATTACTCCTAATACAAATACTCCCATCATCACAAGGTCTAATTTAAAGGTCTGGCTCCCGTACAAAATCAAATACCCTATTCCTGCTTTTGAAACCAAGAATTCTCCTACGATAACCCCTATCCAGGACAGGCCTATATTGACCTTTATGACGCTCAAAATATTTGGTATGTTGGCCGGAATTATTACCTTTTTAAGAATTTGAAACTTGGTCGCCCCAAATGTTTTTAGAAGAATGATTTTATCTCTCTCTACCCCGTTAAAGCCCGTGTATAAGGTCATTGTGGTCACAACTATTGAAATGGATGCAGCCGTGGCAATTATCCCCGAATAACCCATTCCTACCCACAGTATTATTATGGGGGCCAGGGCTGTTTTAGGCAGACTGTTCAGAATAACAATATAAGGATCCAATATCAAAGCTAATCTCCTAAACCACCACAAGAGTATGGCAATCAGCAATCCCCCTAAGGTGCCCGCAAAAAAACCGCCTATTGTTTCCATTGTAGAAATAAATAAGTGCCTGAATAAGCTTCCATCATTGATAAATTTTACAATCAGTTCAAGAATTGCACCCGGGCTGCTTGTAAGAAAGGTATCTATTATATTTTTTTGAGCTGCTGTTTCCCAAAATATTATTCCGAAAACAAAAATCAAGATTTGCGTAATTCTGATAAAATTTCTTTCCTTCTTGATTGACTTTAAATATTCTTCATGCTCCTTCGATATTATTGCGGCTTTCTCACTCTTCTTTTTCAACATCTAAGTCCCTCCATATATCCCTGAAATATTTGCCAAAGGTCAAAGTGTTCCTGCATTTCATAGGTGTTCTTTCGCCGGGGCAGTCATCAAAGATGATTTCATATTCCTTTTTAATTTTAGCCGGCCTTTCAGTGAAGACTATAACCCTATCCGAAATGCTCACGGCTTCCGGTATGTCATGGGTTACAAGTATGGTGCTTATCTTCTCGTTTCTTAAGATGGTACCTACTTCGTCACCTATAGAAAGCCTTGTCTGGTAGTCCAAGGCAGAAAAGGGCTCATCCAACAATAATAAGTCAGGCTCAATGGCCAAAGTCCGCACCAAGGCAGCTCTTTGTCTCATCCCTCCTGACAGCTGGCTGGGATAATGCCTTTTAAAATTGGTCAACCCGTATTTTTCAAGCATCTTTTTTACTTTTATCTTATTTTCTTCATTATCCATGTTTTTTACCTCCAAACCAAGAAGGCAGTTTTTATAAACATTCCTCCATTCATACAATTGGTCTTTTTGAAACATGAACCCGATACTCTTAGTATTGACTATGACCTCTCCTTCAGAAGGCTTCTCCAGCCCGGCTATAAGGGACAAAACCGTTGACTTACCCGAGCCTGACGGCCCTACTATGGACACTATCTCCCCCTTCCTTACCTTGAAGGAAATGTCGTCAATAGCCTTTGTCTCGTTATTTATCGTATGAAATCTCTTAGAGACATTTTTCAACTCGCAAATATATTCCATGTGTACCTCCCTCATACGGTTAAACCTCTCAACATTATCTTATTCAAGAGGGAGAAATAAGTTAATGATAATTAGAATTAAAAGGGAAGAATCTCATCCTTCAAGACTTTTGTAAGCTCATTGATTTTCTCTAAGACATCATTATTTACGGCGTGTTCAATTTTTTCTGTTTGCTCCAAAATATTTTCCTTTACTCCTAAGCACTCTAAGAATTCAAAAATTATCCTGTGCCTTTCCAGCAATTTGCTGCCCACATCCCTCCCCTTTTCCGTAAGTTTAATGCATCCGTACCTTTCATAGACCACATAATTTTCTTTTGCTAATCTTTTAATCATTTTTGTGGTTGACGGAGGCCGTACATTCAAGGCCAAAGACAGGTCGCTCACCCTTACTTCATCTGATTTTTGCGACAGCCTGTATATCATTTCAATATAATCCTCCATGGATGATGAGAGTATTTCTTCATTTTTAATTCTATATCCCTTCAGCGTATAAAATTCTTCCTTCATAATCCCTCCTGCATGTGTCAAATTTTGAATAAGGTCATATTATAGTTTAGAATGTTAGCTTTGGCTAACATGTTTTCATAATACTATGCAGTTAAATATAAAATATTACAGGAGTCAGATATGAAATTAGTTGATGTTGGTGTTGGAAAAACAGTAAAGGTTGAGGGGAACTCTGCCTGTGATTATTTGAGAGAGAGATTTCTTGCCTTAGGCCTGACTAAGGGTGCAGACGTGGAGGTCTTGAGAAAGGGGCCGAAAAATAATTTAACGGTTTACCGGATAAGGGGGGCCATGATAGCTTTAAGGAATGAAGAATCAAGGTTAATCGAAGTATCTTAGGGGGTGGCAGGATGGGACTTACGGCACAATCTGTCAGGTTGGAATCATTAAAAGATATTTATGAAATAGAAAAAGGCGATAATCAGTATGTCGTAGCCCTGGCCGGAAACCCCAATACAGGCAAAAGCACGGTTTTTAATTATCTGACGGGGCTTAAACAGCATACGGGTAACTGGCCGGGAAAGACCGTAACTTCCGCCAGAGGAGAGTATAAATACAAGAATAAGGAGTATATAATGGTAGACCTGCCCGGCTCCTATTCTTTGTTTACTGCTTCCAAGGATGAAGAAATCACAAGGGATTTTTTGTGTTACGGCAATTATGATGCGATAGTTGTAGTTGCCGATGCCACATGTCTTGAAAGAAACCTGAATTTGGTTCTCCAGATTGCCAAACTTACCAAAAAGATAATATTATGTATTAATTTAGTTGATGAGGCTGAGAAAAAGAATATCACCATTGACAGGCAAGGATTGGAAAAGGAACTGAATATGCCCCTTGTACTGACAGCCGCAAGAAGCGGCCGGGGTATGAATGAGCTAAAGGAAGCAATAGCAGATATGGCTTTAAAACAAACAGAAGCCGAGGACTTTAAAAATATATCATATCTTGGCTATGAGCCTGAAATAAGAGAAAAGGTCACGGAGCAAAATTACAATTATGCCAATGAACTGAAACAAAAATATGTAAAGGAGGATATTGCCAAGCTTAACAGGGACAAAAAAATCGATGACATCATCACATCGAAAAAATTCGGCATACCCATTATGCTGGCTTTGCTGGGTCTTATTTTCCTGATTACAGTTCAGGGCGCAAATATACCTTCCCAAATTTTGGCGGATTTATTGTTTGGTCTCCAGCATAAATTAGATGGTCTTTTAATAAGTCTTGGAGTTAATGACTTTATCCGGGGCATTTTAGCTGACGGGGCATTCCGAAGTCTGGCCTGGGTTGTTTCGGTAATGCTTCCTCCCATGGCTATATTTTTTCCCTTGTTCACTCTTTTTGAAGATTTGGGATACCTGCCCAGAGTTGCTTTTAATTTGGACCACTTGTTTAAAAAGGCAGGGGCTCACGGAAAAATGGGCCTTACCATGTGCATGGGATTCGGCTGCAATGCTGCGGGAGTGATAGGCTGCAGGATTATCGACTCTCCCAGAGAAAGGTTGATTGCAATCATCACCAATAACCTTGTTCCCTGCAACGGAAGGTTCCCCTTAATAATAGTTTTATCGGCAGGATTTTTTGCTTTCACGGGTACCTTTGTCGACAGCATCATACCCGCCTTATTCATCACCCTCATGGTTGTCCTTGGGGTTTTTGCAACCCTGTCATTATCCTATCTGTTGTCGAAGACCTTGTTAAAAGGGATTCCTTCCACATTTGCCTTAGAACTGCCTCCCTACAGGCCTCCTCAGATAGGAAGGATAATATACACCTCGATTATAGACAGGACCATCTTTGTACTTTCCAGGGCCGTAGCTGTCGCAGGACCTGCAGGTGCAATTACATGGCTCTTGGCAAATATTCATGTGGGTGATTTGAGCATATTGATTCATGCAGCCAATTTTTTGGAGCCCCCGGGAAGGATGATAGGCCTTGACGGATTCATATTAATAGCCTTTATTGCAGGCTTTCCCGCAAATGAAATAGTGATTCCGGTTTTATTGATGGCATATATGTCTGCAGGCACTTTAACGGATTTTGAAAGTATTGATTCTTTAAGACAAATATTATTATCCAACGGCTGGACCCCCCTAACGGCCCTAAATGTGATGTTGTTTTCTCTTCTTCACTGGCCCTGCTCCACGACCTTATGGACAATAAAAAGAGAAACCGGCAGTTTGAAATGGACATTTGCGGCTTTCATAATTCCTACCGGGCTTGCATTCTTGGTCTGTTTTGTAACTGCCGGTCTGTATAGGTTAATTTGGTGATGATAAAAGGATTTGAGCAAAGCTCAAATCCTTTAACTGTTTATGGCATTTTCAATTCTTCTTCTTACCTTTTCTTCTCCCATTATCTGCTGCAATTCCCACAGGTCCGGTGAGGATGCACGACCCATAACTGCAATTCTAATAACTGTGCTCACATCTCCTACATGGCCCTTGTACATATCCGGGTTTTTCTTGTAATCCTTCGGTTTTGCCGCATATCCCTTTTCTGAAGCGATGGTTCGTATTTTTTCGAACCACTGGCCTTGGTCGTCTGCGTGGTCATAGGTGCTTAAGTAAGCGGAAAGAAGTTTTTTAGCTTCTTCTTCATTGATGTTCTCCGGATAGGAATCTTCAATTACAAAGTATTCATCAAAGTAATAACTGATAAAGTCAAAAATTTGCCGGCAATACATTAAATCCTTGCGGGGATTCCGGCCATCTCTTCCTACAGACAAGAGCTTAACAACCTCATCTCTATTGGCAGATAAGAGGGTGGCTGCTTCTTTCTTATGTTCATTTGCCCAATCAAGCAAAAATTCATATATTTCTTCTGCAGGAATTCTCAATAGGACATCCTTGCTTATATTGTTCAGCTTGTCTAAATCGAACAAGGCCCCTGAAGTACTCATTTTCTCCAAGGTAAATTCAAAATCATCAATGGGGCTGTCCGGATTTTCCATTCTCCACTCTTCAAAGTTGGAGTTTAATATGGTTAGAAGGTATTCCCTGACAGCTTTGGGATGATAGCCTAATTCCCTGTAATAGCCCAAGCCTAATTCAGGGTCCTTCCTCTTTGAAAGCTTTCTCTTGGTCCCCCCGTCCATTTTCATCAGGTGGGCAGTATGGCAGTAGACAGGTGTTTCCCAACCGAATGCTTTAAACATTTCGTAATGAACGGGGAGGGTTGAAAGCCATTCTTCCCCTCTCACCACATGGGTTATCCGCATCAGGTGGTCGTCTACCACATGGGCAAAATGATATGTAGGTATGCCGTTGGTTTTTAAAATTACAATATCCTGAAAATTTTCGTGAATTGTCAATTTACCTCTTATGGCATCGTCTATTTCAATGATTCCTTCTTCGCTTCCCTCCGACCGGAACCTTATAACAAATTCTTCATTGTTATTTAAGTGTTTCTCAACCTCTTCAAGTGAAAGGTTCCTGTCTCTTGCCCACTTGCCGTAATATCCGGTATTTACATTTTCCTTGACCTGGCGGTTTCTTAATTCTTCTAACTCTTCTTCCGTGCAAAAGCAGGGATATGCCCTTCCCATTTCAATCAGGTGTTTGACAAAGGACTGATATATTTCTGCCCTCCTGCTTTGAAAATAGGGTCCGTAGTCCCCTCTCTCCCCTTCAATACCTGCACCTTCGTCAAACTTCAAGCCGAAGAATTCAAGGGATGAAATGATTGTTTCTACAGCCCCTTCCACCTTTCTTTTTTCATCGGTGTCTTCAATTCTCAGCATAAAAACACCGCCGCTTTGATGGGCCAAACGTTCATCAACAAAGGCCCCGTAAAGGTTGCCCAAATGAATGAAACCCGTAGGGCTGGGGGCCAGCCTTGTTACCTTGGCTCCTTTAGGCAGGTTTCGCTTTGGATATACTTCATTTTCATAATATTCCATTGTCTTTGTTATATCAGGAAACAATAAATCTGCTAATTTTTTATAATCCATCTTAATCCTCCACTAAAATTAAGGGACATTCCTTCTGCTAAACAAAAGGTGTGTCCCCTAAATAACCCATAGGGGAGTCGAACCCCTGTTTCCACCGTGAGAGGGTGGCGTCTTAACCACTTGACCAATGAGTCATGATGACCGATTATCAGGGACATTTCTTCCCTTTGTCCCTGCACTTTTTTATTATATAACAAGCTTTAGCCTTTGTCTATATTTTTTTATAGGCTGACTTCCTCATTTTGTCTGCCCGCAGCAGCCTCCACCCACATCTCCTTCTTTAACCATCAGGTTTTTTCCCTTTGTCTCCTGTATGAATCCAATGTTTTCCAGGATTTTTTGAAGGTCCTGGTCCGCTTCCATATAAGTTTTTTCGGCACCGATGGTAACTGCCTTTCTGACTAAGAGTCTGATGAGCAAATCCTCATAATTAAAACCCTTAAATTGATTTCTTACACAAAGCATGTCGATAAAGTATTTTCCTTCTTTAAACAAGAGCCTCCCTGTTCCTGCGGGTATATCGTCTTCATATAAAACTGCATTAAAGGCAAAGTCGTCATAAAAATCCGTAATATTATCTGTCTCTGCCAATACCTCTTTTCTGATATCAAGGACCTGGGATAAGTTGTCCTTTCCTTGAAACATCCTTGTAGAAATCATAAACCACCTCGTTTTATCGGTGCCGGGCACCATATATATAAAATTGTATCATTAATTATTATTGGTGTAAAGGGTTAGAAACAGGACGGGGTCTTGTCATTAATTAAATAATCTTAATAATTTAAGGCTTGAAATAATGATGAATACGTGTTAATTTTATAACATATCTAAGCTTAAGGATCTTCTAAGAGCAAGGAATAAAAAAATATTGATAATATTACCTGTATTAAAAATATTATTCCTTGTGGTGCAAGGAATTTTTTTGTTGAGGTGTATATGGATAAGAGAATCGGAGTAATTGGCATCGTGATTGAAGATACATCCCAGGCAGGAGAAGTGAACAGGCTCCTCCATGAATATTCCCATATTATTATAGGCAGAATGGGTATTCCTTACAAGGAGAGGGGGCTAAACCTCATCTCCGTCATGGTTGACGGCACTAATGACGACATCGGAGCTCTTAGCGGAAAATTAGGCAAAATCAAAGGACTCAGCGTTAAAAGCGCCTTGTCCAAAAAACATTAGGAGGTCAAAATGAAAAAATTTAGTTTGTTCTTGCTTGTAGTGGTTCTTGTGTTAAGTTTTACCGCAGGCTGTGCCAACCAACCTGCAGAAACTCCGGCACCTCAAGAACCTGAAGAGGAAACGCCCCAACCCCTTGAAGAGCCGGCGGTAGTTGAACCTGTAAATGTTACGATAGCGGGGCTTAAAGGGCCGACATCCATCGGTATGATTAAGATGATTGATGAAAAGGCACTGGAAAGTGAAAAATACAAGGTGGAATATATTCAGGAAGCAGCACCTGATTCATTGACCGGAAAAATTATAAACGGCGATATACAAATATCTTCCGTTCCCATAAATTTAGCCTCGGTTTTATACAACAAAACCCAGGGCAAGGTTCAGCTGATGGCGGTAAATACAATAGGAAACCTATATATAGTAGGAACCGGGGACATTGACTCCATCTCACAACTGGAAGGCAAAAGCCTGGGCATGAGCGCTAAAGGCTCAACTCCTGATTTTGCCATGAACTATATTTTAAAGCAGGCAGGCCTGGAAGGCAAGACCGAGCTTAATTATGCACTCGACCATGCAAGCCTCGCCCAGTCCGTTATAGCGGAAGATACGCCTGTTGCACTTTTGCCCCAGCCTTTTGTAACTCAAACTACGCTGAAAAACCCTAAGGTAAAGATTTTAATTGATTTAAATGAAGCATGGAATGAGGCAACAGGCGGGAAAAGCGAATTATATACCGGGTGTATCATCGTAAACAGAGAATTTGCCGAAAACAACCCGGACTTTATAAGAGAATTTTTGGACCAATATGAAGAGTCCGTTAACTGGGTTTTGGAGAATCAAAAGAATGCGGCAGAATTAGTTGCCAAACATGAAATCATGCCTGATGCCGCCCTGGTTGAAAAGGCTATCCCCTATTGCGGAATTACATTTAAGAAGGCACAGGATGCTAAACCGGGTTTGAATGATTTTTATCAGATATTGTTTGATTCAAACCCTGCTTCGGTAGGAGGAAGCATGCCGGATGATGAATTCTATTTTACGGAATAAAAACAAATTATTCATAATATTGTTTTGGATTTTGGTCTGGGAGATATTGTCACTGATAATAGGTCAGGAGATTTATCTCCCATCTCCTCATGCTGCCTTTTCTTCCCTCATAAATCTTTTGACTTCAAAAGAAACCTACATCACCATCTGTTACTCCACCTACAGGACCTTGGCAGGATTTTTTTTATCCTGCCTTTCAGGTATCTTGCTGGGGATTATTTGCGGTATCCAAAAGCCCTTGTACGATTTGTTCAACCCTTTGATAATAATTATGAGAACAATCCCCGTAATGAGTATCATAATTATTGCCATAATGTGGTTCAGGGATACTAATGTCCCCATTTTTGTAGCATTTTTAATGTGCTTTCCCATAATCTGGACTAATACGGTTTCCGGAATCAGGTCAACGGATGTTAAGCTTCTTGAAATGTGCGAAGTTTATAAGATAAGAAGGATGCGGGTTATAAGGTCCGTATACTTTTATTCTTCCCTCCCTTACATTAAGGCAGGGATGGTTTCCGCCTTAGGGATAGGCTGGAAGGTTACCTCGGCAGCGGAAGTTTTAAGCCTACCCAAATATTCCATCGGGAGATTCTTATACGATTCCAAGGTGTATCTTGAAATCCCCGATTTGTTTGCCTGGACCGTCATCATAGTTTCTCTGAGCTTTTTGTTTGAAGGCCTGCTTAAAACCATCTTCCGATCAGGAGATAAATATGATTAAATTAATCGATGTTACCAAAAGATTTGATGACCTTATCTTATTAAAAGATTTTGACATCAGTTTTGAGAAGAATAAAATAACCTGCCTCTTCGGCCCTTCAGGTGTGGGAAAAACAACTATTGCGAACATTGTGGCGGGAATCGTACCCCCTGACAAGGGTTTTGTTGAGGGTGTTGACAATTCCTTGTTTTCTTATGTGTTCCAGGAGCCCCGCCTTCTTAAATGGTATAATGTTTATGAAAACATTGATTTTGTGTTGAAGGATGTTTATGAGCAAGAAAAAAGGGTAGAAATAATAAATAATTATTTGGAGATGGTTGAATTAGGCCGGTATAAGAATTATAAAATCGACGCATTGAGCGGGGGCATGGCCCAAAGGGTATCCCTGGCAAGGGCTTTTGCTTATCCGTCCCATATACTTATAATGGATGAACCTTTTAAAGGTCTTGATTTTAAATTAAGGAACGAAATGATTTCTTTATTTAAAAGGATGTGGGAAGCAAGCCAGAGAACCGTGGTCTTCATAACCCATGATGTTGAGGAAGCAATCGATTTGTCTCATGTCATATATACTTTAAAAGACAGGCCTGTTGAGATTATTGACAGATTAATTGTCAATAATAAGGAAGAAATAAAAAATAAGCTTCTTAGCCTTTAGCCGGCTAAGTATGTGATTAAATCACTGATTAAGTGCCTCTTGCTCTTATATGATTAAGAAAAAAAGGAGGCAGATATGGAATTTATCTTGACTGAAAAATCAAAGGCTAAATTGATGGAAATGAAAAGTAACAATAAACCTATTAAATTGAAAATAACAGCTTATACCTGATGTGGTGCCAGACTTGGCATTGTTTCGGAGAAACAGGACGATATTGAAAAGGTTTATAATGTTGACGGCATTGATATAATAGTATCGGATGAATTGGAAGGAGCCATAAAGGGCGCTAAAATCGATTATTCAACATCCTTTTTTATGAAGGGATTTGATGTTGTACCAATCTATACATAAAGGCAGGAGAATTTATGAATATAGAAATGACCGACAGGGCCAAAGAAAAGTTCTTGCTCATGAAGGGAAAAAATATATCCATAACCCTGATGAAATACCCGGTAGGATGAGCAGGCTACAAGTATAAAATTGTTTCGGCGAAACAAACGGGAGATGACAACTTATATGAGGTTGACGGTTTTGAAATAATAGTTTCAAAGGACAGCGAAATCGGATTGAAGGGAGTAAGAATTGATTATGGCGGACTCCTCTTCAAGGATTTTATCGTGTATCCCAAATTTTCATAGGAAAGGTAAACCTGCTTGAATCATCAAGCAGGTTTTTTATGTTTGGCCAATTTTAACAGTTAAATCAGTCAAAGAAGTTGAATAATGCCACCAACAAAAGGAAGAACCACAGCAAGGTTTCAAATTCTATATCACAATCGCTTTCACACACTATAACAACCAATAAGAGGAAGAAAAACAAGAGGGATGAATCAATTTCTCCGGCACCTGAAACACGGTCGCATCTTTTAAAATCCCTGCCTCTTCTTCCCCTGATGCCCCGAACAGAGTCGCATTGAGCATTGGCATCAGCCTTAACTTCTACGATATCTTCAGGTTTATTACACTCCATATATAACCTCCTAATCCAAATAACAATTTATTGTATTATATTCAACCTGAAATTTTTTGTTAATAATTTATGATTTTCATAGATTTTTTGAAAAAATGCATAATATAGAAAATTTTTGAAATAATAAGCCTATATTTTATTCATAGGAGGATAATAATTGGATAAATTTGCATTGGTTTTAGTAATTATCGGAGCCATAAACTGGGGACTGATAGCACTATTTCAGTTTGATTTAGTCGCTGCTATTTTTGGCGGCCAGACAGTTCTATTCAGCCGGTTGGTATACGGCTTGGTAGGTTTGGCAGGTTTATACTGTATAACTCTATTGTTTAACGAACGTGAAAGGGTAGATTAAAAAAAGGCAATCCAAACGGATTGTCTTTTTTAATTTGAAAGTCCTCTTACTCCCCTGCAATTGACAGTTTTTTGATCCTTAATGACGGTGACCCTATGTAGGCACCGCCCGGCAAGCCGAATTTTAAATCCGACCCGGTCTCTTCTATATCCTTCAGCATTTCAAAGTAGTTGCCCGCAACCGTAATTTGGTCCACAGGCCTTGAAATTTTCCCGCCTTCAATCAGAAAACCCAGGGCTGCCAAAGAAAAATCTCCCGATATGGAATTCAAGCCCGAATGAAGGCCCTGGAGCTCGGTTATGAGTATGCCCTTGTCTATATCTGCCATCATTTGATTTAAATCTCTTTCTCCTTTTTCCACGTAGAAGTTTGAAGGAGATATGCCAATAGATGATTTGTAGGAGCCCTTGCCGGCATTACCGGTTGTTTCAACCCCATCTTTTTTGGCTGTTTTTAAATTGTGAAGGTAGGTTTTTAAAACACCCTTGTCAACGACCTTTTTATATTTGCAGGCAACCCCTTCCCCGTCAAAGGATCTGGAAGCAAGACCTCCTTCCATATAGGGGTCGTCTACCAGGGTAAATACAGAACTGGCTATTTTTTCGTTAAGTTTTCCCTTCAATAAGGAAAGATTTTTTTGCACCGCTTCGGCCGAGAATATTCCCGTAAAGGCTTCCAATAAATCCGCAGCAGCCGAATTCCTTATGATAACTTTGTAGTCCCCGGACTTTACCGGGCTGGCCCCAAGAAGGGCCAAGGCCTCTTCCACAGCCTCCCTTGCTATTTCCTTTGCTTTGAATTTACTGAAGTCGTTTCCTGTCCTGTATGCCAGACCTGTCTTGATGTCTTCTCCTTCCTTTGCCACAACCGATATATAAGTATAGGCAATGTTGCTCTTATCCTCTAAAAAAAGGCCCTTGGTATTGGATAAAACTATTTCTCCCATGCCGTCCCCGTAGACACAGGCCTGAACCGATGCAATCCTCTCATCTGCCTTAAAAGCTTCTTCTTCAAGCTCCTTGACGAATTCTATTTTTTCTTCTTCCCCTATCTCAGACAAATCCGGGTTAAAGTTATTAACCCTTTTATATTCCTTTGAGCCTTCAAAGATGACCTCCTCGTCTTCGGAATCTGTTATTGTGGCATTTTCTTTTACATCCCTTACCAATTGCTCAATGGAAGCTTCATCTGCCTTTTCCGTGTATGAATATCCCATTTTGCCCTTGTAGGTTCCCCTTAAGGAAAGGCCTTCACTTTCCGAAAGGTTGTAAGTATCGAGGTCTTTTTGAAAAACCTTAAGACTGAGGCTGGTGCCGGAAGCATAATAAACTTCCATATCACTTAAGCCCTTTTCCCTGCCTTTTTGAAATATTTTATCGATTAAAGATTTCACATCCACTAAAGTCCACCTTCCCTTCCGCCTACAGTTAGTTCCGAAACCCTGATCATGGGCTGGCCTACATTGGCCGGTATACTTCCGCTCACTGACCCGCACATGCCCTGACCTTGGTCCAGGTTGTTTCCAACCATATCTATCTTATTAAGGACTTCCGTACCCTTGCCTATCAGGGTGGCCCCCCTTACAGGTTCTTTGATTTTACCCTTCTCTATTATGTATCCTTCCATTACGGCAAAGTTGAATTCTCCGGTGCTGGGGTTTACTGACCCTCCCCCCATATACCTGGCGTAGAGTCCCCTTTCCGTATTGGCAATTATTTCTTCCGGCGTTAAATTCCCCTTATCTATGAAGGTATTTGACATTCGGGAAGTGGGCGGGAACCTGTAAGACTGCCGCCTTGATGAACCTGTCACATCCATGTTCATTCTTCTGCCGTTCAACTTGTCAACCATATATCCCTTAAGAATTCCCTTATCGATTAAAACATTACGCTGTGACTGGGTCCCTTCATCATCTATGGTGTATGACCCCCACTGGTTGGGAATTGACCCGTCATCTATGGCAGTGACTAAGGGTGATGCTATCTGTTGACCGATTTTTCCGGCAAAGACGGAAAGGCCTTTTGCAACGGATGTAGCTTCCAGGCCGTGACCGCATGCTTCGTGGAAAATTACTCCTCCGAATCCGTTGTCTATGATTACCGGCATCCTGCCTCCGGGGCTGTATTTGGCATTAACCATGGTTAGGGCAATTCTTGACGCTTCCTTGGCATAATAATCAATGTCAAGGTCTTCAAAGAATTCATAGCCCCTGCTTGCCCCGGGACCGAAAAATCCCGACTGCATTTCTCCATTTTTGCTGGCTACGGACGAAATCCCCAGCCTTGAGCGGACCCTCGTATCTTCCTTCCACAAGCCTTCCGAATTCGCCACCATTATGTTCTGGGTATAATCTGTATAAGAAACCGTAACCTGGGTAATCAACTCATCATAATTAAAGGCTGTATCATAGGCCTTTTTCATTACCTGAACCTTTTTGGTCTTTTCGACCCCGGATGGGTCTATCCGAATAGGATTAATATTTTTAACGTCCGCCTTGGTAAGGTTTATTGTAAGGTTAAGGTTTTTTCCCGTCAGGGCTTTAGCAGCCTTTTTTGCCGTATCAATTAAAGTTTCCCTGTCGGATTTATTGGTATAGGCGTAAACACTGTTGAAGCCTTTGAATATTCTTATGCCTACGCCGTAATCTCTTCCTGACACGGTGCTTTCCACCTTGCCCCCTATCATGACAATTCCGTTGTTGGTCCGGTCTTCCACAAAAATTTCTGCAAAATCACCGCCGGTGGACAAGGCAGCCGTAAGGGTATCTTCAATCAGACTTTTATTAAGCAAACTATCACTCCTTTTTCTAAGATAAGAGTATTTTACCATATTTTCCTTAAAGTATTAATAATTTTATAATAAAAAACAAAAAAGGGACGGTTCTTTTCGTTCTCCGTCCCGGTAATTTTTAAACTAATTTTATCCTATGGTAGGTTTTCTTGCCTTTTTTTATCATGAGTTTCCCGTCTTCAAAGTCTTTTTCGGTAACTGTAGCCCCTATATCATCTACCACAAGATCATTTACGGAAACCCCTGCCTGGTCGATGAGCCTTCTTCCTTCGCTTTTTGATTTTATGAGCCCTGCTTTCTGCATTAAATCGATAACCGGCATTCCTTCTCCCAATTCGGATTTTGTCAGCTCCGTAGTGGGCACATTTTCTGAATCAGCCCCGCCTCCAAACAAGGCCCTTGCTGCTTCTTGCGCCTTGCGTGCATCTTCTTCCGAATGAATAAGCTTGGTTATTTCATATGCAAGGATTTCTTTTGCCTTATTCTTTTCTGCCCCTTCCAAGGCTCCCAATCTTCTCACCTCATCCATGGGTAAAAAGGTAAGGAGGGCCAAACATTTTTCCACATCGGCATCATCGATGTTTCTCCAGTATTGATAGAATTCATAAGGTGTGGTTTTGTTTCTGTCAAGCCATAAGGCACCTTTTTCCGTCTTACCCATTTTCTTGCCTTCGCTGTTGGTCAATAAGGCAAAGGTCATTCCATAAACTTGTTTTCCGGCTTTTTTCCTGGTCAGCTCAACCCCGGCTATTATGTTGGACCACTGGTCATTTCCGCCTAACTGCATCTTGCAGTTATATTTTTGATTTAACATGTAAAAGTCATATGCCTGCATGAGCATATAGCCGAATTCAAAGAAGGTAAGTCCCTGGTCCATCCTGTTTTTATAACAATCCGCAGCAATCATTTTGGCTATCGTGAAATGTATCCCTACTTCCCTCATAAATTCAAGATAATTCAAGGGCAGAAGCCATTCCGAATTCCTGGGCATGATGGCCTTTCCATCTGAAAAGTCAAGAAATTTTTCAAATACCTTCTTAAAGTTTTCAGCATTTTGGGTTATGGTTTCAAAGGTCATGATGGACCGCATCCCGGTTCTGTCGCTGGGGTCACCTATCATGGTGGTTCCGTCCCCAAGCAGGGCTATAGGCCTGTGGCCGTATTGCTGCATTATGGACATTACCATTATCTGTATGAAGTGGCCTATGTGAAGACTGTCTGCGGTGGGATCGAAGCCTATGTAGAAGGTTACGGATTCCTTGCCCAATAATTCTCTTATTTCTTCCTCATGAGTACATTGCTCTATATATCCTCTTTCTTTTAAAACATCAAAAACATTTCTTTTTTCCATCTTAATCCTCCTTGTGTCTTATATTCTTCAATAATCAATATATTTTATGACCTTTATTATAAAGAAAGGGTTATCTCATCCTAAAGGACGAGATAACCCGTGGTACCACCTTAATTTGCTGCCGCCTCTTCCTGATGTAACGGTCAGATAAACCGCTGTGCTTTTCACACAAAACTCAGGAGTCGTATTTCGCACCTTGTCCTGTGAATCTTTCACCGGCCGATTCACTCTCTATCTTGTAACCAAAGTGTTACTTAAGCCCCTTCATAGTCAAATAACGTGTTAATTGGAATGATAATATAAATGTGATATCTTGTCAAGAAGTAAATATGTCAATAAAATACATACCTTACACATAGTGCCATAAAAATTAACCTTTTATTAAGTATTTTTGAATAAAGGACTCTTATCTGTAATAATTTTGTATTTATTTCTTTTGTTTGCAAAATTGTGTAATATAATTGACACATTTGGAAATCCATCAAGTTATTGTGTGTTTTTTTAAGGATTTCAGGGTGCTATAATTTTAGCATGACGGAGCTCATTAACAAGTTCTATAGTTTAAAGAAGCAGGCCTTGCCTGTTTCAAAAAAATCTAAGACTATATAGGAGTGAATTATGAAGAAAAGAATTATAGCATTAACCTTAGCCGTATTAGTGGCATTGTCATCAACGTCAGCCTTTGCGGCAACAACAAATTGCATTAGAGTAAATTATAAGTATAATCTCAATGACTTATTAAAAAACGCCAAAAAAGTTACCATCAACGGCAAAGAAGTGGATTTAAAAACAATTGACTGGAAAGCGCTTCTAAAACAAGATGGGCCTGCTGAAAAACCGGTAACTCCGGCTCAGAAACCGGCTGTTCCGGCTGAAAAACCAGCTGCTCCGGTTCAGAAACCTGCTGCTCCGGTTCAGAAACCTGCTGCACCGGTTCAAAAACCAGTTGCTCCGGCAGAAAAGCCGGCTGCTCCGGTTGAAAAACCTTCAGCTCCGGCACAAAATAACACTAGTGTTCCTTCGTCAAACTTAACATATGAGCAAAAAGTAGTAGAACTTGTAAATGTTGAAAGACAAAAAGCAGGCTTGCCTGCATTAAAGATGGATGCAGCAATTTCTAACGCAGCAAGAGCTAAATCCAAAGACATGGCAGTTAACAATTACTTTGCACATCAATCCCCTACTTACGGAAGCGCGGGAGATATGTTAAGACAATTCGGAATCAGCTGGCGTGCATGGGGTGAAAATATCGCTGCAGGACAAAGCACACCTGAGATTGTTGTAAATGCATGGATGAATTCACCGGGACACAGGGCAAACATTCTTTCATCCAATTTCAATAAGATTGGTGTAGGATATGCTACAAATGCAAGCGGCAGACCATATTGGACACAAATATTCACTGATTAAAGGCTGCCCGGCTTTGTCATCCTGAGCTCATGCGAAGGATCTCATGCTAAAGCCCCCAGAATGACAGGAACCATATATTAAAGCAGGTTGAAAATACAACCTGCTTTTTATTTATGAATTTTTTTTATTTTTTTGCTAATTAAATTTGATATATTACGAACATTAAATAAAAATTTTTGTTGCACTTTTGTATATATTCCGTTATAATACTAAATGCAATTATTTCTTGGTTCTTATGTTCATGACGGCAGAATATTTTTAATTTCCATCGGACATATTGAACATAATAAAACAATAAGAAGGAGATATTATGGAAGGATTTTTTAAACTTAAAGAAAACGGAACTAATGTATCTACTGAAATCATGGCAGGGTTCACCACATTTTTTACAATGTCTTATATCATTTTTGTTAACCCTGCAATCCTGTCAGCAACAGGAATGCCTTCACAGGCAGTATTCTTGGCAACTATAATAGCAGCGGCAATCGGAACTTTGGTAATGGGATTATTTGCTAATGTTCCTTACGCCCAGGCACCCGGCATGGGTCTTAATGCATTTTTCACCTACACTGTAGTATTTGCCTTAGGCTTTTCATGGGAACAGGCATTGGCATTAGTGTTCATATGCGGAATGATAAATATATTTATCACTGTTACAAAGATCCGCAAGAGCATCATAAAAGCCATTCCAGAAAGTCTGCAAAACGCAATCAGCGGAGGCATCGGAATATTTATAGCATATATAGGTATCAAGGGTGCAAACATTATTGAGTTCGTTTCAGATAATACAAATATTATTGCAGTAAACAACGAACCCTTTGCGGCAGATGGAACTTACAGCAATATATTTTCAGTAGTGACAAACGGAGGTATCGTGCCTTCAGTTGTAGATTTCACCAATCCTGCAACACAATTGGCAATCATAGGCTTGGTAATTTTGGTTATCCTTATAGTTTTGAAAGTAAAAGGAGCCATCCTTCTCAGCATTATATTGACCACATTAATAGGAATACCTTACGGAATCGTTGACTTTTCAAATGTATCAATCAGTACCGCAGGATTATCTTCCGCATTTGCTGATTTAGGGGTTACTTTTGGAGCAGCCTTCGGGCCTAAGGGGATGCAGTCCTTGTTTACCGACCCCTCACGTATACCCTTGGTTTTAATAACGATATTTGCCTTCAGCTTGTCGGATACCTTTGACACCATCGGGACCTTCATAGGCACGGGAAGAAGAAGCGGAATATTCAGCGAAGAAGACCTGAAATCCCTTGAAACAAGCACCGGATTCAAATCAAAGATGGATAAGGCCTTGTTTGCAGACGCAATTGCAACCTCAATCGGAGCAGTCTTTGGTACATCAAATACCACGACCTATGTTGAAAGCGCGGCCGGAATAGGGGTAGGCGGACGCACGGGCTTAACCAGTCTTGTGGTAGCAATCCTGTTCCTGGCATGCATGCTGCTTGCACCAATAGCAGGAATCGTTCCTGCGGCAGCAACCTCACCGGTTTTAATAATTGTCGGTGTTATGATGATGTCATCCTTTATTAAAATAAACTGGGAAGACCTTGAGGAAGCTATACCGGCATTCTTTGCATCGGTTTTCATGGCCTTAGGATACAGTATATCATACGGAATAGCAGCCGGCTTTATATTCTACTGCCTTGTAAAAGCATCCAGGAAAGAACTTAGCCAAGTACATCCCATCTTGATGGTATCAACCTTCCTGTTCATTTTGAACTTCATTGTATTAGCCTTAATTTAAACCCTTGGGGACATCCATCGAATTTATGAGGCATGTCCCCTTTTTATATTGCATCTTGTTTCCCAAAATCTTTCATTTTTCGATATGGTTTATATAAAAATACCTATTAGTAAACTTGCAAAAATCCATTTCTTGCATTTTTTGCTTTTTTGCAAGATGCTCTTGCAAGTTGTAAAGCATTGAAATTATAACATTTTGCGAGATTACTAAAGTCAATCTTGCAATTTATTCACTCAAAATGCGCTTTCCTCAAAAATAATTTAATTTTTTTGAAAGTTTTTGTTTACAAATTGCATTTTTGATGATATAATAAATCAAACTCAGTAAAAGGAGGTTTTGTTATGGGTGTAGTTGTGAAAGACATCAGAGATGTAGTTGCAAAAATGAATTTCAGAAAATGTGGTACTATTACCTGTATATATAATGTTGATGGAAAATGCAGCCAAAAAGAATGCGAACTTCATGAAAGAGGATTAAGGCAAGAAGAAGACTAAAAGGGCGGTATGAAAATGATAAAACTGAATATGAAAAGTTAAAGCGAAAGAAACTGAATAGTTGTCTTTCGCTTTTGTTTATCCCTTAAATGCTGCTGAGATATGATTTCCATCGGTGGAGAGCTCTCACCCCCATCAGGAAGGGTTCGCCTAAGAATCAGTTTTTGTAATATTGAATCAAGGTTTTGTAAATCATTACTGCCGCTTCTACTCTATCCGCATTATTTCTTGGTTTAAATGTGTCGTCCTCGTATCCGGTAATTATCCCCAACTCAACAAGTTTTTGAACTTCTTCTGATGCCCATGCGCTAATTTGGCTGCTGTCCTTGAAATTTTTGGCACTTCTTGCATCAGAGTTAATTGTTCTTCCGATAATTGCCGCTATTTCTTCCCTCGTTATATAATCATTTGCTGAAATATACAACTTACCGCCAATATTTTTCCCATTTACCAAGCCATGCATAACAGCGGCTTTTATATAGGGCAAAGCCCACTCAGGGATGTCTTCAATATCTGCGAACTTAAGCTCTAAGTCTTCCGCTTGGCTGATATTGATATTTCGTGACGCAACCAACAATTTAATAAACTCGGCTCTCGTAACTTTGCCATCCGGTTTAAAAATCAGTTTTCCGTTTTCATTATAGCCGTTAATGATATTCAGGTAATTTAAACCATACACATAATCATATCCCCAATAGTTTGATGGAATGTCAGAAAATACATTCTGCAAAGGATAATTAAGCACAATATAGGTGCCTGATTTTGAAATATCTGCAGTAACTGAATTAGTGTCCGGGGACATTACTCCTTCCTTGTATATTAAAGCACCGAGCTCACTGTCATAATAATATACATAAGCCTTGTTGAATCCTGTAACCGGTATTGTGAGCCTGGCAGGCTTGACAAAATCTGTTGCAAGACTTATAAAATAGGGTGCTGAGGCTGCATAAGCTCCAACCGGTATATTCATTTCACTTAACAGGTCTTCTGCATGATTGTATGTGAAAATATCTATGTGATCCTGATAATAAGGTAATGCACCTTTTGGAACAGACAGTATCACACCATCATCAGTCTTAATTGTCCCCCCATTAGTTGACATGGAGTCTCCGCCAAGCCAGGTAAACATATCTCTTGAAAAGACAGGTGGTTTATATTTAGCCGAGCCCTTATATTTATCACCGCTTATTTCAATTACAATGCTGTCGCTTAAGGAAGCAGTATCCGTCAGGAAAAATTCGGATTTTGCAACTAAGGTTCCTTCATACCTTGCAGTGATGACCCCTTTATCATCAATAGATGCATATTGACTTCCTTCTACTATGGAATACTTAACCGAGTTATTGTCAATTTTCTCGTCCAAATTATCATCCGATGATATGTATGTGGACAGCTGTTGCTTTGTACCTGTTGCCATACGCTTGTATTCTGGCACAAGGGTTATATCTTCTACTTTTGCCTGGTCATTTAAAACACTTATTTCTCGTGTTGTTACATTATTTACGGCATCCCTTGCTTCTATTGTTGTCTTTGATAAAAATGAATTTCCAAAGTCTAATGATGCCCTAAACTTCCCGTCAGCATCTGCATAATAGTTTACATTGTTTATAGTTACTGTCATGTAAGGATCAGTCACACCACTTACAGTGATTTTTCCGTTTTGTGTTACTGCTCCTTCTTTAGGTTCCAACACTGTCAGGGAAGGTGCTTTATTATCGTATTCTGCTGTGTATTCCTCAACAAGGGTATCTCCATGCTCATTTTTATAGGTTATAATAAAATAATTTATACCCTCCTTTAGTGTAACCTTTTCGCTGAAACTCACTGCAAAACTGTCTGATGCCGCAAGGACGGTTTCATCTCTTTGAATCTTATAACTTACAGGAATGTTGCTCATTCCTGATATTATGATATTTGGAGAGTTAGTTACATATTTGTAATATCTATGCTCTATACCGTCCAAATCTTTTTCTATATATGGGCTATAGAATATTTTACTGTCGGCGGATTTAAATTCTGTATATGTTATTATCTCTTCAGGAACCCTGACCATTACCGAACCGGATGCAGGCACTCCCATTGTGCTCATGCCAACTGCCCTTAAGTCAAAATAGTATGTTTTATTTTCAGGTCTGTCAGGGTCTATGCTGTCTCCGTCAATAATAACCTCAAATCTGTCCATTCTTTCTCTTGGTAGATTGCCGGGCCAATTATCATAATCAGGAGCATAATCCATTGGATCATATACCTTGTATATAGCAAGGGGCGACCCTAAATCATATGTTTCCTCGGCATAGTTTTTTCTGTATATGTAATATTCATCCTTACTGTAATCAGCATCCCAGGAAAGACTGATTTTATTGTTTCCTATATCTTTTATTGCCAATCCCGAAGGAGCATTAGGCGTATTATGGTTTATTACCTCGAATTTTTCACTGATTGCATAATCAGATACCGTGTTTTCTTTATCAGTCTTTGCATAAATATAATAGCTGCCTGTAGATAAGTTTAGCGGGATAGTTGATGAACCATCTTTAGTCGGAGGTGTATATATTATTTCATCTACCACTTGTACGGTGTTGCCTGATGAATCCGTGTAATCCTTTGTAGTAACGGTCTGACCGTAAATCAAGCTTCCTTTTCCCCAAAGGGAAGCAGGATTCTTTAATTCTTGTTCGCCCACTTCATCAGCATTAACTACATAAATTCTGAACTTATCAGGTTCTCCCTCAAGCTTCCAGCTTGTTGTCAATGTATTGCTTGTACTGTCAAAGGAAGCACTCAGTTCAGTTATTTTAGAATTTTTAACGGTAGAATAAGGCAAAAGCTCCATAGGACCATCTGTAATAATTGTCCACAGGCCGTTTTCAGGTGATGTCATTGGAATTGTCACCATATATTCATCTAAAAGCCCTTCATCAGCTTTTATCAGTTGTTTAACAGCAACAATTTCATTTTCTTCTAATCCAAGCTCTTCTATGGTTTTAATTGTACCGTCGCTGTTAAATAATGCTCCATTATCAATATACTTAACAGTTAATAAGCCGTCAGTTCCGGGTTTAATTATCTTTACACTATTATCGTCTAAATTGTTAAATTGTTCTTCTGTCATTCTTAATATGAGCATTACATTGCTGTTGTCTGTCAGGTTGAGCTCCGTTATAAATTGCGAGCTTCCATCTGCATACTGAGTAGATTCAATTGGCCTGTAATTAAAGCCATATTGTGCGATACAGTTATCATCGTATTCAAAGATCAATCCCTGATTTGAACTTTCCAATTCTTCTTTTAGTTCAAGGAATTCTGTTCTCCCGTTTGAAAAATAGTATCTTACGCCAACATCCTGCTCTAAAGCATGTATGGTCCCGCCAATGCTGTATTCGGTAACTTCTACCATTACACCTGCAACCTCATGTCCTCCTATAAGGGGAACCTTTTGAGGAACTGCTACAGCCACTTCTCCTCTGCCTAAAAAGGATTCTCCTTCAAGATACTGTATATAAACCTTACCATTAAAGATTTTATAGTGGATGACAGCATCTACAATAATTCCTCTTTTTTCTATGTCAGGGTCCCATGTTTCCCATACAAATTTAGTATAAACCTCTGCTAAATTAATCATATATAAATCTGCTTCCGCTTCACCTTCTAAATGAAATGGTGACATGCTTATTTCTCCTTCTGCAGATAGAAGGTTATAGCCCTTAAATACTATGCCGGTCACGTCTTTAAGAAAGACACCTAATATTATTGTAATCGGGAATGCACCTTTAAAGGATAGATTTGACAGACCCCCTCCGACACCTGATACTCCTATAGGTACAGGAGATGCCACAGCTATTGGTTTTGCGAATTTTCCCATAATATATATTTCATCAAATCGCCCTTTCCTTAATCCGATTCTTGCTTTAGCACCTTTTGATTGACTAATCATCTTGCCGATGCTTACTTCAGCTTCAATAACAAGATGTTCTTCTCTTGTATTTATTTCCAAAACTGCCTTGGTTCCTGAAACCAATGAAATTGCAAAAGGCATTTTAAACTGGAATCTTCCTTCTATATCCATTCCATCCTGGTTAATTGATATCTTATCAACTTCTGCCTTGTAAAACCCTAATGAAAGCCCATCCAAATCAATCATATCAGGAATAAAATCATTTGTGCCGTAAGTCAAAGGGTTCAATATACCCATAGAGCCTTTAATATCTATTCCTTGGGAGGTTATCGTGACTGTATCCAAGGTTACGGGAACACTTTTATATGACACATCATACATTGTGTCAGAATAAGCCCTGTCAACATCATAGACCATTCTCTTAAAAGTATCGTTATCCCCCATTTTATTTGTTGGTTCAAATCTAAAACCCGAGCTGGCAATAATAGCCTGGGCAGCCGTCTTGTTTCTCTCGTTTACTATGTCGCACCACAGTATACCTTCAGAAGCTTCTATTAATGCATTCATTGGGTCAGTATTTATAGTAAGTGTTCCACCTGCATACTTTAATGTATTGTTTATTCTGACAGGATTATCTTCATCTGCTCCCATGGATGTGTAGGTGCCATTTTTATTGTCTATGAATTTGCCATAAATATTGATATATTCCTCCGGGGTGTTGTATCCGTCATCCTTCATTACAATAGGAAATTTAATTTCCCCTACAAGATTTAATGAATATTTTATGTCGTTGGATATTACAACCGCATTTTTGAAAGTTTTTTGGTCCTTTTTGTTTCCTGTTGCATCCGCTGCAGATATAAACAAATCATAAGTACCTAAAGGCAAATTGTCAGGAAGGCCCAGGCTGATAACTGTGTCGGAAATTTTTGTAAATGTCCTGTAATCCAAAGAATATTTTTTGGACCCTTGAATCAATGCAGCTTCCACAACCTGGCCTATTGCACTGCCAAATGAATCAAATCCGCTTCCGTTTACAAATACATTTCTGTTGTTGTCTTCGTAATAAAAAGGTGATTTGGGAGTTAAGTCAAGAAATGAAATGTCAGGCATTCCTCCCTCTTTCCCCTCCATTATTAATATTTTTGTGATTCTCTGGGCCGGCATACCCTCCGCTCTCAACAAAACAGAGTATGCTGAAATTTTGAATTCATCCTGCACTATGGGTTCTATTTTCCATATGCTCCTATGATATGTTCCTGCTTTTAATTCTTTAAAAGCTGTTTTCTGGTCACCCTCAACCAATATCAGCTCATCCGGCAGTTCAAGTTCAATTTGTAAATTTGCTATATTTTTGGAATTGTCAAAATTATTGTCAATATTGAACTCCGCATGTATATATTGGCTTGTGTAGTTTGTTTTTTCTTTGTTCATGTTGAGCTTGTCTGTACCTTGAAGGCTTATCCTAAATCCGGGATCATTATTTTTAATTGATGCATCTCCTACTCCGTAAGAAGTATCAATTGTTTTTTCTTCTCCCGGGCTTAGGAACTCAGGTTCCCAATACATAAGAACACAGCTGTCTTTAGCAGCATAGTCTACTATAGCCCCATCAGGCGGATAAATGCCATTTCCTCCTTCGTATAATTCTCCGTCAATTTTGACTTCTATTATTGCCTTATCAGGATTTACATTATAATCCCACTTTGTTTGTGATGCATCACCCCATGCTGCAAATTGAAGCTTGTCAGGCTTTGACAGTCCTTCTCCCGACACTTCTCCCAGGGCTATTATCTGGGGAGTGATATATTGATCATATGCATGCCAGCTTGAAGGTATTTCATCACCCACAAATTCTTTTTCCTTATATATGAAGCCTCCGCCGGGAATTGTTAAAGCGGGAGAATCAACTGTTCCAATTTTAGTATCCAAAAGCATTCTTAAGCCGACTGTCCTTGATACATTTCCCTTATTGACTATATCATAGGAAACAAAGACATTACCTATGCTTGGAAGCTTTGGATTGCTAATTAATTTAAGTCTCTGAGTAACTACTATATCCTTTATGGACCACTGGCTGATTATACTGCTGGTATCATAATCCACATATGGTTCTACTGTATAATGCCCCTCTAATCCTAAAAATCCGTACTCATTTCCGTAAATAAAATCTTCTCCGTCTATTTTTACAGAAGTATAAGACGTTTCAGGACTTTCAAATCTGTTTCCATACAACAGGTCCTTATAATCATCTGCGCTTTTGTTTGGCAGACCGCTCAAGGTTTCTACTATAAAGCGGCCTGTTTGCTTATCTGAGGTTATTCGTATGGTCCCATTGTCTAATTGCACCACCGGTGAACCCCACTCCTTGTATAAATCCTTATCGTCAGGGGCAAGATCTGCATAAGCAGGATAAACTATGATGCTTGAGCTAATCATTAATAAACTTAAAACTATAGATATAAATCTTTTCGTATTTTCTCCCATTATTTCACCACCTGTGAATTTTTACCAAGGACAGACATAATGTTTGCCCCTAAGCTTACTTATAAAAGTTAAGTTTTATTATTCTTGTATTTCTTTCCTGGTCCTGCACATACAAGGTGTACTTACCTTCTTGTGCAGTAAATGTTCCTAATTTGGACAAATAACTTCCGTTAATTTTAAAATAATTATTGTCAAAGCCCTCTCCCTTTGCATACTTTGTGACGAATTTTCCGTCAATGCCTATAAATTCAGCATAAACAAGTCCTGATTCTCCTATCTTAATGCTGTGAACATCCTGACTTCTCAAATCAATAATAGTGTCCTGAATTATGGCAACTGCCGAATCAATATCAAGGACATGGACATATCTTGTCTTTGTGCTGGTATTACCGGCTTTGTCACTAATTGTATAAGTTACTTCATAAGGAGTCTTTGAAGAAACTGCCGTGATTACATTGTTGTCTACCTTTATACCTGATGTGATATCTCCGTCAAAATTATCAATTGCATATGCTCCATTATCGTAATATTTGTCGCCTGCCTTCAAGTAAACATGTTCTCTTCCTTTTAAGGTCAAAACCGGTTCTTCTTTATCAATATTGTATATAGGAACAATTATATCCCCTACATTGCCATATTTGTTGCTCACTTCAAAACTATAATTACCATTTTTGTTTACAGTAGAGTAGCCTATCCTGTCATTTCCTTTATCTGTTAACGGAATTACTCCCGCATCAGATTTAAGACGTGCTTTTTCAGAAACACCATCAATAACTGTAAATTTAATTTCAACATCCTTATTAGTTAATGTGTCATCGAATTCTACATTCACTCTTGGAACACTTTTATCAATCCATGTTACATTTGCTATAAGTGTCCCTTCAAGAGGGTCATCAGCAACTTCTATTTGTCTGTAATTAAAATCCTTAGTTCCGTTTTCTTTAAATACATAGGTAGGAGATGCATCCTTTTCAACTCCGTCAACTATGTCAAATCTCTTTATAGGCCTGTTAGCTGACATGGAAACCACAACGTCTCTGTTGGTATAATTAGTTGTACTGTAGTTTAATTGAGTCAATAAATCAGTTCTGTCAATTTCATCAATTATTAATCTGTAGTTCAACACATTGCCTAAGGTGTCAATGAAAACTAATTTCTCTTTATAGACCGGTGTGTTCCCGTCTGAAGCTGATGGTTTGTAGCCATAAACAAATTTGTAAGCATATCCTTCAATATTTGAAATATCCTCCATCATAAAGTCGCCAATATCCTGCAGTTTAACCGGCTTATCTTCAGCCTTGTCAAGTGGGAATATTATTTCTGCAATTACATTGTTTTTAGTTTTATATCCTGGTTGAATCTCAGCTCCTTTTTCGCCTGCATCTACCTTCCCGTTGTTGTTCAAATCATACCATACATATTTTTTTGTTACCGGTTCCGGAAAATCTTTATCTATCCAGCTTACCCTTGCTTCATATTCCTTTATATTGTTTTCTCCATCCTTCAATATGAAGATGTAGCTGCCGTTTCTTTTAAATACAGTGCTTGTATGGCGGTTGTTATTTAAAACTGTATATCCATCATTAACCTCCGCTGTTACATCCTCTATTGTAAGCTGGGGACCTTTCAAGGAATAGCTTATAGCTGAAGATGATGTTACCATAGCCAATAATGGTGTATAGTTTTCACCTATATAGTCAATAGTTATTTGGTGCTCGATCACTTGATCATTAGCAAACTTCACATCAAAAGTATAGATCGCGCTTCCGGTAATTACAGCTGTTGCCACTACATTATTGCCGATAACTTCAACATTGTTTATAAGTCCGTACTTGTCTGTTATAACCGAGCCAAGAGGCATGGTGATTGTTGCTTTTACGGCTCCCTTCACTTTTCCCTCTAAAGGTTTAACGGGGCTGAGCGAAGTCTTGATATCTTCCGGAACATATTCCATATCATTCACAATGATTTCTTTTGCAAATATGTTTGCTACATCTCTGTAAACTAATAAATAATCTCCATCCTCATATGTTTCAGTTTTTCCTGTCTCATCAAATCTGTATTCTCTGCCGTCATTTTGATATAAAGAATACTTCATATATTCAGAAACATTTGATATCCTGATAGTTCTATTTTCTTGGTTTAATTTTAATTCCCTCTCTTCTGATGCCCCCACATTGTTTGATACAAATTCCCCCATGTCAAATCCATTGACAGATACTATGCATTTTATTGCTCCACCACTGGTTACCAGACTACCGGGTATTATTCCTGCTGCTTCTGTATCAGATATTTTAAACAGCTTGTCTACAGAGATGGCTGTTTTTGAAGTTACACTCTGCAAATCATAACATTCGATACTTGCTATATTTTTTAAATCATCTGAATTTTTGGTTGATATCCTAATTAATGTATTGTTCTTATATCCATTCTCCACACCGTAGTAGCCGCTTTCAGCTTCTCCAATTTTTACGGATATGTCCTCTGTTTTTTCTGCAGAATCAGGCAAAGATAAGCTGAGTTCTTCTGATCTGTAAATATTGTTCCAAATATTTAAGTAAAGGTAGGCTCTGTTGTTTATGAGACTTCCTATTCCTGTTGGAACAAAATTTATACCGCTTACAGCCCCCCTTGTGGTTACCCAGGTGTCGGGCATGTCATATGGATTATCCATCCACTGATATTCTATTTCATCAAAGCTTGAATTAACATTTCCTGCATTTATTTCTACATAGTACTCAGGTAGCACTTGCTTTATATCGATTGAATCTATTCTTTTAAATGTTATATCCTCTGTAAATATTTCAATGTATTTTAAATCAAATGTTCCGCCTGCTCCGCCTGTATCGTGAAGACCGATATATGGCACGTTAATTACTGCTGCATTCTTTGTTTCATCATCTTTTGCAAAACTTATATCATATATTTTTTCTATATTATAATTGCCTTTCTGCCACAATACTCGCACTTTATCAGGTTTTTTAAGCTCGTCAATCATATGGAGCTTATCATCAACAGCAATAAAGATACGGTTTTCATCCATTGCCTTGTCTGTAACAGTTATTTCAAACCTTTCGTCATTAATAACATAAAAAGGTCCAAAGGTCTTCTCAATATGCTTACCTGTTTCATTTTCTGCATACACTGCTAAATAATATGGTTTGTATAATTCATCCCCTGTTACACTGCTTATGCTGCTAGCATTGGGTATAAGGTCTACAGTGCTTTTATTTGTTAGTATCACAGAATTTCCACTAATGGTGCCACCATCATTAATTAAAGATGCATCTGCCCTAGTAACCCAATCATAATATACATTAGTCAAGTCTACTATTGGGTCCTCAATAGTTATGGTTACAAAAGGTGAATCCTTATATTCTTTTGCAGTCCTATAGGTTCCTATCTCGCCTTGTGTCATCCTAACGATTGGAGGCAAATTGGATTTTTTGATAACAGCCACATTGTTGTTGAATACTTCAACTGTATTTGATGAAGTATATTTTAAGTGAACTCTTTTTTCACCGGATGTTTTAATAAAATTATCTCCTGCTTTCTCCATGTTCGACAAGGACGCTCTAAAGTCTGCAGTCATAAGGTTTGCATCTTTATCAGATGGTGAAAATTCAGTTCTGATAAAGGCTTTGTCTCCCATATCTGAATCCCAGTTTTCCTTAGCTAAGACACCACCTTCTGATATAGCATATATGCTTATATAATCCTTTAGTTCATCTGTTTCATCCTGGAAGGCTGTAATTGTTCCATTTCCAAATTCTATTTGTATATCCTCAAGTTTTCCATCTACTAAGGAGTTCTTAGAATATGTAACTGTGAAATCAAGATTTTGGTTTGCCTGATTGTACAAGATATTGCTTACACCTACTATCGGACTTTCAATATCTACTAATACTTCATAAACAGTAACATCACCCTTATCGGAGTAGAGGGCTAATGTAACCGTATATCTTCCGGTTTTGTTGCTTATAGCAGAAATAGGTATATTATATTTACCTGAGCTATTGATTGATAAGGAACCTTGGTCTATATAGGATGAAGTATTTTCCCCCTGAGAGATAAAGTATTTGATGCTTGATAAATATTCGTGATTATTTTTGACATCAAAACCAATATCCTTCTTGTGATTGCCGGTGTAACTGTAGTGTGAAATATCGCTTCTTCCTTCTCCCAGCCCCGTGCAATCGCAGCCTCTGTTTATAAATTCTCCTGTCACAGGATTGCTGGTTATTGTAAAGTATCCATTGTTATTTTCTGTATCCTTTGCTTCTGTGCCATCATGTTTTAGTCCCATTGAGCCGGTCCTTAATTGAATTCCATTTGTTGAAGCATCCTGTATGCCAGGTATAATATATAAATATCCCCCATCTTTATATAAAGGATATAGATAATTTCCTTGACCTTCATTTTTTATGGTGACAGGTACTGATATGGGCTCCGTTTCATTGGAATTTGGTTTTAAGCTGACCTTTTCCCAATTGTTCGTACGTGGGTCCTCTGTTAATATCTTTTCGTCGTAAGAAGCAGCCCATTTGTAGTAAATAACCGGAGATTCACCTTGGTTTAAATATTTGGGGGCAATATCAGTTGTCAGATACATATTTGTCAAGGCATAATCCGTATCCTCATTAACACTGCTATGAGATATATCGAGCAATGGGCTATTACTATTTATTAATTTAAATCTCAAGGGCTGCTGATTTGATATTAAAAATAATTCTTTTTGTATTTTGCTTGTATTTCTGTTGCCATATAAGGAAGATGTATCATATACCAAATCAGATGCCTCTATTGTAACCTTAAAAACATCAGTGATATTTGTCGGGTTTTGAATTGTCAGCATGCCTTTTTTAATTAAGTCCAGTTCATCGCTGCTTTTATAAGCAGATTTAACTGTAGTTTTGTTTTTTTCCAGGTCCAATATAGTATAAGTATTGCTTATGTTATTGGATGAGGTCATTGTTGTTGTTATTTTAGACAGGCCAAATGCATCGCTTACTTTGAAAACATTGGGATAACCATCGTTTGTTATCACCGGCGGCTTAGTATCAATTCTTTTGTTTATTGTCTGCGTAATTTCACCCGATTTGTTGCCAAATGTATCCGTTAATACGAATTTAATCGTTACTTTATCAAAATGCCTGTTAATATTATTATTATATAGTTCTTCAACCCCAATTCTGAACTTATATGTAACATCTCCATTTGAGGTGTTAAAATAGTGTTTTCCAACGTATTTAAGGGAAACAGTATAATTTCCTTCTCCTGAATATAAAAGAGCAGTCATATTATTTGGAAATGTACAATCTTCGCTGACTGTTATATAAATGTTAGGTTCTTGGGCTTGAGTATTTTGCCTAATAACTTCATTATCCTCTGACATATGCTCAGGATATTCGTTTGTTACTCTCACAACATATGGCTTTGTTACATCATAGATAGTTCCGGTTATTTTATTTAAATTAAAGTCCAAATCCTTGTTAAATACTCCTCCGGATCTTTTTGCTAATGCACCATATATAATATAGGCGGCATTTTTGGGTACAGATTTATTCATACTGTTATTAACCCAATTAGAGACACTTTTATTATCTCCTTCATAAGTTCCTAAGCGAGTTCCGGCACTATTATAAAATGCAATAAATGGACGGCCATAATCGTCATCCCCCTTGTAATTATCATAATATATGATATTTTCTGCCGTAAGCTGCCCTTTCAATGCTGCACCAAGCATTTTATGAGCACTAAGGTCAACAGCAAAGCCCATTGACGCTTCGCTTGCTTCACCTGGTCTGGTAACACCTTTTCCATCTATTGTATCTTTCCTCCAACTTCCATCACCAAATTGGTTAGTAGGGTCTCTGTAAACCGGTCCACTGTCGTTTGGATGCTGTGTATAATAGGTGTAATTATACCAATTAGAAAAACATCCGGTATACATATGACCTAATGTAGTTTTTTTCATGTTCTTAACATTAGGGGCAGTGCCACCATACGCAAAGTTTATTGGCAACATTGTAAATACAATTAAACAAACAATAAATACTGAGATTTTTTGATTTATCTTCTTTATACACTTTCCCATTTCATCGCCTCTCCTCAAAGAAATTATTTTGTTTATTGTCTCATTCTACCTTTTATATAGATGTTGTTTTCCTTGTCTATTGCAATAAAATATGTTTCTGAAGCATCAATAAATTTTATATTTTTAAGATCATCTGTCCGGCACACGCCATAGATATCTCTGCCGGCTGCTATAACCCTACCGTCATTCTTAAGCCCTACTATAAAACCGTCACCCCAGTCAATAAAAACGATATCCTGCCACTTACTGAGATTACACTGCCCATACAAGTTATCTCCTACAGCATAAACATTTCCATTTATATCAATGGCTGCAGTATTCCTTGTATTAGAGGATGCATAAACTATATTTTCCCATTGGCTTGTATCCATTTGATTATAAATATTGTAGCCTCTGGTCAAAACTCTGCCATCCTTGGTTACAGCAGCCACATGATGTGCCCCGGAAGATATTTGCATAATATCTTTTAAATTATTACCTTCAAAACTTTTTAAATAGTCAGTAACATATACATTTCCGCTAAAAGTAAGTCCTGCTGTGAAATTTGAAGATAATGACAACTCTTTTATGTCTGTCCATCCTCTAAGTATGTTTTTATTAAATACATTGTAGCCTGTTGCCATCGGCTCATTATTGGAGTTTATGGCTACAATGTTGTCCTTGCCTGCATATACCTTAATAATATTTTCCCGGCTGCCTGTATCTGCTTTATTTATACTAACATTGTCATATATTTTAACGTTTTCATTTTCAATAAAAGCAATTCTGCTTCTTCCGGCAGAAGCTCCATGTGAAATAGGTAGTATAAGCTTTTTTGATTCTTTCCTTGTAGTTTCTTTATATGCTAAAGGAGAAATTTTAGTTTCATTTAATTCTTTTAAGTAATTATTTGCTTTGATAATGTCAACAAGGCCATATCCCGTACCCTTGCCATCAACTGATATTGCAGTGTCATATAGGGTATAGACAATGTGCTCAGGATTTATATCAGGGTAAATGCTTATAAACTCCCCTATTATTCCACTTACTGCCCCGGCAGAATATGATGTGCCTGTTTTCTCTGAATATCCAACATTATCAGGAAGAATTATTTTTTCGCCATAAAAGAGCAAATCCACATCATCATTACAGTTTGAGAAACTGCTCCTTTCATATCCATCACTTGATAAAGTACAAGAACCTACGGATATTACACCCTCATATGCAGCCGGAAAGGTATATGTATCCCAGCCGCTGTTACCGGCAGCTGAAACAAATATTACTCCATTTTCTAAGCCATAACGTATCATTTTATAAACATTGATATTGGGGGTCGCTGAGGAAAAACTCATGTTAATTACATCAGCGCCTTCATCTACCGCATATTTTATTGATTGGCACAACAAGTCCCCATAGTCTCGTTGTATGTCAGTAACATTTATTTCTATTGGTAAGATTGAAATATTGCTTTTTTTACCTAATGCCATGGCAGTTTTGGATGAGTACTTAATAACGGCTCCGGCAACGGCTGTTCCATGCCCTTCTGTATTGCTTTCTTGGAATATAAAGCTTTTACCGTCTAAGCACCTATTACTGATATATTCATGGTCAGTATTTACTTTGCTGTCTATAACCGCCACAATGGTTTCTTTTGTATGATCAATGCTTTTTTCAGTATATATAGGGGAAGGTTGAATATTGTTGCTTAAGATCAAACAAATGGCTGCCATGAGAAATTTTTTTACAATCATTTTTCCCTCAACACTTCAAATACAATTAATATACTCTCTTCTATTTTTGAAGTTTAATTTGATTCAGCATCATGCTGATCAAATTATTACCATATGAAACTATATCAAATGATCCTTTTTGCAGGCACCAATCATATATAACTCCCCTGATACATGTCGTTATAATAGATATAATTTCTTTTACAGATAAATCTTTAGTAATTTCACCCTTCCTCTGACCTTCTTCAATTAAATCATTAAAAACATGATAAAACATTCTGTCTGACTCTATTAAGAAGCTCTGTGAAGTTAAATCCCTAATCTGTGAAGAATAGATAGCAGAAATAAACTCCAATCCTATATCCTTTTCCATAATTACAAAGACATAGTTTATAAATGAAGATATTTTATCGATTGTATCTTCATATTCTTTATTTGACTTTGAAAATTCCGCATAAGCTTCATCCACCATTGGAACCATGTGGATAATAAGCTCTTCCTTCGTTTTAAAATGCGTATAAAAACCACCTTTAGAAGAGTTTGCCTTTTTTATAATGTCTTCAACTGTTACTTTATAGTAGCCATTTTCAACGAACAACTCTCTGGCACAATCAATAATCCTTTTTTTTGTTTGTTTTGCTTGCATTTTTCTTTTATTCATTTAATACCTTCCTAATTCTGGTATTTTACAGACCGCGGTCTGTATAAAATTATACTCTTCTTGTAATTACATGTCAATAAATATCAAAAAAACTATGTTTAATGGAAGTTAAAGTCCCTTTTCCCTATTTTTCACCAAAAAAAATGTTGAAGATTTTTCTTCAACATTTTTTTGGCGGGTGTTTCTATAGCCTAATTTTATCTCTTGTTATGTCTCCCATATTTTTGCAGCCTGTCATTATCATTGTTTCTCGTAATTCAGCACCGATTTTTTCCGTATAGAGCTCAACCCCTTCTATTCCGCCTCCAAAGGCTGCAATAGCATAAGGCCTGCCGATTAAGACTGCATCCGCTCCTAACGCTAAGGCCTTAAATACATCGGCTCCCGACCGAATTCCTCCGTCAACAAGGATTTTAAGCTTATCCCCAACGGCCTCCCTTATTTCAGGAAGCATGGCGCAGGTAGCCGGAGCATCAGCCAATACCCTTCCTCCGTGAGAAGATACCACAATTCCGTAAGCCCCTGCCTCATAAGCCTTAATGGCACCTTTTGCCGTCATTACCCCTTTTACAATGAAGGGAATCCTTGTTGCCTGAGTTAATTCTTTAAGCTCCTCAACGCTTTTGGCAGAGACCGGCTTGCCTGCCAGGGCCAAATTAATAAGTCCGGCTGAATCTATGTCCATTGCAAAGGCCATGGCATTTACTTCTTCAATCTTTTTGATTTTTTCCAGGACCTTGTCGTTCTTCCAGGGCTTAAGGGTAGGCACTGCCCTTCCTTCAACTTCCTTTATTATTGGAAGGCTGTCCAAGAACAAATTATCCGCAGGTCCGTCACCGGTAAATCCTGCGCTCCCTGCTTTTAAGGTCCCCTTAACTATTGCTTCGATATATTCTGCTTCTGTTATGGACCCGTTGTAGTTTAAGCTCATCCCTCCTATGGGAGCTGCGAAGAAAGGATATTTGAAATTCCTGCCGAATAAGGATATGGAAGTATCCTGGCCTTCATTTTTGTAAATGGTGTCCATATTTATTTTGACGGAAGCCAAAAAGTCAATACATGCTTTAAATGCATTCCCGTTTCCCTTTCCGCCGGTTCCGGGAATTTCTCCCTTGCAGACCACACCGTTGCATTCCTTGCAAACCCTGCAATTAGGCGCCATTTTTTCTCTTGCCCTATCCAATAATTCCTTGTAATCCATTAGCATTCTCCTTTTAAGTAATTAGATTGTTGGTCTTCTTATCATCATCTCATGAGATTCTTCACTGCGTTCAGAATGACACCCTGCGGGTTATTCATAGCAATGACAAGTCTTTGTTATCCCGAGCGTAAGCGAAGGATCTATTTTTTGTTTTGCATTTGGTTTAGTCTTTCAAGAACTTTTTCCATCATTGACTGATATTTATGAAGCTTTTCTTTTTCTTCCTCAACAACACTTTCCGGTGCCTTGCTCATGAATTTTTCATTGTTTAATTTGCCATTAACTCTTTTGAGCTCATCTTCAAGCCTTGCCTTTTCTTTTTTCAACCTTTCGATTTCCTTTTCATAATCGATTAAATCAGCCAAAGGCAGGTATATTTCTGCTCCGTAAATAACCGAAGATGCCGTATCTTCACCGATTTCAGTCTTGTCCTTAACAATTGTTACTTCAGTTATATTTGCCAAGGTTGAAAAATATTTGGCTCCTGACTCAATAAACTGTTTAGCTTTTGAGCTTGAAGGAATAAATATGGCCCTTGCTTTTCTTGAAGGCAGAACATTCATCTCCGCCCTTATATTACGGATGCTTCTAACCGCTTCCATTATAAATTCAAGGTTTTCTTCCGCTTCTTCAAAGATTTCTTCTTCCGAGCATTCAGGCCAATCCGCCCTTACCAGCCTGGTTGAAGTATCCGGCAGGTATGACCAGATTTCTTCCGTTATGAAAGGCATGTAGGGATGCAAGAGCTTGAGGACGTCTTTTAATACCTTTATCAGAACAAATTTGGCTGTTTCCTTATCATCCCCCTCAGGACCGTATAGTCTGGGTTTAACAATTTCTATATACCAATCGCAATATTCACTCCAGATAAAATCATAAATCCTCTGGGCCGCCAAACCAAGTTCAAATTTTTCAAGATTATCCGTAACTTCCTTAGCAGCCTTTACAGACCTTGAAATTATCCATTTATCTTCCGGCTTGTAGTTTTTCTCAGCTGTTTCTTTATCCGTCAACTTACCGCCTATATTCATGAGGACAAATCTTGAAGCATTCCACAGCTTGTTTGCAAAATTACGGCTTGATTCCAGCCTGTCGTAATTAAAGCGGGTATCGTTGCCGGGAGAAATACCCGTCATTAACATGAAACGGAGGGCATCTGCCCCGTAGTTATCGATTACCTCTAAGGGATCTATGCCGTTGCCCAGGGATTTGCTCATTTTTCTTCCTTCGGCATCTCTCACCAAGCCATGAATGAAGGTATATTTAAAGGGTGACTGGCCGGTAACCTCCAAAGCCGAAAATACCATCCTGATAACCCAGAAGAAGATGATGTCGTATCCGGTTACCAAAACATCCGTAGGATAAAAGTATTTTAAGTCTTCCGTTTCATGAGGCCAGCCTAAGGTTGAAAAAGGCCAGAGTCCCGATGAAAACCACGTGTCCAAAACATCCTCGTCCTGAATTATATTGGTGCTTCCGCACTTCCTGCATTTTTCCGGAGCCTCTTTTTGAACCATCATTTCATTGCAGTCCTGACAGTAGTAGGCAGGAATCCTGTGTCCCCACCACAATTGCCTTGAAATACACCAGTCTCTTATGTTTTCAAGCCAATGGTTGTAAATCTTGGTGAACCGGTCCGGTACCAGCTGCATTTCTTTATCTTCAACAACCTTCAAGGCAGGGCCTGCTAAGGGCTTCATTTTTACAAACCACTGGTCGGAGATTCGAGGCTCTATTATGTTGTGGCACCTGTAGCAGGTTCCTACATTGTGGTCGGTATCCTCTGTTTTGCTTAAATACCCCTTTTCTTCCAGTTCCTTCACAAAGGCTTCCCTGCACTCAAACCGGTTCATGCCTTGGTATTTGCCCGCAACCTCGTTCATGGTTCCGTCTTCGTTCATGCAGCTTATCTGGTCCAAGTTGTGGCGGAGGCCGATTTCAAAGTCGTTGGGGTCATGGGCCGGGGTTATTTTCAAGGCTCCCGTACCCTTTTCCATATCAGGGTATTCATCCGCAATAATGGGGATTTCTCTTCCAACTAAGGGAACGGTTACTTTTCTTCCTATTAAGTGTTTGTATCTTTCATCATCAGGGTGAACAGCTATGGCAACATCTCCGAAAATTGTTTCCGGCCTGGTGGTTGCAATAATGAAATATTCATCATTATTGTCAACATAGGGATATTTTACATAATAATACTTGCCTGCTGTATCCTCATGTTCAACTTCAATGTCCGAAAGGGTGGTTAAGCAGTCGGGACACCAGTTTATGATTCTTTTTCCCTTATAAATCAGTCCCTTTTCGTAGAGCCTTATGAAAAATTCGGTAACGGCTTCATTGCAGCCTTCATCCATGGTAAATCTTTCTCTCGACCAGTCACAGGAGTTGCCTAATTTTTTAACCTGCTCAACTATCCTGCCTCCGAATTCTTCCTTCCACCTCCAGGCTCTTTTTAGGAATTCATCCCTTCCTATGTCTTCCTTTGTCTTTCCTTCTTCCTTTTTGAGCCTTTCAACCACCTTTACTTCGGTCGCAATGCTTGCATGGTCAGAGCCCGGAAGCCATAAAGCTTCGTATCCTATCATCCTTTTCCACCTGATGAGAACATCCTGCAAGGTCTGGTCCAAGGCATGGCCCATGTGAAGCTGCCCCGTGATGTTTGGGGGTGGCATCACAATTGTAAATGGTTTTTTTTCTTTGTTGATTTCTGCCCTGAAGCAATTTTCATCCAGCCAGATTTTATAAATTTTATCTTCAAATTCTTTCGGATTGTACTTGCTTGGTATGCTTGTTGACATAATATCATTCCTTTCTTATAAATTTCGCTGACTTCAGCACCAATTCACTAATAAAAAACGGGTTTTCCACATCATAAGGACGAGAAAACCCGCGGTACCACCTAATTTCCATAACGGCTCTTAAACTTATAACGGTAAGTCCGTTTAATCCTACTCTTAGTTCGGATTAAATGCTCAAAAGCTACCTTCGGCACACATTGACCTATGAAACCTTTCATCCGGTGGATTTCACTCTCTGGAAGGTTTATGCGCTTACTCCTCTTTTTCATCGCAACTGTTCAATTTACATATCATATTATTAAAAATACATGTTCTTGTCAATAACTTTTTATTATTTTTAATGGTATTTTTAAGCTTGTTCGATTATAATATTATCAGTGAGTTATGACGGAGGGATATATGAGTACCATTAAATTATTTTCGGACAGTACCTGCGATTTGCCCAAAGAGGATATAGAAGGGATGGATGTGGGAATAGTACCCCTTATAGTCACCTTTGACGGAGATGTATATTATGACGGTGTCGACATCACACCTTCAGACCTGTTCAATATTGTAGATAAAAGAAATATGCTGCCTAAAACATCTGCCCCTTCACCTGTTGATTTTTATAAAGCTTTCAAGCCGTATACGGATGAAGGCAAAACTATCATATATATCGGTCTTTCATCAAGAATTTCAACAACCATACAAAATGCCCGGCTTGCCGCAGACCACCTGGGAAGGGATAAGGTATATGTGGTAGACTCATTGAACCTGTGCGGGGCAATCGGGGGTTTGGTGAGAAATGCTTATAATTTCATAAATGAAGGTATGTCAGCCGAGGAAACGGTAAAAAGAATAAATGAAATAATTCCCAATTATAAATTGTTTTTTACCATGGACCAACTGGATTATTTGCGGATGGGAGGCCGCTGCAGCAGCGTTGAATCAATAGTCGGTTCCATATTGGACATAAAACCCATCATAAGCATGTCCCCTTCCGGAATGCAACTATGGAAAAAGTTCAGAGGCAAGGGGAAGGCGATTAAAATGATGATAGAGGAAGCAGCCAGGGATAAGGACCGGATCCTCTTTAAGGAAATCCATCTTGCCCATTCCGCCGGAAGCGAAGAAGAAGCTCGGAAAATTAAAGAAATGCTGATTGAAGAAACCGGCATTACTAAATATCACGAATATACCATCGGCTGTGTCATATCAAGCCACTGCGGACCCGGTACGGTGGGTTTTGGTTATTTTCTTGATTGACAACACCCGATAAATATAATATACTTAACTCAACTGAAGACTTTCGATATTGGTGCGCAGTAATGCGATAATAGGGAATCAGGTTGGAATCCTGAACAGTCCTGCTGCCGTATTGAGTGAGCGGTTTTTATGCTTTAAGCAACCACTGGAATATCCGGGAAGGTAAAAGCTTGCGATGAACTCTGAGTCGGAAAACCTGCCAATATTATTTGCGTAGATACCGCAAATGCTATGCATTACAGAGGATAATAGCGATAGCGCACAAAATCAATTTATCCAAAACATTTGTGGAATTTACGTTTCGGAAACGAGACGTTTTTTTATGTTCTAAACCCGATTTTGGGACCGGATGTTGGGAGACAGCGCTATTCCTCTAAGAATTCTATTATCAAACCGGAGGAAGAAATGAAAAAGAAAAGTATTTTAATTTTAGCATTTATCTGCATTATGGCCTTTCTTGCCGCTTGCGTACCCCAAGATGCAGAAAAAGCAGGGGCGGAAGACCAAAATTCAGGCCTGCCTGAAAAAGACAGGGCAGGCATTGAAATATCAATACCTGACGAAATCAACAGAATAATTTCCATATCGCCTGCAAATACTGAAGTTTTAATAGAATTGGGGTTTGGAGATAAAATTATTGCAGTTGATGAATATTCAAAAGATATTGAAGGCCTGCCCAAGGGCTTACCCTTATTCGATATGATGGCACCGGATGCGGAAAAGATGGTTGCCTTAGAACCGGATATTATTTACACTACGGGAATGGCAATGGCAGAAGGGAATGACCCCTATAAGCCTATTAAAGATATGGGTATTTGTGTGGCATATATACCTGCCTCCTTGAGCATAGAGGATATTTATGAAGACATACTCTTCATTGCCTCTTCTCTTCATGCAGAAGAAAAAGGCCTTGACTTGGTAAACCGGATGAAAACTACAATTGAAGACTTTAAAAAAACAGGGGCTGCCATCGAGAATAAGAAGACCGTTTATTTTGAACTTGCCGCAGCACCTAACCTGTACAGTTTCGGCAAAGGGGTCTTCTTAAATGAAATGATTGAAATAATAGGTGCCGAAAATGTTTTAGGAAACTATGAATGGTGGATTTCGGTTTCGGAAGAAACCGTACTTGCATCCGATCCTGATGTTATCATTACCAATGTTGATTATATCGAGAATCCCGTGGAAGAAATCAAATCCCGCCCCGGCTGGGAAAACATGAAAGCCGTTAAAAACAATGATGTTTATTATGTAGACAATTATGCAACCTCCCACTGCAACCACAACATCATCACCGGCCTGGAGCAAATGGCTGAGGCTATATACCCGGATATATACCGATGAAAGTAAAATATAAAATAATATTATCAATAGTATTCAGCTTTATAGCAATTATGACAGGAGTGGGATTAGGAAGCATAAAGGTTCCCCCTTCACATATAATCAATATAATAGGCAACAAAGTATTTTCTCTGCCCCTTCAGGCCGATATACAAGGGACTGCTGCCCTGTCAATAATTTGGAATTTAAGGCTTCCGAGAACCCTTTTGGCTTTTTTGGTGGGCGGAGCTGTGGCCGTAAGCGGGTCCGTAATGCAATCGGTATTGAAAAATCCTTTGGCATCGTCCTATACCTTGGGAGTATCTTCAGGTGCTTCCTTGGGAGCAGCTTTAATAATAGTCACAGGGTTCACCATACCATTTTTGGGAGTCTTCACCCTGCCTGTTACCGGCTTGGTATTTGGCTTGGCTACGGTTTTCTCGGCAGTTAAATTTGCTGCAATGATGGATAAAAGTCTGGAAACAAATACAATTATTTTGGTAGGCATGGTTTTTTCCTTGTTTGTCAATGCTATGCTGACCCTGGTAACGGCAATGGCAAGGGACCATCTGGCCCAGCTTACTTATTGGCAGATGGGGTCTTTTTCACTTAAGGACTGGTCTAATGTGATAATTCTGTTTCCCCTAGTATTAATAGGGGTAATATTGATACAAAACTTTTCAAAAGAAATGGATATAATGACTTTTGGAGAAGACCAGGCTTTCACCATGGGAGTGGATGTCCATAAAGTCAAGTGGAGCCTCCTGAGCCTTTCGGCAGCCCTGACAGGCAGCGCTGTTGCATTTGTGGGAGTAATAGGATTCATTGATTTAATCGCCCCCCATGTAGTAAGAAAAATATTCGGCTCCAGCCACAAAATTGTCATCCCCATGTCGATGTTATTCGGGGGCTCATTCATGGTTATATGCGACCTGGTTGCCAGAACCATCATCTCGCCTTCCGAACTGCCGGTAGGAGCAATTACGGCTTTAATAGGGGCACCGTTTTTTGCCTATGTATACTTTTCAAGAAGAAAGGGGTTATAAATGCTTAGCTTACAAAATGTAAACGCAGGTTATAAGGGAACAGATGTAATATTTAATATATCATTAAAGGTAAAAGAAGGTGAAAATCTTTGCATCATAGGCCCCAACGGCTGCGGAAAGACAACCCTCCTTAAGGCGATTTCAGGACTCATCCCCCATAAGGGAAGTATAAAGATAGACGGAATTGATATAAATGAGATGAAAAGGGCGGATATGGCGAGGAAAATTGGTGTTTTGAGCCAAATTTCAACCATATACTTCTCTTATAGCATATATGAAACAGTACTTTTGGGAAGATACCTTCATATGAAGGGGAGGACATTCAAGGAGCCTTCTTCAAAAGACAAGGAATATACGGATAAGTGCTTGAAAGCTGTTGGCCTTTACAGTATCAAGGACAAGCAGATAAACGAATTATCGGGCGGCCAGCTGCAGAGGGTTTATCTGGCAAGAACCTTGGCCCAGGAACCGGATATAATACTCCTGGATGAACCCACAAACCATTTGGATTTAAAGCATCAGGCGGACCTGATTGATTTTTTGAGGGATTGGTCAAAATACGAGGGTCATTCGGTTATTGGAGTAATGCATGATTTAAACTTAGCTATAAAATTGTCTGATAAAGTATTGGTTTTAGACAAGGGCAGAATGGCTGCTTACGGGAATGCACATGAAGTAATTTCCTCCAACCTCTTAAATAAAGTCTACGATATGAATATAACCGAATTCATGGTAGATTCCTTAAAACTGTGGGAGAGCCTTGATATGCCCTATCATCCTGAGCCTAAGCGAAGGATCTCATGATAGTCTCTGAATAACCGGAACCCCGGTTATTTTTTTATTAGGGTAATTAATAGGGATAAATCCGGGTATAATAAATTAACAAAATTATGCAAAAGGAGATAGTCATGAAAAAGTTATTATTTATATCGATAGCTTTAGCCATGATATTTACGGCATGTGATAACCCGGCCCCCCAGCCTGAGGAACCCGTAAATGAAGAAGCATCAGTAAAAGATTATTATCCGATTACGGAAAACACAAAATATTCATATGAAGGGGAAGGAAATGAATTTGCCACATTTACGGTATTGGTCGATTACATCTCCGATGACCGTATTCAAATCAGAACTAACAACGGGGGAACGGAATCAGTAACGGTCTTGGAAGTAAGGGACGACCGGCTCAGTGTCCTGTATTCGAGAGGTGAAACATATTTTAGACAAAATTTCTTGAAAGACCAACATGAAGGCGGAAAAATACTTCTGAAAGCTCCTCTCAAGGAAGGAAACTCATGGGACTATGATGAAAACACTAAGGCAGTCATTACAGGCCTGTCCAAAGAAGTGGTCACCCCCCTCGGGAATTATGAGGCTGTTGAAGTTACCTTGGAAAGCGATAAGGGTAAGACGGTAAACTATTATGCAAAGGATGTGGGATTGGTTAAAACTGTCTCTTCCGGAGAAGGTTATGAGGTATCATCAACTTTATCATCAGTGGAAAAAAATGTTCCTCTTATTCAAACCATAACTTTGTTTTATCCCAATGCAGAGGCCTCCATTGATGCGGTAGATGTACAAATTGAATTCAATACCAATGATGAACCTCTTGATGTAATAGAAAAAGTGGTCAAGGACCTGTCTCTTCATGAGCTTTTAAGTCCGAATACCAAAATCAATGAACTCTATTTTAATGAAGAAGAAAATAGTGTACATATAGATTTGTCGGAAGATTTTATAAGAGAAATGAATGCGGGAGCAAGTTTTGAAGCAGCAATGCTTCAAAGTTTAGCCAACACCTTGGGCAACTACTACGGGGTTGGAGAAGTATATTTGACAATCGACGGTGGTCCTTATGAGTCGGGCCACATACTTATCCGGGAAGGGGAACCCTTAACCGTAAAATAATTTTGGGGACGGTTCTAATTTTGGGGACGGTTCTTTTCGTTCTCCAAAATCTTTTCAGGGACGGTTCTTTTTGTTCTCCAAAATTTGTCGGTAAATATCGAAAAAACAAGTGTTGCAATGGGTTTACATAAATATTTTTATGTAAACCTTTCATGCTTGCTGCAACCATTGATAATCAAATCAAAAAAACAAGTGGTTTACATAAATATTTTTATGTAAACCAGTAAATTTGCAGAGACGGTTCTTTTCGTTCTCAGATTCTGAAATTCCGATTTTCGACAGACTTTGGAGAACGAAAAGAACCGTCCCTAAAATTGTTAGATAGCATATTCGTTTAGGTGAATAATTTTGCTTCCTTTTTTTATCTCTACGGCAGGAATACCCACAACAGTGGAATTTGGGCTGGTACTCTTGAGTACTACGGCATTTGCACCTACCTTGGTGCCTGAAGCAATATAGATATTGCCTAAAATTTTTGCCGATGCCCCTATGATTACATTGTCTCCAACCGTAGGATGCCTTTTCCCTTTTTCATTTCCGGTACCCCCCAAGGTAACCCCGTGAAACATGGTTACATTGTTTCCTACAACAGCTGTTTCTCCTATTACGACACCCATGCCGTGGTCAATAAAAAGTCCCTTACCTATTGTTGCCCCCGGATGAATTTCAATTCCGGTTCTGTGCCTGGCGATGTTAGATATGAATCTTGCCAGAAAGTACCTTTTCTTTAGATATAATTTGTGGGCAATCCTATGTGCTATCAAGGCCTTGATATGAGGATACAAAAACAATACTTCCACCCTGGTTCTTGCGGCAGGGTCCCTGTCAAAGACGGAATCTATATCTTCAATTATTGATTTTATGAATCTAATCACCGCTATCATTCCTTTCAATTAATACTTAACTATGGACAAGTACTTTTCTCCCCCGTCGGGAGCCAAGGTTAAAATCTTTTTGTCCTTGCCGTATTTTTTGGCTAACTTTCTTGCTGCCGCAACATTTGCCCCCGAGGATATACCAATGAGGATTCCTATCTTTGCCGAAACTTCCACGGCAGTGTCAATTGCTTCCTCGTCGGTAACAGTAACTATTTCATCAACATAATCTCCATTGTAGGTATCCGGAACAAATCCTGCCCCTATACCCTGAATTTTGTGGGGTGACGGACTGCCCCCCGACAATACCGGTGATTTTGAAGGCTCGGCACCTGCAACAATTATGTTTTTGTTATATTCTTTCAGTCTTTTCCCCACTCCCGATATGGTTCCTCCGGAACCCACTCCGGCTGTAAATACATCTATATCACTTAACTGCTTTATGATTTCCTGGCCGGTTGTGTCATAATGGATTCTTGGATTTGCAGGGTTGTTAAACTGGTCGGGCATGAAATAGTTTTTATCCCTCTTAACTAATTCATTAGCCCTTGCTATGGCTCCCCCCATTCCATTTTGTCCTTCGGTTAAAATGAGGGTTGCCCCGTGGGCTTCAATTATGTTTCTTCTTTCCACGCTCATGGTTTCAGGCATAACTATTATAACCTTATATCCTTTTAATCTGCCTATGAGTGCTAATGCAATACCTGTGTTTCCGCTTGTGGGCTCCACAATGATGCTGTTTTTATTTAAATATCCCTTAGCTTCAGCATCTTCAATCATCCCTAATGCGGCCCTGTCCTTGACACTTCCTCCGGGATTGAATTTTTCCATTTTTAAATAAATATTTTCTCCGGGCAGTTTTACCACCGGAGTGTTTCCTATTAAGTTTAAAGTATCTTTATATATCATCCTTCTACCTCTTTCTTTTCCACTAAATTAAAAAATCCGCCTCAGCAATGAGACGGATTGAAATCCGCGGTTCCACTCAAATTGGCCTAGCCCCCTCTTATAGCACCATCATGCTACTCCATTATAACGGATGGTTCCGCAGCAGCCTACTTAATTCGGTGCCGTACTCCAAAGGGCACTTCGCACATACTTCCGATAAGCATCCTTCCAGCCTTGAGACGCTCTCTCTGTAAATTCCATATATGCTACTTTCCTTCTTCCCCGTATTTCCTACTAATTTAGTTGGGTATATTTTCTTTCATTATATTATAGAGTTTTTTAAAATGCAACCCTTTTTTGAAAATATTTTTATATTTTCCTGTCATTAAATGAAATTTTCCTTAAGCCGGCGATGACACCTTTTAGTTGAAAGCCTGCTCGGTTCTTTCAATTATTTCATCCTGCAAGGCTTTTTCAAGATTGTTGAAATGGTCCGAATATCCTGCCACCCTCACTATTAAATCCTTGTATTCCTCAGGGTGTTTTTGCGCATCCAGGAGGGTTTTTCTGTCAATTACATTGAATTGAATGTGGTGACCCCCCAATTCAAAATATGACCTTATGAGGGAAGCCACATTGTCTATTCCTTCCTGGCCCCTTATGGAGGAGGGGGTAAATTTTTGGTTCAGCAAGGTTCCTCCTGTAGATGTATGGTCCATTTTTGAGCTGGATTTAATTACTGCAGTAGGTCCCTTAACATCCGCACCTTTTTCCGGAGATATGCCGTCTGACAGGGGTTTCCCCGCCAGCCTCCCGTTTGGAGAAGCTCCCATTACGGACCCGAAGTATACGTGGCAGGTGGTCGGGAGCATGTCGATCTGATATGTCCCTCCGCACACGGTCCTTCTTCCCTTTATCAAGTCTCTTACGGTGGTGAATACATCCAGCATTATATCATCGGCATAATCATCATCGTTGCCGTATTTTGGAGTGTGATTCAACACTAAATTCCTGATGTGGGCATATCCCTCAAAATTTGACTTGAGGGCCTTTAACAATTCTCCCATGGTAAATCTTTTATTGTCAAATACATTGTATTTAATGGCTGACAAACAATCGGTAATTGTGCCTATTCCTACAACCTGAATATATCTTGTGTTGTACTTTGCGCCTCCTGCATTGTAATCCCTGCCGCTTTCCCTGCATCCGTCCGTCAATACCGACATGAAGGTTGAGGGCATGTGTTGGGCAAATAATTTTTCGATTACATTGTTTCCCCTTATCTTGACATCGATAATATAATTAAGCTGGTTGACAAAGGCATGGAAAAGCTCTTCATAAGACTTGAAATCTTCAGGGTTTCCCGTTTCCAAACCGATTTGTTTGCCTGTATACCTGTCAAAACCGTTATTTAAGGTAAGGTCCAATATTTTGGGAACATTCAGATATCCCGTTAGAATATAGGCCTCCCTTCCATGGCAGCCTGTCTCGACACATCCGCTTGCTCCTCCGAACCGGGCATCTTCCAGGGTCTTGCCTGCATTTAACAATTCCTGAATCAATTCCTCCGTGTTGTAAAATGCCGGCTGTCCCCAGCCCTTTCTTGAAATTTCAACGGCTCTTTTCAAGAATTCATCAGGTGTTTTTACGCTTATCTGGACATTTGAGCTGGGCTGGAGAAGCTTCATCTCATCCATTACGTCAAGTATTATATATGATATTTCATTTACACCGTCTTCTCCCGTCCAGGGGTTTATCCCGCCGGTGTTTATATTTGCAAAGTCCGTGTAAGTTCCGCTTTCCTTAAGGGTGATTCCTACCTTGGGGGGTGCCGGCTGGTTGTTGAACTTTATCCATAAGCATTCCAATAATTCTCTTGCCTTATGATAATCAATGGTCCCCTCTTCCTTTTCCTTTTTGTAGAAGGGATAAATATATTGGTCAAGCCTTCCCGGCGAAAATGAATCCCATGTATTTAGTTCCGTCGTTACGCCTATATGAACAAACCAATACATCTGCAAGGCCTGGGCAAGTGTTTGAGGTTTATGGGCAGGTACCACGTCACAGTTATTTGCTATCCACAATAATTCTTCTTTTCTTTTGGGATCTGTTTCCTTTGAAGCCAATTCCCTGGCATATTGGGCATATCTCTTGCCGTAAATGATTATTGCATCACATGATATGGCCATTCCTTCAAGCTGGGCTTTTTTGTCGCAGGCATCCGGGTCATTCAAAAAATCCAGCTTTCCTATTTCCTCTTCTATTTCTCTCTTGAAATCAAGGAAGCCCTTTTCGTAAATCTTCCCGTCTGCAACCGTATGTCCGGGAGCCCTTTGCTCCATAAATTCGGTAAACATTCCAGCTGCATAGCAATCCTTCCATTCCTGTGTCATGGATTCAAGAATTTTATGCCTCATGGATCGCTTTTCCCAATAGGGGATGATTTTTTCCTCCTGGACTTTTTTGTCTTCTTCCTTTACTTTAAAACTGATGTATTTTCTGTCATTCATGACAGTCATATCTTCAAGGGTATGGCAGCAAAGCTCCGGAAAGGTGGGAGCAACCTGGGGTCCTTCGCTTTTCTCCCCCACTATCAGTTCGCCTTCTCCGATATACAGTTTTCTTTTTTCCATATAATTCTTGAAATTTAAGGCCCTCAACACGGGAGTTTCCACCGTGCCGTAATATTTTTCATAGAATTCCGTTTCCAGTACAGCCCTTTCCAAGCTTATGGAAGGTTGGGTGGTGGTACTTATCTCTCTCAATTTTTTTGTTCTTTCGGTATAACCTCTCATTTAGCAATCAGCCTCCTATTTTAACCATGTATCCTTCATTTTCAAACATCTCTTTAAACCTGTTCAGCTTATCGTCCGTGGGTCTTTCCATGTCTTCTGCATAGGGACGGCCTGATTTTTCGTACTTATGTCTTCCTATATCATGGTAAGGCAGCAGGTTGACCTTTTTAATGTTCATGCCTTTAATCAAACTTAATACTTCCAAGATATGATTTTCGTCAGCATTGATTCCTTCAATCAAGGGCAGCCTCAAATTAATGTTATCATGGATTTTTGATAATTTAAGTAAATTGTCCAGAATAATTTTGTTTGAAACTCCCGTATAGAGTATATGCTTCTCATCATCAGTAAGCTTCAGGTCATATAAAAATAAATCCGTATATTTCGATATCCTTTCAATTGCTTTAAAGTCTCCATAACCGCAGGTATCAACGGCGGTATGGATATTTTCCTTTTTTAATTCTTTTAGCAAGGCTTCGTTGAAGTCGGCATATATAAGGGGTTCTCCTCCGGACAGGGTTACACCCCCCTTGGAGTTTTTATAAAACACCTTGTCTTTCAGGACTTCCTCCATTACTTCATTTAGAGTGTATTCCTTCCCGGCAATCTCCCTTGCGGAATTTATGCAGGATAGAACGCAGTCCCCCCTGAAGCTGCACTTGTCCATGTTTGTTGTAAGGGTTTTGTCCTTCATTTCTATGGCTTTATTCTCACATGCCCTTATACAATTCCCACACAAGGTGCACTTGCTTTTATCGTATAAAATTTCTTTAACAGGACTTTGGCTTTCCGGATTATGGCACCATAAGCACCTCAAAGGACATCCTTTAAAAAATACCGTGGTCCTGATACCCGGTCCGTCATGGATAGAAAATTTTTGTATGTTAAATATATTTGCTTTCATTCATTATCCTCGTTGTCATGGCAATTTGTCAGGGCTTTGATGAAAGAGTAAGTTATTTTTGCAGTCAAACCCCATATTATATAATTGTAATACTTATAAAAATAAACCGGATATCTTATGCTTTCCCAGTTGTAATCCTCCCCGTTATTGACCATGTGATAGGGAAAATCCTTGTCAGCCTTGGGATAATAATTCATGTAATATTTTTCGGGCTTGTTGTCCAAAAAGAATGACAAGGGGACAAAAAATACTTCGGATACTTCATCAGTGTTGTAGCCTATTTCATAGGGGTCCAGGTCCTTAATCAGACCTAAAAAGGTAAATACAAAAGCCCCGCTTTTGCTTGAGGCATAGTTCAGTTCTCTTATAATTTCAATATTTGCCTTGTTTAGCAATAGCTCCTCTGATGTCTCCCTAATTGCGGCCTCTTGGGGGCTCTCCCCTTCTTCAATCCTTCCGCCGGGAAAGGAGATTTCTCCCGGCTGGGTAATGGAATTTGAACGAACCTCATAGATTATGTTCAACTCTCCGTCAATTTCTATCAGGGGCACCAATACTGCAAAGCTTACCTCATAGTCCATGGGTTTCGGTTTAAAGTTTTTTAGTCTATCCTTTATGCTTTTTATATCCATTTATATTATCAGCCTCATTGTTCCAAAAATTATAAATACCAGTCCCGATATTGTTTTTATTATATAGGAAGGGAGAAATTTAGTCAACGATGTTCCGATAATAATCCCTATCAAGCCAATGGTAAGCATTGCCGATACGGACCCTGCCAGGACTATCAAAGGATAAAGGGCATCCATGGACAGGGTCATGCATGAGAGCTGGGTCTTATCCCCCATTTCTCCTATAAAAAAGGTGAGGGCTGTGGTAATGACGGGACTCAAGCCGTACTCCCTTTGATTTTCATCCCCGTTTTCAAATACGAGGGTTATAATTCCGAATACTATAAAAATAAGACCTGCAAGGAGCTGAAGAAGGTATTCATTCGTCATGTCAGATATGAAAGATCCCACATAAACTGCAAGGCCATGATTTAATAAAACACCTGCAAGTATCCCGGAAAGTACTTGGATTACCGAATATTTAGCTGCTAAGGTCATGAGCATCAACTGGGTCTTATCGCCCATTTCGGCAACAAAGACCAAGATGAAGGATTCAAAAAATTCCTTGTACATTTTTCCTCCTAAATATTACATTCTGGTCTCTTTCCTTTACCAAAGTTTTATACTATAATATTAGGAAGGAATGACAAACAGAACAAATATAATAATTCCGGAGGCACAATGGATAAAAATATATTGATAACCACCGCCCCCTTTGGAAACGGTCACAAGATGGTTGCTACCGCAATAAAAAACGCCTTCATTAAAAAGGGTTATAACAATGTTGTGGTTGTAGATTTATTCACGGAAACACATCCAAAAATAACCGAAGCCATAAAAAAGGCATATATTAAAAGCTATGATTTCGGCAAGGCTTATTCAAGGCTTTATTTCGGGTCGGAAAAGCTTACGGATAAGCCTGTGGTTGAATTATACAGGAATTTCGGATATAGAAAATTAAGGAGTATTACTGAAGTATTTAAACCGGATGTTATTATAAACACTTTCCCCATATTGGCATCCTTGAAGCTGAAGAATGACCAAGGCAAGAATATACCGGTATTTAATGTAGTAACCGACTATTATGCCCATAAACTTTGGATCAGCAAAGAAATTGACAAGTTTTACATTGCTACTCATGAACTCCAGGAAGAATTTAAAAAGATGAATATCCCGCCGGAAAAAATCGTCGTATCGGGTATACCTATAAGAGAAGCCTTTGAGGAAATAGAGAATATATCAAAGCTCCATGCCAAATATAATTTTAAGAGGGGAAAAAGGATAGTCCTTATAAATTCAGGAGCATTCGGCGTATTCAGGGATATAAAAAAGGTTTGTACGGGATTATGCAAACATAAAAATATACAGGTTGCGGTAGTTTGCGGAAACAATATTTTTTTGAAGCAGAAATTGGAATCCTTAGGACTTCGGAATTTAAGGGTATTCGGCTTTGTTGAGGATATCCATGAACTTTACAAGATTGCCTGCTGCATGATTACCAAGCCGGGTGGGATTACCCTGACGGAAGCCTTGTCCGTCCAGCTGCCCCTCATAATAATCAAGCCGGTACCCGGCCAGGAAAAGGAAAATGCCTTGTATTTTGAAAAAAAAGGGGCTGCTATAATAGCCTATAACTCCTATCAAATCATAAACAGCACCGTTGATTTAATAAATAACCCCGAGCTATTGTCCGCCATGCGGAAAAACATGAAAAAAATGTACAATAAATCTTCGTCTGACAGAATCGTGGATGATGTGTTAGGAAGCTTAGAGGTATAGGGGAATGTCCTAAATTTGAAAGACAGGAGACCTAAGTCCTGTCTTTATTTTTCAACATGTACTCTCTTAAAACCTTATAGAGGCATTTTTTGAAATTTTCATCCTGTTCCTTTCTTCTTTTGGACGGTCCCTTGGTTTTCCCGCCCTGTTTCCTTATTTTTTCGCTTATATACCTGGATTGAAGGAGGGTGTCAATATTGTTCTTGTTGATAAAAAAACCTGCCGTATGAATGATTGCCGATGCTTTATCCAGAAGAAGGCTTGCAAGTCCGTAATCCTGAGTTATTAAGATATCCCCCTTCTTAAATATTTGTACTATTTTATAATCGACGGACTCCCTTCCCTGTTCCACAACTATAACATCAAAGTCGCTTTTTATATAATGGTCGATATCCGAAACAATTATCAAGCCTACTCCAAAATCCTTAGCTGCTTTTTCGCATATTTCTCTTACTTTTTGAGGGCATGCATCTCCATCTATAATAATTCGCATAAAAAACTCCTTTTTTAATTAAGTTATGATATTATATCTGTTTTGTTAACAATTGCAACCATATTTTATCTTTCCGGAGATATGTCCCATACCTAAAAAAAACCGCCTGAAAAAATATTTATTCAGGCGGACTTTCCAATGATTTATAGTATTATTGACGGTATGAAAAGGGGCAGGTATATATAGATGAAAAATGCTATAATCAAGCCTATAAGATATGGCATAACCTTTTTGGCTATTCTTTCAATAGGCATTCCCGTTACTGATGATGCCACAAAAAGGTCGATGGCAACAGGCGGCGTAATCATACCGATAGCAATGCCTATTGTGAATATCAATCCAAAGTGAATGAGGTCGATACCCAACATCCTTATAAGGGGAAGGAATACCGGAGTAATTAGTATGATAGCGGAAGATGTTTCCATGAAAACACCGGCAATCAAAACTATTACAGCCATTAAAAATAGGATAATATATTTGTTGTCTGAAACCGAAAGCACTGCCTGAGCAACTGCCTCGGGTATCTGCCAGTTGGCAAGAGCCCATCCGAAAACACCGCTGCATGCTATTATGGTCATAATGATTGCAGAGGTCTTGCCGCTGCCAAGCATTATCTGTCCC
>FZPS01000002.1_pt55 | contig 76558 bp, 44 predicted proteins | sample 1817821 | NCBI WGS metagenome assembly FZPS01 (sample SAMEA104158645, study PRJEB21678) | metagenome | place: Germany | collected 2015-04-21
AATTACCTCTCCATCCAAATTTAAGAGCGGCCCACCGCTATTTCCTGGATTAATAGCAGCATCCGTTTGTAAAAAGTTTTCGTATTCTTGTCCAGAATCACCCGATGGTACTGCACGCCCTTTAGCGCTCAATACTCCCATAGTTACCGTATGGGAAAGACCATAAGGATTCCCAATTGCTACTACAAATTCACCTACACGGGCAGTATCAGAATCACCCAGGGATAGCGTAGGAAGATTTTCCGCCTCAACTTTAACAACAGCTATATCGGTTAAAGAATCGGCACCAATTACTTTTCCAGAAAATTCTCTTCCATCCAATAAAGTAACCTTTATTTCGTCAGCACCTTCAACCACATGATTATTGGTAATAATATACCCATCTTCGCGAAAAATAAAACCGGTTCCAATGCCTCTTTGAGGTACTTCCCGTTGAAACTGTTCAGGTATTTGATCAAAGAATGGAGCAAAGGGAGCAAAGGGTGAAGTAACCGTCATAGTTTTTGAGGTATTTACATTGACTACAGATGGACTCACCCTATCGACGATATCAGGAATAATATCGTTTACTTCAGGCAGAACAGTAGCTGCCCAGGAAAAGCTGCTTAAGGTAAAAAACACAAACATTGATAACAAAAATCCATAATTTAATTTTACAAAATATCCACATTTTGGCTAAAAATTAACGCAAATGGCCAAAATTGGACAGCTAATTTCTTTGTAAATTATAAAAATTTTGGTGGAAATTATTCCCTACATAGACCATTTGTCCATAAATGTTAAATAAAAAAACCAAAGACAAATATTTTGGAGAATTTTGTCAAAATATTATTTTATATAATCTGTTAAATCTATAAGCTTGTTGTCCAGCATATCGCATGAGGTAAGAAAATAATCGGTATCGCCTTTGTTTACTATGGGAGCAAAACGCCCGTTACCGCCGTGTAAGTGTCCATAGATTACGGTTTTAATACCGTGTTGGGCAATTTTTTCGGTAAACGGGGAATCTTGAAACTTCGCGTTAAAAGGCGGATAATGCATCATAAGAACGATTTTTTCATTATTTTGTTTTAATTTTTTTGCGGCTTTTATGGATAATTCCAGTCTGATCAATTCCCTGTCGATATATTTTTTTTCTTCTTCCGTTGCCTTTTCGGACACCGTCCACCCTCTTGTGCCGCACACGATTATATCTTCAAATTTCAAAGCGTCATTCTGTATGCAATAAACGCTTGCAGGAAGCGCTTTTCTTACTTTTGCGAGGCTGGTCCACCAGTAATCATGGTTGCCGCGAATAATGACCTTCTTGCCGCTGAGCTTGCCTATTTCCTCCAAATCGGCTTTGGCGTCCTCCAACTTCATGGCCCATGAGATGTCCCCCGCTATCAAAACCAAGTCTTCATCGGAAACCTTGTTTTGCCAATCGGTTTTAATGCGCTCGAAATGAGACTGCCAAGACTCGCCGAATATATCCATGGGTTTATCCGTATTGGTTGCTAAATGCAAATCGCTTATGGCAAAAACTTTCATAATTCATATATTACCATAATGGATTATAATTAACAAGAATATGCCAAAGCCAAAAAATAAACGTTGGGCAGGAACAAGCCATTTTACGCTTTCCTGCCCGTCATTAATAATGAATTATGGGGTATATGACTAAATTAATCGTCGCAACCGAAAAGCACATCCCCTCTGGGATATAGCGGCTTGTTAAATACTTCAGAACATAAATCTTCTTCAAATTCCTTGCAAGGCGGAATAAAAGGATAGCCGTAAGACGGTATGCTCAAGATTACCTTAGCATATACCTTTGTAATTATCGTTACGCATAAAGTGGTGGTGAGCACCGAATCACTCAGCGTATTGTTGAGTCCCACTATACTTACCGACGCGTCCACTTGTATCGGCGCCAAAGCGGTGGAAGCGGGAACTCTCAGCAAAATGTCCTTACACTCGCTGTAGGACGATGTACCGTAAACAATATTCCCCGCGTTATCCATGGCGACTACTTGAATGGGTATGGTTACAGTAAATCTCACTCTTGAAAATATGCTTCTGGGAATAGGAGTAATGCTTAAGTTTGAAATTATGGCTTTGCCCACGCTGTTGACGCATTTTACAACCAAATTTCGAGGACATTGCGGAAAGCAAACCGTCAGCTGGACATTTTCTATACTCCTTCTCTGAATACAAGCATCAAAGATTCTTTTTACTTCAACGCATACTTTTTCACATTTTGAGGAAGTAGAACCACAGAATCTGGCGGGAGCATTATCAATTCTGTTCATAATGATTTTCTCCCTTAAAGATAAAATTATTTATTACATCTTATGAAAAAATTCCTTGCCTGGTGCTTAAAGGCACAAAATATATATCCGAATTTTCAAATAAAAAAACCGCTTTGGGCGGTTTATTTAATCCTGTTCGCTTTGAGCGTAAAGCGCTTGGTCAATTCTTTCCAGCACCCTTTCTTTGCCCGTCTTTTCTGTAGAAGATATGGGGATAATATTATCTTTTCCCACTCCAAGAGCCGAAGAAAGCATGACAAGCTGTCTGCCGCATGCCGCTCTGCTGAGCTTGTCGGCTTTGGTGGCGATTATGGTAAAAGGCAGATTGTAAAAATTCATGTATGAAAGCATCATATTGTCGTATTCTGTAGGTTTATGCCTGATGTCCAATAGTAAAAACACGTGTTTAAGCTTTTTGCTTAATTGAAAATAACTTTCCAACAGCGTCGCCCATTTTTTCTTTTCCGCTTTGGGAACCTTGGCAAAACCGTATCCCGGCAAATCCACTAAAGAAAATTCGCCGCCGTTAATATTATAATAATTCAGCGCGCGCGTTCTGCCGGGCTCTTTTGACGTTTTGGCAAGCTTGGAGTTATTGCAAATAAAATTTATGAATGAAGATTTGCCCACGTTGGATTTGCCGGCAATCGCGATTTCTTTAACCGTCGACGGTAACTGCGAAATATTATGAACAGATATGACAAATTCCGCTTTCTTTATCTCCATAAGCATCCCTTTATATAAAAGGTGGCTGCGCTTGGCGGCCACCTTGTTTTTTTATGCGCCTTCGGCTTCTTTCTTGGCTTTAGGGCGCGCCGTCCTCAGTATGCGAGCGGGAGCCTTTTTCAAAATAAAGTCTTCTTCAATCACCACTTTGGTAATTGTTTTGTCGCCCGGTATTTCATACATTAACTCAAGCATGGATTCTTCAACTATGGTGCGCAATCCTCTCGCTCCCGTTTTGAGAGCTATCGCTTTTTTTGCAATGGCCCTAAGCGCGTCCTCGGTGAACTCTAATGTTACATTGTTTAAGTCGAACAGCTTCTTGTATTGTTTGATAATGGAATTTTTGGGCTCGTTTAATATTTTTACCAAATCTTCTTCAGTTAGCGGGTCAAGAGCGGCGACAATGGGCAATCTGCCTACAAATTCAGGAATCAACCCGTATTTAATCAAATCGTCGGGCTGCAAATCGTGAATATTTTCGCTGTATACGCCTTCTCTTTTCTTCAAAACCGCGCCGAAACCTATTCCCGAATTATCCTTTCTCTTGTCCACGATTTTTTCCAGTCCCACAAAAGCTCCGCCGCAGATAAACAAGATATTGGTGGTGTCAATGGAAATGAATTCCTCCTGAGGATGCTTCCTTCCGCCGCGAGGAGGCACGTTGGCCACCGTGGATTCAAGTATCTTAAGCAAAGCTTGCTGTACGCCTTCGCCGGATACATCTCTTGTTATGCTGACATTTTCTGTTTTGCGGCAAATCTTATCTATTTCATCGATATATATTATGCCTACTTCGGCTCTCTTAACGTTCCCGTTGGCGGCTTGTATAAGTTTGAGCAGTATGTTTTCCACATCTTCGCCCACGTACCCCGCTTCGGTAAGCGTTGTGGCGTCGGCGACGGCAAAAGGCACCTGCAGAATATCGGCAAGCGTTTTGGCAAGCAATGTTTTTCCCGAACCTGTGGGGCCTAACAAAAGCACATTGCTTTTATCAAGCACGACGTCCTTGGAATTCATGTTGTTTATGCGCTTATAATGATTGTATACGGCTACAGAAAGAATTTTTTTCGCCATATCCTGCCCCACGATAAATTCGTCAAGCTTGCTTTTAATCTCCTTAGGCGTGGGGATGTCGTCTATTTCTTCCTTTTCTTCCTTTTCCTTTTCGATGCTGTTCAGCATGGCGTAAGCGCGTTCGATACACACATTGCATATCAAAGCGCCTTTGGCGCCGGCTACAAAGCTTACGGAGTCCTCATCGATGGACCTTCCGCAAAAGAAACATGTGGTATCGTCAATATCGAACTTCAATTTAACGCTCCTCCTTAATCTGCTTTCTGGACACAAATATTTTGTCTATTATGCCATAATCAATGGCCTGCTCGGCATCCATGTAAAAATCCCTTTCCGAATCCATGGTTATTCTTTCAATGGATTGCCCCGTCTTTTCGGATAAAATAGCGTTGATTTTTTTCTTTATTTTAAGGATATGCTCGGCGCTTATGGCTATATCGGAAGCCTGGCCCTGCGCGCCGCCCATAGGTTGATGTATCATGATTTCACTGTTGGGCAAAGCGAATCTTTTGCCTTTTTGCCCCGCCGCAAGCAGAACCGCCGCCATGGACGCCGCCATTCCTATACATATTGTATTTACATGGCATTGCACATAGTTCATGGTATCATAAATGGCAAGCCCATCGCTGACCGAGCCGCCGGGACTGTTAATGTAGAAATAAATATCCTTATTGGGGTCCTTTGTTTCAAGATACAACAATTGCGCCACGATACTGTTGGCGGTGGCAAAATTTATTTCTCCCGTAAGAAAAATAATTCTGTCCTCCAACATTCTTGAGTATAAATCGTAAGTTCTTTCGCTTCTTGCGTCTTTTTCTATGACATAAGGTATTGTCACTTCATGAACCTCCCATAGATTATTTCAGATTGTTGTTTTGCTTAAGGAATTCAAATAATTTGCGGGTAAGCAGGTTGTTGACGGTGTAGTTAAACATTTCTTGAGTTCTTTGTTCTTCGGGCACCTTTTCCAGCTCGGCTTCAAATTCCTCTTTACTGAATTCTATATTCTCCTTCTTAATTATTTCTGTAATTATTAATTCATACTTTACGTCTCTCTCCGCTTCTTCCCTTTTTTCCTCTCTTAAATCTTTAACGGTCTTTCCGCTGTATTTCAAATAATCGTCCAGCTTTATGCCGTAGAATGAAGCAAGATTCCTTTCCAATTGCTGAACCTTAAAGTCCAAAGCTTCTTCCACCATGCATTCGGGAAGCTCAATATTAGTGTTCTTCAATATCGTCTCCATGATTTTATTGGCAAAATCATTTTCGGCCTGACGCTGCTTTTTCTCTTCAAGCTGCTTGCGTATGGAGGCTTTCCATTCCTCAACTGTATTCAATTCTTCGCTGATATCCTTAACGAAATCATCGTCCAGTTCAGGCATCTCTTTTTCTTTAATCTCGTGAAGCTTAATGGCAAAAACCGCTTCTTTCCCCGCAAGGTTTTCGGCATAATCTTCAGGGAATTTAACTTTAATATCCTTCTCTTCGCCTTTTTTCATTCCCACTATTTGTTCTTCAAAACCGGGAATAAACTGTCCGCTTCCCAAAATTAGATTTTGCTTTTCGGCCGTGCCTCCTTCAAATTTCTCGCCGTCAATGCTGCCGCTGAAGTCAATAATGACGCTGTCTCCTTCTTTAGCGGGACGGTCCACATCGACAAACCTTGCTCGAGAATCCAAAGTCCTTTTTATTTCTTCTTCAATTTCTTCGTCTTTTACTTCGGTGTCGAATTTCTCTATATCAAGACCTTTGTATTGTCCCAATTCAAAATCCGGTCTTATCGCCGTGGTAATCACCATCTTGAGCCCGTCCTCGCTTACTTCCTTATCGTCAAAGTCAGGCTCTCCCACCACCTCAAAATTATCTTTTTCTTTATCAAGTATTTCATTATAATACTTGGGTACCGCCATATTCAGCGTATCATACAATATTTCATATTTGAAATTTTCCATGGCTATGCTGAAAGGCACCTTGCCTTTTCTGAAACCTTTAATGGCATATTTATGCTTATTTTTGGCGTAAGCGTTCCTTATATCTTGCTGCCATTCTTCTTTCGGCACATCAAAAGCTATTTCAATTTTCGTCTTGCTCAAATTCTGTATTGAGTACTCCATTAAATCCTCCATTCGTATAATTTAATTAACTAAATGATAATAACACAAAAAGCATTTTTCTGCAATCATTATAGACAATAAAAGACCGTTTATCAATATAATAATGTCGATTTCTGTCAAAAAATGTTTTTGAAGCCATTTATAAGATATTTTATTCTTCGGGTGAATTGATAAACAAATTCTTTGTTTCCATATCTTGGTTTTTGCTTTCCGTAAATCTGATGTACGGCCCTTCCCAATTATATCTGATTTTTGCCAATTCGCCGTTTCTGTGTTTGGCTATTTGAAGCAGAATGGTATATTCCGAAGCGTCCTTCATTTGTTCGTTTTCTCTGCTTAAGAAAATTACTATGTCGGCGTCCTGCTCTATGGCGCCCGATTCTCTTAAGTCGGACAGCCTGGGAGCTTTATCCGTTCTGGACTCAATGTTACGCGACATTTGAGAGAGCACTATTATGGGACAATCCAATTCCTTGGCTATTATTTTCAGCATACGGCTGATTTCGCTAATGGCTTCTTGTCTTGATTCTTTGTATTGATCGTTGTTCATTAATTGCAAATAGTCAACAACTACTAAATCCAGGCCGCCTAAAGAGGAACTTAAGCGACGGCATTTAGACAATATTTGATTGGGCGTGATTATGGAGCTGTCGTCTATATACACTTGGGAATCGCTTAAGGTGGATATTACCTTCCATATCCTTTTATCCTCATCGGTGCTTAAACTGCCCGTGCCTATGTTGGTCATGGCCACATTGGATAAATTGCTGACTATCCTCTGCGCTATATGCACGCCGGGCATCTCAAGAGAGAACACCGCTATTTTCTTCTCCTTATAATTTTGATTGAAAGCGATATTGGCAACGATGTTCAAGGCAAAAGAGGTCTTTCCTACCGAAGGACGGGCGGCGAGAATAATCAAATCCCCTTTTTGGAGGCCGTTTGTTTTTTTATCAAGAATGGGGAAGCCCGTCATCAACCCCCTAACCGCTCCATGCTGTTTAATGATATCGTTCAGTCTGGTTATAAGTTCTCCGGTATGTTCGCTGATATGCGCAAGGTCTCTTCGTGATTGCTCTTTTGAAATCGAATATATCAGGTTTTCGGCTTTTTGAACCACCTTTTGGGCGTCGGTGGCGTTATACGCCATTTCCGTTATTGTATTGCAGCTGTCTATAAGATATCTCAATATGGTGTCCCTGTTAAGAATTTCCACATAATCCTTATAATTCACCGCCGAAGGCTGAATGTTCATCAATTCCACCAAATAAGCCGCCATTTCATCGCCTGCGTCATTTTGTTTTTGCAATAAATCATTCAATGTAACAATATCAACCGAAATGGAGCTGTTATGTAATTTCTTCATAGCCTCGAATATGGTTTTATGGCGGCTGTTGTAGAAATTATCGCTTTTTAATTGAGGAATAACCTCTTCGGCCACCCTGCCATCTATCATGATGCAGCAAAGCATGGCCTGTTCAGCCTCAAAATTGTTGGGATATACTCTTATCTTTTCTTTCGGTGAAGACATAATAATTACATGCTCCTCTTTCTTTCTTTTTTCTTAAGGCGCAATCCTATCAGAATGGGTGCTACTACAAAAGGTATTGCCGATAAAATGGCGACAAGATACCAATTCACGGTATTGGGCACGGTTTGGCGCATTACCAATTGTCTGTCGCAGGTGTTGATATCCATATAAAATTCATGCACATATATATTGTAATTTGTATCAAAATAAACTTTCTCGGCGTCGCTTTCAATAACTTTATAAGGAGTGCCGTAATGAAAGCTTAAAGCTATTTCCTCTTTTTGAAGCCCGGATGCAGTTAAAATTTCCATGATAAAGTTAAGTACGTTATTGCTGTTTTTCGCGTCCTCAAAAATCGCCCATTTGGATGTGATTGTGGTAAACCAAAAGGTGCTTTCGGAATCATAATCATTATCGTTTTTTTCGTATCCGTCTCTTCCAGCGGCAATATATCTGTCGGTAACGGAATCATAAATCTTTGAGCCCACCACCCTGCCGTCATCGTCTTTTTGAACCTCATAGCCCATTTCAGAAGAAATAAACCCTTCCAAAAAATCAATAAGGCTTTCGTCATTAAAAACATTGCCGTTATTTTTGATTGACTCAAAAAAGACTTTATCAAAGGTAACCGAAAATGTGTTCAAAACTCTGCCGTTCGACAATGAGAAATCGCCGTATACGATATCCGCTTTATAGTCCCCTCTTACATCGTAGCCATCAAAGGCACAAGCCGCTTGATTGCTTTGCGATATAACGGCAAGAGGCAATATAAGGAAAGCAAAAATCATCAATAATATTTTTTTCATCTATTCGTACATCCTTTTAAGCGCTTCCAATGTCCGTGAAAATTCTTTCATAGCTATATCATACGCTTTTTTTCCGGTTAAATCAATCCCCGCTTTTTTCAATAAATTTAAGGGATAGTCGCTGCCGCCCGATTTCAAGAATTCTATATAAGTTTTGTAATAATCATTTTTCTTTAAGATTTTTCTTGCTATATTCACGGCGCAGGTCAAGCCGGTCGCGTATTTATACACATAAAAACTGTTATAAAAATGCGGTATTCTCGACCATTCATACCTTATATAATCGTCATGTATAACACCGTCGCCGTAATATTTTTTGTTCAGCTCGTAATAATAATCGCTAAGCCTTGTGCTGCTCAACGGCTGACCGTTTTCTACGGCGTCGTGCGCGAATTTTTCAAATTCCGCGAACATGGTTTGACGGAAAAGCGTTGTTCTGAACATATCAAGATAATAGCTGAGAAGATACTTCCTCTTATTGCCGCGCGCTGTTTTAAGCAAATGTTTTATCAACAATACTTCGTTTACCGTGCTGGCTATCTCGGCTACAAATATTTCATAGCCGGCTTTTGAATACGGCTGAGAGGTATTGGAATAATAGCTGTGTACGGCGTGTCCCATTTCGTGGGCGATAGTAAAGACATCGCTCAATGTGCCGTTATGATTCAGCAACACATAAGGATGAACGCCATACACCCCCCACGAATAAGCGCCGCTTCTTTTATTCTGCGTTTCTTCCACATCTATCCAATTTTCGGTTTTCGCTTTTTTAAGAATTCCCACATATCCTTCTCCCAACGGGTATAACGCTTGCACAACAATATCGTATGCCTTATCATAGTCGTATTTTTCGTCTATCTCGCCTACTATGGGAACATACATATCGTACATATGGTTTTCTTCAAGCTTCAATGCTTTTTTGCGGAACTTAACATATTCGTGCAATACGGGGGTATATTCGGTAACGCAGTTTATCAGATTATCGTAAACCTTGGGCTTTATATTTTCAGAAAATAATGCCTGCTTCAAGCATGAAGGGAATTTTCTTGCGCGGGAGAAAAACACGTTTTTGCTCACGCATCCGCCATAGTTTGCCGCCAGCGTGTTGGTAAAAGCCTTATAAGGTTTATACATATTCTCAAACGCTTGCTTTCTTACCTCTTGGTTTCGGTTTTGAAGCAATAACGAATATGTGCCGTGCGTCAAATTGATTTCTTCGCCGTCCGCGATAACTTTATCAAATTTAATGTCCGCGTTGTTAAAAAGTTGAAATACGGTCTTATAGCCCGAGCTGAAAGAAGGAATGTTTGACAATAAGCTTTCTTCTTTTACGCTTAAAAGATGTTTCTTGTTGCGGATAATATCGTTAAGATAAATATCATAGTCGGAATACCGTTTGTCGGATTGCATTTTTCGCAAAACGCTTACGGGAAACTTGGCGAGTTCGGGATTTATAAATGAAGAGGCCGAAGAAGCGTTGACCGCAAGCATTCTGCATTTTTCCGATAACTCTATATAGGTATTGTCGGCGGTATTTTCATCGCTTTTCATGTGGGAATAAACATAAAGCTTTTCCACATTGCGCGAAAGCTCTTCTTCCGTTCTTAAGCAATCAATGGCGTTATCGGCATTCAATCCGCCTTTATACTTTTTAACTTCCTCAATAAGCTCCAAGCACTTGTTGTATATATTTTCAAATGTTTCTTTATCCGGGATAATGCGCTGTAAATTCCATTTTCGTTCCGGACTCACTTCGCTTCTGGTTTTTAATTGTTTCAATTTTACCTCAATAATTATTTATTTATGCCATGATAATATAATATATACTATTAATCCCCAACGCGTCAAGGAATATGCAGCCTGCCGCAAATGCCGTCAACAAAATATTATATGTAATAAAAGTTTGCAAATTCTTCAATTTATTAATATTATTCGCCAAATATTTATTTTTTAGTAAGAAAAAACCCTTGCAATACATCCATGTTTGTTATATACTTGTCTATGCTAGACGGGGAGTTAGCGGTGCCCTGTAACCCGCAATCCGCTATAGCGGGGTCGAACACCCACCGAGGCATATCTTATGGAAAGCCGATGCCGATAAGGGATGTCGATGGTAAGGTCTTGTGCAATTGTGAGTTGTGAACCGTGTCAGGGCTTGACCGCAGCAGCACTAAGCAAATTTCATAATGTGCCACAAGGAAGCTTTATCGGAGTTACCTGTCGGTATGCCGATTCGGTAAGATATGTCGGAGTGGGCGCATTTTTTTTATTGGCTCTTTTATCCCTAAGAATAATCAAAAACGTAAAGTTCGCTCTATAATATGACTTTTACCAAGAAATTTCTTCCCCGAATAACATAAGGCTTATCCGTTGTTTCAATTGTTCTATGCCCTTGCCCGTTTTGGCGCTGATAATTACATATTGGTCTTTACAAGGCAAAGCTTCGATGTCAACGGTTTGCTTGTCGGATTTATTCATAACGGTAATAACGGGCACATTCTCGGCGCCTATGGTTTTTAGAACATCCATAACCACATTGTATTCTTTAAGCATGTTCTTGGAAGAGGAATCTACCACATGTATGATTAAATCCGCGTATTTAGTTTCCTCAAGGGTGCTTTGAAAAGCTTTTATGAATTCATGAGGAAGGCGGGAGATAAAACCTACCGTATCGACTATGATAAATTCCTTTTGCGGCGCCAGCCACATTTTACGGCTTACGGGGTCGAGAGTGGCAAATAATTTGTCTTCCTCAAGCACTCCCGCTTTCGTCAAATAATTCATGAGCGTGGATTTCCCCGCGTTGGTGTAACCGACTATGGAGACTACCTTGATTCGGTTTTTTCGTCTTCTTTCTCGTCTAAGCCGCCTTTCCGCCGTCAATTTCTCTATCTTTTGTTCAAGTTCTCTTATCTCTTCCCTAATTGTTCTTCTGTCAAGCTCCAGCTGCTGTTCGCCGCCCCCTCTTCTCGCTCCGCCGCCGCCCGCGCCTCCTCCGCCTTGTCTTGACAAAACCAATCCTTGTCCCAGCACTCTGGGAAGACTGTATTTTTTTCTGGCCAGCTCCACCTGCAATTTGCCTTCATTGGAAGTGGCGTGCAAAGCGAATATTTCAAGAATTAAAGTGGAGCGGTCGATGACGTCTATTCCCAAAGAATCTTCAAGGTTCTTAAATTGTATGCCCGAAATATCGTTGTTAAAAATAACGATATCAACTTCCATCTTTTGGCATAATTCCTTCAGCTCGGCGATTTTTCCCGTACCGATATAATATGCTCTGTCGGGCTTGTCTCTTTTTTGCACCATTTCGGCAACGGGAAGGTATCCTGCCGTCTGAGCAAGCAAACCCAATTCCTCAAGGCCGTTGTCTTCTTTTTGATTAATTACGCTGACAAGCGCCGCTCTTCTGCCTTCCATACTTATCACCTAACGGTATTATACCTTATTTTTAGACGATTAACAAATGACCTGAGTAAAGAATGATAAAAGGAAAAACTAATCTTTATTCTTAAAGCTGCAATAATTAAATTTTTCTGGCGCCTAAAATGTGTATAAACCTTGCGGTATAAAAGGAATATGACGACAAAGGGCGATTATACGAGTCGTATGTATGAGCGGCCACAAGTATTTCTTCGCCGTCAAAGCCGCATATTATCGGAGTATGATAATAATTTCCGTTCATGTCCCCCAATTGGACTATATCGCCTATTTCAATTTCAGATACGTTGGCAAGTTTGGCGTAAGGTCCTTGCCCTTTATTGTTAATAAGAAAATTATACAGATATTGCACCCCCGTCCAAGACGCGCTTCTTTTTTGCGGACTGATATAAAACCAGCCGTAAGGCAGGGCGTAATTCATCACTTTGCAACCCGCGTAAATGCATTGGGAGGCAAAATTGGTGCAATCTCCTCCCATTGTGTCAAAATTCATATATTGGGGATTTCTCTTATATGCCCATTGTTTCGCGTAAAATACCGCTTCCATGCGGTCATACCCAATTTCCGTCAATAAAACACCTCTAATTCCGCCGAAGAAAAACCTTCTTCGGCGGAATTATCAATATATCGGATATTAATAAGGTTGCTTAATTACAACAAAATGCACAGCACTCCCCCTCTGCCTTCGTTTACGATTCTGCACATTGTTTTTCTGAGTTTGTTTTGGGCATCCTGCGGCATGTTGTTTAATTTATTGTTAAGGTCTTCCCTTACAAGAGAGTTCAACGATTTGCCGAACATATTGGTATCCCAGATGCCTTTTTTGTTGTTCTCAAATTCACCCAGCATATAATTTACCAAATCTTCGCTTTGCTGCTGACTGCCGATAATGGGGCTGATCTCGGTTTCCACGTCCACTCTGATTATATGCAGACTGGGCGCCGACGCTTTTAATTTAATGCCGAATTGCGGGCCTCTCCTCAAGAGCTCGGGCTCTTCCAGCTTCATATCCTCCAAAGTAGGATTGATTACGCCGTATCCTGTTTCTTTAACCTTTTCCATGGCTTGCCGTATTACTTCATAATCTTTATAAGACTTCGCAAGTTTTCTTACATACGCAAGCAGTTTGTAATCATCGTCCACATCGTCGCCGCACACTTGGCTGAGCACCTTAAAATACAAGCCTTCCTTGGCGTTGCAGGTCATGTTTACCGTTCCATTCGCGGAATCCACCATAATATCGGTTTCTTTTTCCAAAGAAGACGACTCGGCAAAGATATCTTTAAGCTTTTTATAATCCCGCATTTTTTTGACATTCTGTAATTCCTTGGACAAGGTATCCAGAATTTCTTTAATCATAAGGTTGTCGCTGCCCATCGCCCGCATCCATTTGGGAAGCTTGATATCAATGCGCTTAAGCGGAAATTCAAGCAAAGCGTTGGCCATTATCATGCCCAAATCGTCTTTGCTCATATTGATAATATCGCTGACGATAACGGGTACGCCGTAGCGCTCTTCCATGCTTTCCTTTAGCTTTAAGGTATCGCTGTTCATGGGGTGTTTGCTGTTTAAGATAACCACAAAAGGCTTTCCTATATTCTTTAATTCATTTATCACTCTTTCTTCGGCTTCTATGTACTTCGATCTTCCTATATCCGTTATGCTGCCGTCGGTAGTTACCACTATGCCCAGCGTGGAATGCTCTTTTATGACTTTTTGAGTGCCCAGCGCGGCGGCTTCCTGAAAAGGCAGTTCTTCTTCCGACCAAGGAGTTCTTACCATTCTTATTTTATTGCCCTCTTTGGAGCCCAAAGCGTCTTCAATAAGATATCCCACACAATCTATCAATCTTATGTTGGCTTTAATATTTTCTTTCAAATTCAAAGTAACGGCTTCATTGGGCACAAACTTCGGCTCGGTCGTCATAATGGTTTTTCCGTCCGCCGATTGCGGCAATTCGTCTATTGTTCTTGCTTTTTTATTTTTATCTTCAATTTTATCAATAACCAGCAATTCCATAAACTTTTTAATAAATGTGGATTTGCCCGTTCTAACGGGGCCTACCACGCCCAAATAGATGTCTCCTCCCGTTCGTCTGGCTATATCATTGTATATATCGAAGTTTTGCATATAGTCGCCTCCATAAATGTATTTATTAAAATTTATGCTGATTATCCAAGCTATATTACTTTATGGCGGCAAAGGAATATCCGAAACAATGAAAAACTAAAAAAAGCTTCAAGAACATGAAGCTTTTTTTCATTGTAAATTTGTTATAAAAATTTTTATTTATCCGTTAATAAGCTTTTCACAATAAGCGATTTTGGCGCAGCAAGCAAAAACCTTCATAGCAATTTCCAGCTCATTTATGGGCGGCAGCGTGGGAGCTATCCTGATATTGCTGTCGCCAGGGTCTTTTTTATATGGATATGTGGAGCCCGCGGGCGTAAATTTCACTCCGCAGTTTTCGGCCAGTTCCACCGTTCTTTTGGCGGTGCCTTGATATAAATCACAGCTGATGAAATAGCCGCCTCGGGGATTGTGCCATTGCGCATACCCTTCCAGTTCTTCCCTTAAAATTTTATCTACCATTTGGAATTTGGGCTTAAGTATTTGGGCATGTTTTGCCATATGCTCCATAATGCCTTTTTTATCTTTAAAAAACCTTATATGCGCAAGCTGATTCAATTTATCGGGCCCTATGGATTGTATGGTCAACATTTTCCTCAAGCTGTCAATATTGTTTTTGCTTGCTATAATAAACGATATGCCCGCTCCCGCAAAGGTTATTTTTGAGGTGGAGCCGAAAATATACGCAATATCCTCATTGCCGCATTTTTTTGCTTCCTGCAACAAATTCAATAACGGGGCGTCTTCTCCGAGGTGATGAATCATATACGCGTTATCCCAGTAAATGCGAAAATCTTTGGCTTTGGGGCGCAGACGGGCAAACCTTTTTACCGTGTCGTCGCTGTAAATAATTCCTTGGGGATTGGAATACTTGGGCACGCACCAAATGCCTTTTACTCTTTCGTCATTTTCCACAAGCCTTTCTACCATATCCATATCCGGGCCGTTTTCGGTCATGGGCACGGTTATCATTTCAAACCCAAAAAGCTGCGTAATGGCAAAATGACGGTCATATCCGGGAGCTGGACAAAGCCATTTTAATTTTCCCTGCATATTCATGGGCTTATTGCCAAGCACTCCAAACTGCATTCCCCTTTGCAAGGTATCGTACATAATGGTCAAGCTGGCATTGCCCAAAACCATAATCTCGTCTTCGTTAACTTCGCAAAGCTCGGCAAAAAACCTCTTGGCTTCGGGTATTCCGTCCACCAAGCCGTAATTCCTGTAATCGGGCGCTCCGAAATCTTCGGTGCTTGAATTCAATATGTCAAACAATCCTTTGGATAAATCCAGTTGCTCTTTGCAAGGCTTTCCTCTTGACATATCCAGCTTAAGGCCCATGGATTTGTATTCGTTATATTTGGCAAGCTCCTGTTGCAATAACGAAATTGCCTGCTGCGCGCTTAACTTCTTCATAATCAAATCTCCTTTCATATTAATAGTCTTTATTCTCTTTAGTTATTATTCGTATAGGCGTGCCGCTGAAATCAAACGCTTTCCTTAAGGCGTTTTCCAAATAGCGTTTATAAGAAAAATGCATTATCTTTGAATCGTTTACGAATAAAGCGAAAGTGGGAGGCCTTACGCCAATTTGCGTAATATAATAAATCTTGAGCTTTACGCCGTTTTTTGTAGGCGGCTCGTTTACGGCGATAGCGTCATGAAGCACTTCGTTTAGTATCCCTGTCGATATCCTTTGGGATGCGTTTTTATATACTTCGTCAACATTGTCAAGAATGGCATTTACCCTTTTGCCGGTAAGGGCGCTTACATAAACAGCCTTGTAATAATCCATAAATTTAAGCTCTTCGCTTAAGCGTTGATTGTATTTGTTGACGGTATAAGTATCTTTTTCCACCAAATCCCATTTGTTCATTACAATAATTGATGGCTTATGGCTTTCATGCGCCATTCCGCATATTCTTATATCCTGTTCGCTCAGCTCTTCCGTAGAATCAATGATGATTAATACCACATCCGCCCTTCTCAAAGCGTCCACGCTTCTTACGTTGCTGTAATATTCCACATTGTCCTTTACCTTGCTTTTTTTTCTCAGCCCCGACGTATCGATAATCACATATTCTTTGCCCTTATAAGTAAAAGGAGTGTCTACGGCGTCTCTTGTCGTTCCCGCTATGTCGGTAACAATCGTTCTTTCAAACCCCAGAATTTTATTTACAATGGAAGACTTTCCCGCATTGGGTTTGCCCACAACCGCAATCTTTATGGCGCCGCCCTCCTCCTCTTCTTCATTCAGTTTATCTTGAGGAAGGCGTTTGATTATTTCGTCAAGCAAATCTCCTATGTTAAGTCCTTGAATGGCCGATACGGGTATGGGTTCGCCAATGCCCAGCTGATAAAAATCATAAATGGTATTCATGTTTTGGTTGTCTATTTTGTTAACCGTAAGCACTATGGGCTTATCGGTTTTTCTCAAAAATTCGGCTACATCGTAATCGTCAGCCGTCAAGCCATGCTTGCCGTCAACAATAAATACTATTACGTCGGCAAGGTCAACGGCAAGATCGACTTGCTGCTTTATATGCATCCACATGGTGTCTTCGCTGCGAAGCTCGATACCGCCCGTATCTATCAAAGTAAAGGTTTTGTTCAGCCATTCGCAATCAGCGTAAATTCTGTCCCTCGTAACTCCGGGAACATCTTCCACTATGCTTATTCTTTTGCCTGCCAATCTGTTAAACAATGTGGATTTGCCTACGTTGGGCCTGCCCACAATCGCTACCAAAGGTTTAATCATTTTCTATTTGTCTCCGTTAATAATCGCGTCCAAAAAACCTTCCCCCGTTACGGGCGACACAGTTATTTTTTTATTTAATTTTTTCTTCAGCGTCCGCACGCTCACTCCGTCAAGAAACACATCTTCAAACTCTTTCAGCATTGCCGCTGGTATAATCAACATATCTTCGCCAATGTTCTTTTGGTCAAAATGCTTGATTATATCCGTAGCCGTTATCAGCCCCGCAACGGTAACCGTTTTGCCGAAAAAATTGTTTTCAACGGCATAAATATTAATCTCAAGCCTTTCTATACGGCTTTCAAGAATTTCTTTTATTTTAAGCAAACATTTTTCGCCGCTTTTGCCGGTTATTATTCCGATACTTTTATTTAGGCGTTTGGGAGCAAACTCCAAACTCTCGTTAATTTCATAAAGAAATTTTGCCGTAAGCCCCACTCCGTTTTCTATCTGCTCAAAATCGCCGTAATAATCATAATCCTTTGTTTCCATGCCCGCTATTTGATACATTTCATCCGAAACGAAGCAAAAATATTTATGGCTTTGATAAAATTTCTCCACTGTTTCAATGATGCCGAGAGCGTCATTCGCGGTCAGCGGTTTGATGCCGCAAAGCCCTTCTCTGTGAAGCGTAAGCCCCACAGGCACTACCGCCACGCTTTTTACGCCCATTTCATATAAATCTAAAAGGGATTTTTCCAGCGTTTCTTTATCGTTTATGCCCGCTACCGCGACTATTTGAGCGTGAATGGTTATGCCCGCGCATACAAATCTTTTTATTATGGGCTCAAGCGGCGGGGATTTTTTGATTCCCAGCATTAATTTTCTGATTTTATCGTCCGTCGCGTGAACGGATATATATAATGGGGATAACTTATAATCGATTATCCTTTGAATATCCTTTTCCGAAAGATTGGTGCAGGTTATATATGTTCCGCTGATAAAAGAAAGGCGATAATCGTCGTCTTTTATATACAGCGATTCCCTTAATCCTTTAGGCAATTGGTCCACGAAGCAAAAAATGCAATTGTTGCGGCATTGTATGGGCTTTATTTCCACGCTGTCCTCAAAGCATAAGCCAAGAGTGTCATAATTGTTGACTGAAACTGATTTTTTTAACCCTTTTTTGTCGATAAACTCTATTTTGACATCCTGTTCGGAATCCGCATAGATGTAATCCAGAATATCTTCAAAATCCCTGCCGTTAAAAGCGACAATATCGTCTCCCGCTTTTATTTTTCCGCATGCTGCCCCATGCTTATCCACGCGTATTACTTTAGCCATAATAATTAATTATCCATTATTTTCATATAAAAGTCAATTTATTGAGGGTTGTAGCTAAGCGTTATCCGTTATTGTTTGACTAAAACAAAATCAAAAAGGTATAATGAAATTATGCCAAACGATGCAATAACCCTAAACGCTGTCGTTAACGAATTGAACGGCTTTCTTGAAGGCGGGAAAATAGAAAAAATATATCAGCCTGAAAATGACGAAATAACGCTTGCAATAAAAAATAAAGGCGCCACCCGCACCCTTGCGCTAAATGCCAATCCGCAATATCCCTGCGTTCATTTAACTTCCCGAAAAAAACAAAATCCCCTTTCCGCAAAACCGTTTTGCATGCTGCTCCGTAAGCATATCGGCGGCGGTATTGTGAATAATATTTCTTTAATTGATTATGACAGAATAGTTAAGATAGAAATAAGCGCCCTAAATGAAATGGGCGACAGGACAAAATTCTATCTTATAGCCGAGCTTATGGGCAGATACAGCAATATTATTTTAGCGGATAACGAATATATAATTTTGGACGCCGCTCAAAGAGTATATATCGAACGCAATCCCGACAGGCCGATTATCCCCGGAATAAAGTATATTCCTCCCCGACAGCAAAAAGTTTCTTGGGCTCAAAAAGATAAATTATCCCTTTTGTTTATTGAAGATAAAGAATATGACAGCGCATATCTGCTGCAGCATGTCGGTGGAATTTCAAAAGACACCGCCAAAGAAATTGTTTATAGGAACAACAGATTTCCTCTTGAAGTGATAAATCAGTTTTTTGATATCGCAAAAACTTCAATGTTTAAGCCCTGCTTGGGATATGATTCCAAAGGAAACATTAAAGACTATTATATGACAAACTACCTTTCATTAAATTATGATTATGTCTATTATCCCATGCTGAACGAATGTCTTAATTTGTATTATTCCGAAAAAGACGCTCAGGTTCGAAAGAAAAACAATACTTCTCAAATAAACAAGCTGATAAAATCATTGAAAACTAAATTTCAAAGAAGAATTGAAGACTGCGAAAAAAGGATAAAGGAAGGCGGCAACGCGGAAATCCATAAAATTTACGGCGAATTGATTTTATGCAATTTCCATAAGATAAATAAAGGCGCTGACAAGCTTGTGTGCCATAATTTTTATAGCGGACAATCTGAGGAGATTCCCTTGGACTCATCCAAAAGCCCTCAACAAAACGCCGATTTGTATTTCAAAAAATACCGCAAGCTTAAGCGAGCAAAACAAATAGCGCAAGAACGCTTGGAAGAATTAAATCAAAAGCTTGATTATCTTAAAAGCATTGAAACAGCGGTAGCAAACTCCGACACCAAACAGGAGTTTGAAGAAATTTATCAAGAATTGACGAGCTTGGATAATACTGCCGACAATATAAACAAAACAGTGAAGTCCCGCAAAAAACTTATCCCTTCTTCCCCCCTTTATATCAATATCGACGGTTACGATACATATATCGGCAAAAACAATCAACAAAACAATCAAGTTACCTTTGATATCGGAAAGAGCGAGGACATTTGGATGCACGCCAAAAATTTTCACGGAGCGCACACAATAATAAAAGGCGGGCAAATTCCCCAAAGCGTTCTGCTCAAAGCCGCAGCCCTCACCGCTTATTATTCGGAGGGCAAACATTCGGGAAAAGTAGATGTGGATTATACTTTGCGAAAAAATGTAAGACGAGCGAAAGGGGGCTTGCCGGGTATGGTTAATTATGTCAATTATAAAACCGTTTCCGTCAAGCCTTTGTCGATTAAAGACATCGATAATGGATGATATAAATCAATCTTTTTTTGCTTTTGAAACAAAATTTCTGCTGCCCGGCTTAATCAACGGAATTTTTCCTTCTCTGCATATGGGGCAATCTTGGGACGGGTAAGAGTTTATTTCCATAGACAAAAGACTGAAAAAAGGTTTTCCAAAATCAACCTTGCCGCCGCTTCTGTCCACGATGCAAGCTACGGCTACTACTTCGCCGCCATTATTATTTATCAATTCCATAACCTCTTTTACCGAGCCGCCCGTGGTTACCACATCTTCCACCACAAGACACTTTTCCCCTTCTGAAAGCGTAAAGCCGCGTCGAAAAGTCATAACTCCTTCTTCTCTTTCGGCGAAAATATTCCTTACGCCGAGATGATTGGAGATTGAATATCCCATAATTATTCCGCCTATCGCGGGAGAGGCCACGCAATCAATTTCAAGATGCGAAAGCTTTGAGGCTAGAGCGGCGCAAAGAATTTCGCTGTATTGAGGAGAAGCGAATACTTTGGCGCATTGCATATATTGGTCGCTGTGCCGTCCGCTTGTCAATAAAAAATGACCTTTCAGCAAGCCGCCTGTCTTTTGAAAGATTTCAATTATTTCTTTGTCGGTCATATAATCAGCCCTCCCACAATTTCCTTGATGTTATCAATATTGTTTTCAACGCAATAATTCCGCAATCCCTCTATAATTTCAATTGACGCCATAGGGTTGACGAGATTGGCGGTTCCGACCTGCACCGCCGAAGCTCCCGCCAGCATAAACTCAACGGCATCGGCAAAATCAAATATTCCGCCCATGCCGATTATCGGTATTCTTACGACGTTGTAGCATTCAAAAACCATTCTCAACGCTATCGGCTTAATGGCTCTGCCGCTCAATCCGCCTATTACATTGGCAAGTATGGGGCGTCTTGATTTATAATCAATCGCCATCGCTTTTACGGTATTGATCAAAGATATGCAGTCCGCCCCTCCGTTTTCGGCGGCCTTGGCGTTATCAGCAATATAAGATACATTAGGCGTAAGCTTGACTATCAGCGGCTTGTCGGTTCTTTTCTTTACCGCAGAAGTTATCCTCTCAACCTCTTTAGGCTCCACGCCAAAAGCCACTCCCCCCTTCTTCACATTAGGACAGCTTATGTTAAGCTCCAGCATATCAATGTTTTTGGAAGCGTTTAAGCGCTCGGCTATAACGCAATAATCTTCAACGGTGTTGCCCGCGATATTGGCTATTATAACGGAATCAATGTCTTTTAACTTATTTTCATAATCATTCAAAAAACAGTCCAGGCCGGGATTTTGCAGCCCCACGCTGTTGATTATTCCGCCGTAGGTTTCGGCTATGCGGGGAGAAAAATTGCCCTCTCTTTTTTCCAAAGTCAAGCCTTTTAAGCAAATGCCGCCAAGTTTTGAGATATCGTAAAATTGCTTAAATTCTTCTCCGAAATTATATACGCCGCTGGCGGCGATAACGGGATTTTTAAATTCAATGCCGCAAATAACGGTCTTAAGAGCGCTCATAAAACCACCTCGTTTATATCGAATACGGGACCGTCAACGCAAACCCTTTTGTTGCCGTCCATTGTTTGGCAAGCGCATGTCAAGCATGCGCCGAATCCGCACCCCATTCTTTCCTCAAGCGAAACATAAACAGGTGTTTGGATACCTTTAACTTTATCTTTGAGCGCCTTTAACATAGGTTTAGGGCCGCACGCAAAAACCGCGTCTACGCCGGCAAAATTCAGTTTATCGGTAATTACTCCCTTGCTTCCCAAGCTTCCGTCGTCGGTGGCGATTACCACGCGTTTGCAGCTTGATTGAAACTTATCCAAGCAAACAAAGCCGTTTTTGTCTTTGCAACCCAGATATGCGTAATATTCCAAACGCGGATGCTGTTTTATGACCGAATATAAAGGAAAAACCCCCAAGCCGCCCCCCATTAGGGCAATCTTTTTGTAGTTTTTAACATCAAAGCCGTTTCCGCAGGGGATTATGATATCAATTTTTTTTGATTTAGGAAATTTTGATAAAGCTTTTGTGCCTTTGCCCACCGCTTGATACAGCAGCGTTACCGTATTTTTTTCAAAAGAATGAATGCTTATCGGTCTTTTTAAGGTTATTCCGTCTTCGCTTCCGCAATCGACCATTGCGAATTGCCCGCAATTGACAGCGGGCATATTCTTTATTTCCAGCCGCAATTCATAAATATTGTTTTTTAATAATGTATTGCTGATAATTTCAGCCTTTGTATTAATCATTTATTCCTCATAAATCCATCATGGCGGCAAAATTATTAAATATGCCGTCATTGTCAATTTTATCGTCCAAAACGGGATGGAATTGCGCGCCCAGGCCTTTGAATTTATCGCATATAATCCCCTCTACCGTTTTATCGTTCCAATTAATCCAGCTGACTTTAACATAGTCGGGCAAGGAAGAGGCGTCCACGACATATCCGTGGTTTTGCGAGGTAATGCTCATTTTGCCGCTGAGAAGATTTTTTATGGGCTGATTGCTTCCCCTGTGACCGTATTTTAATTTGATAACGCGGCCGCCCAAAGCAAGCGCAAGCAATTGGTGCCCCATGCTTATGCCCAATATGGGAAGTTTGCCCAGCAATAAACCTATATTTTTAATGGTGTCGGCATTATCATTGGGATCGCCCGGACCGTCGGTTATCACCAAGCCTTTGAAATCGCCGCTTAAGATTTCGTCGGCGCTTGTTAGCGGCGGAAAAACGGTAATATCGAAATCCATTTGACATAGTCCGTTAAGGATATATTTCTTGTGCCCCAAATCGATAACGGCTATTTTCTTTTTTTCATTGCCTTTAATATGATACTTTTCTTTGACGGCTACTTCCTTAACGGGATTTTTGATGGCGTACTCTTTCATTTGTTTTAATTCCGCTTGGGTGGGCAATTCATTGCAAATTATGCCGTTCATTACGCCGTTATCGCGCAATGTCTTAGTTAAATCCCGCGTGTCAAGTCCTTGTATGCCGGTGATGTTATGCTTAATCAAATATTGTTCAAGCGTTCTTTCCGAGCGCCAATTGGAAGGATAATCGCAAAGTTCTCTTACCACAAGCCCTTTAATTTTGGGGGAAGAGGATTCCACGTCTTCGCTGTTTACTCCATAGTTCCCTATCAGCGGATAAGTCATAGCTACGATTTGCCCGTAATAGGCGGGATCGGTAATTATTTCCTCATATCCCGTCATGCTTGTGTTGAAGACAACTTCTCCGATTACATTATTTTTGCTTCCGAAAAGTTTGCCTTGAAAATATTTGCCGTTTTCAAGCACCAAAAATCCCATTTTTACCTGCCCAATACTCTGTTCAAGTCCTCTCTCATGTCAATCGCGGCTTGACGGGCAGCTTTGGTGAAATCGTTGCTGTATTTTTCATTTTTATAAGCAAGCAATATTCCTCTTGAGGAATTTACAATGCCGCCCAAACCGTCTTTATCGAAAAATCCTTTAATCATATCCGCATTGCCGCCTTGAAAGCCGTAACCGGGTATGAGAAAGAAAGTATGACGCATTTTTGCCCTAAGCTTCTCGCCTTCTTCTTTGTGCGTGGCGCCCACAACCGCGCCTACGCTGCTGTAGCCGTATTTCCCTATCAGCGGTTTGCCCCATTCGCTGACAAGGTCGGCCATGGCTTCATATACCTTTCTGCCGTCCTCAAGAGTAAGATTTTGGAATTCGTCCGAAGAAGGATTGCTGGTTTTTACAAGCACGAAGATTCCTCTATTCCTTTCGGCGCAGTCTTCCACAAAAGGCTTAATGCCGTCGGTGCCGAAATAGCCGTTTACGGTAATAAAGTCATTTTTAAAGAATCTTTTAAGTCCGATATCGTTCCTTCCCAAAAACGCGTTGCTGTAAGCTTTTGCCGAAGACTCGATATCGTTCCTTTTGACATCGGCTATGGTAAGCATTCCCCTTTTTTCGGCATAAAGCAAGGTGTCGTTAAACGCTTTTATGCCGGGCAAGCCGTACATTTCATAACAAGCTATTTGCGCCTTAACGGCGGGCACTATATCATAGATATTGTCAATAATAGCCTTATTGAACTCCAATATCCGCTCGCCGGCGGTATAATTATCCTTAATGCCTTCGTTGTCGGGCAAATAGCTTACCATGGTGTCAAGGCCGACTACCGACGGATTGTTGCATTCCTTAATTTTCTCAATCAAACTGTCTATTATCATAATACCTCGCAATTTATTATTTTTTCATTTCTTATAGTATACAATGCTTTGCCGTAAACTTCATAACCGTTGAAAGGTGAATTCTTTCCTTTTGATAAAAATTTTGCCACGTCTATTGTGTACGGAGAATCAATATCCACAATGGTTATGTCCGTACAGCCTTCTTTAAGCCCTTCAAAGGGCAGCTTAAGCGCTCTCGCGGGATTAATGGACATAAGCTCAACCAGCTTGGCAAGCGAAATATGTCCCGCCTTAACCAAATAAGTATACGATAAAGCGAATGAGGTTTCCAACCCGCTGATACCGTTCGAGGCATATTGAAATTCAATTTTTTTCTCGTCTTCATGGTGCGGCGCGTGATCGGTTACTATGCAGTCTATTGTGCCGTCCTTAATGCCTTCTATTATCGCCAAACGGTCTTTCTCGGTTCTGATGGGCGGATTAACCTTAATATTGGTGTCGTAACTTGAAAGCAAGCTGTCTTCCAGCGTAAAATAATGGGGACAGGTTTCACAAGTAACCTTAACTCCCCTTTTCTTGGCATGGCGTATCATTTCCACGCTTCCCGCCGTGCTTACATGAGCTATATGCACCGAAGTGTTAAGCGTTTCGGCAAGGCATATTTCCCTTGCCACAATAACTTCTTCGGCGGCTTTCGTATTGCCTCTCAGTCCGGCCAGAGTGGCGTTATAGCCCTCATTCGCGATACCGTCGGCAACCAAATTCTTATCTTCGCAATGACTTATTACAAGCACCCCGAAATCCGCCGCATACTCCAAAGCCAAACGCATTATTTGAGAATTCTCCACCGGATTGCCGTCATCGCTTATGCCTACAATGCCCGCTTCTTTCATACAACCTATTTCCGCCAGTTCCTTGCCTTGCGAGCCTTTTGTTATGGCGCCTATGGGAAAAACTCTGCAAAAATCGGCTTTTGCCGCCTGGTCTTTTATATAAATTACCACCGATTCATTATCGCAAACAGGCCTCGTGTTTGGCATGCAGCATACCGAAGTAAATCCCCCTTTTGCCGCCGCTTTGGCGCCCGTATATATATTCTCTTTGTGCTCAAAGCCCGGCTCTCTTAAGTGCACGTGCATGTCAATCAAACCGGGCAAAACATATTTGCCTTTGGCGTCAATAACCTTATCGCATTGTTCAACGATATCGTAAGCAATGGTCTTGACCTTGCCGCCGTCCATGAGTATATCCGCGGGTTTATCATATCCGATTAAGTTTCCGCCTTTTATTAACAGCTTCATATCTTTCTGCCTCCCCTTGTCAGTAAAAACAATACCGCCATTCGGACGGCAACGCCGTTTGTAACCTGTTCGTTAATGACGCTTTGCCCGCAATCGGCCACTTCCGAAGTAAGCTCAACCCCTCTGTTCAAAGGCCCCGGATGCATTACGAGCGCGTTTTTGGCGGCTTTTGTCATCCTTTCGTCGGTAAGCCCATAGAATCTTCCGTATTCTTTTCGGGACGGTATTAGCCCGCTTTGCTGGCGTTCAAGCTGCATTCTCAGCCCCATAACCACGTTCGCGCCTTCTACCGCTTTATCCAAAGGGCATACCTTAGCGCCCATTTTTTCAATATCATACGGTATCAGCGTACCGGGAGCTGAAATGTAAACATCCGCCCCCAGCTTGCTAAGGCCTATTATGTTGCTTCTTGCCACCCTTGAATGCTTAATGTCCCCCACTATGGCGACCTTAAGCCCTTTTATTTCCCCTAATTTTTCGCGCATGGTGAACATATCCAAAAGCGCCTGCGTGGGGTGTTCATTCATGCCGTCTCCCGCGTTCAAAACGCTTGCTTTTACATTTTTGGCAAGCAAATGAGGAGCGCCCGAGCAATTATGCCTGATGACGATTACGTCAGTCATAAGCGCGTCAAGCGTTTTGCCCGTATCAATAAGCGATTCTCCTTTTTGAACGGATGAATTCGCGACAACGACATTGGATACCGACGCCGAAAGGAATTTCCCCGCCAGCTCAAAGCTCATTCTGGTTCTGGTGCTGTTTTCGTAAAAAAGCGTTACCATGCTTTTGTTTTGAAGATGAGGAACTCTCTTTACGCCTTGCGCAAGTATTTTCTTCATCTCTCTTGCCACATCGAGAATATTAATTAATTCCGACGCGTCAAGCTCTTTTAGTCCAAGCAAATCTTTTCTGCCCATATATCGCTACCCCTTTATTCCCACAAAAAAAAGGTCTTTAATTAAAAAGACCTAAACTTTTTCGTATAAAATCACTTCGTCTTTGCCGTCCGTTTCTTCAAGGTCCACCTTGATAACCTCGTTTCGCGATGTGGGAACATTTTTGCCCACATAATCGGCTCGTATAGGCAGCTCCCTATGTCCTCTGTCAACCACAACAGCAAGCTGTATGCTGGCCGGCCTTCCCATTTCCATAATGGCTTCAATGGCCGCTCTTGCCGTTCTGCCCGTATAAAGCACATCGTCAACAAGAATAATATGCTTGCTTACAATGTTAAAGTCTATATCGGTGGAATTTATTATGGGATGGTCGGCTATTATCGACAAATCGTCACGGTATAATGTTATATCGAGTATGCCCACCTTAATTTCCACGCCTTCGCTTGCTTTGATAAATTGGGCAAGTCTTTGGGCCAAAGGCACACCCCTTGTCCTGATGCCCACCAAAGCGATATTATCCGTTCCTTTATTCTTTTCGATAATTTCATGAGACAGCCTTACCAGCGCTCTGTTAAGCGCTAAGGAATCCATCAATACGGCTTTTTTTTGCATTGTCGCCATTTTTCGCGCGCCTCCTTATGGCTAAAAAACAACCCGCACAGCTATGCGGGCAAGATAATCATTGTTTTGGTATTAATTATCTTTCGGCATCTCTGTGCCACGATTAAAGATTGATTATAATCAATATACCATACCAAAAATTAAAATGCAATTAAAATTATTAACTATAAAAAGGTTGTTTATTATAAGTTCAACAGAATTGAATTAAAAAAATCCATTAAATTTTCATAAACGCCGAGCAACCGCAAGGCAGGATTATGCCTTGCTCGGAAGGTATGCCCACTTCGTAGGCATCAGTATTGTGTTTAATACCGCAAAAATTTAAGTCTAAAATATTTTTCATAACGGTAGGCTGCAGCCCTGTGGTATATGAATTTATTAAATAAAAAAGCGGATTGTCGCTTAACACGTTTTTTGTGAGCTTTACCAAAGAATAAATATTGTCTTCCAATTTCCATTTTTCGCCTTTGGGGCCTCTTCCGTAGCTGGGAGGATCCATAATTATGGCATCGTATTTGTTGCCTCTTCTTATTTCTCTCTCCACGAATTTGACGCAGTCATCCACAATATATTTGACCTTTGAGCCGTCAAGCTTGGACAGCGCCACATTGGTTTTTGCCCTTTCGCACATGGATTTGGCGGCGTCGGTGTGGCAAACCCAAGCGCCCGCCGCCAAGCAAGCCAGCGTAGCGCCGCCCGTATAAGCAAACAGGTTCAAAACTTTAACCTCTCTGCGCGCGCTTTTTATGGTATCCATAATCAGCGCCCAATTGGCCGCTTGTTCGGGAAAAACGCCGGTATGCTTAAAGCCCATAAGTTTTAAGTTGAATTTGAGATTGCGCCAAGAAACAAAAAACTTTTGAGGATATTCCTTTAATACCGTCCATTTGCCTCCGCCGCTGGAGCTTCTTTCATAGACGGCGTTAAGACCCTTGTATTTTCGCATATCAAAGGGCTGCTCCCAAATAATTTGAGGATCCGGTCTGAGTAATATCACCCCTCCGAAATCCTCAAGCTTCATGCCGTTTCCGGTCGCTATCAACCTATAATCTTTCCATTCGTTGTTAATTCTCATTAGTCAAAACCAGTTCGCCTTTCTGTTATGAAATTATATAAGATGAGAGTTTATCTCTTCGGACAGTTTTTCATAGTTTTCGGATTTATCTATTTGTTTAAGGAATATCAAATATTTCTTGGCGTCGATATAATCTTTTCTGGCAATTAAATCCGAAACAAGCTTCAATAAAAGTATTGTCATTTCCTGCGACAAAGATGCCCTGTGCTTATTAAAATGCTCATTGCTTATTTCAACGGCAAAACCGTCCTTAAATCTTTCCAGCAATTCGTTCATATCGTTTTTGCGGTTAATGATATTCTCTTCATTCTTATAAACATCAAGCAATTTAAGAAAATCCTCATAATCGTTGACAACATTATTTATGTGCAGTATATATTTGCAGTTAATGTAGTCAAGCTCAAAATCCACATCGTGTTGGGCAAGAGTCTTCCTGATTATGTTATTGGTGGTCTTAAGGTTGTTAATAGCCGATTCATACACATAATCTTTCCATAAATACTCAATAATGAGGTTTCTGTCAATGCCTTCTTTGCCGGCGAGGATATAATGCAGGAAGAGCTGTTTGGCTTTTCTTGTCTTCCATTGGATTTCGGTATTGCCCGAATAAACGGCGGTGGCGCCGAAAAATTTAATTTTCAGATTATGCGAAACCTGCTTCATGCCCTCTTTTTTCTTTATCATTGTGTTAAGCTTATCGATATATGCCGTTTCTATGCCGTTTTTTGACGCGTATGTCAATAAAGGCTCAAACACGTCGATGTTGTCCACCACCATGATTTCCATTCCGTATACATAACTGGATTTAAGTATATTCCTAACCAAACTGTTGGCGTCTTTCAAATCGCCTCTTTCCAATAAATAAGCCGTCGCTATCGCCATCCCGCACAGCCAGAAAATAGAACGGGATTTAGACTGCGTAACGCATTTAGTGGCGTAAAAATAAGCTTTCTCTTTATTGCCCAAACGATAAAAACAAAAAGCCAGCGAACAAAGCAGCATATTGGCGTATTGAGGGGCGTAGGTTTCACAGTACTTAAGATATATGTGGGATACTTCCTTGGCGTAGTTCAAATCCCCGTGTCTTGCGTACGCCATACATCTTTGGGATATATTATAAAACTTCGTATAACTGTTTTCTTTGTCCAAGCTTACCGCTATATCGTATTTCTGAAGGGCTTCCTTGACTTTGCCGTAATACATATCGATATTGGCAAGCGCGGTGTAAAGCAAGGATACATCCTTAGTTATGTCGTGCTTGAGAGCGAACCTCAAAGCGCTGTTGGCTATGCTTGAGGCCATTTCAATTTCGCCCGAAAAATAATAGAACATAATCATATTATGCGGTATGACATAATAAAGTATGACCTTCTTAATCTGGGAAGTAATCTGTATGGCTTTTTTATAATTGCCGATATCAAAATACGCTTCGGCTATGGATTGCATAACTTTGACATACCATATCCTGTCTTTGCTTTCTTGCTTTTCAAGTATTCCCTCATACCTTGTCATTTCGGAAAAGTTTAAGGACAAATCCAGTTCCCTGTAAACCAGCGGGATATACGGCAATATATTTTCGTAATCGTTAAGATTGTCTTCGTAACGGGGTTTGAGCTCCTTAATGAGTTCAAGAGCTTCATCATATCTCCCCACCTTTATATGACATCTCAACATTAATAAATTGCAGCAAAGATAAGCGTTTTTATCGGTGTCCTTAAAGGCGCTTAAAAGCTCTTTGGCGGAAATATACGACAAGTTATAATTGCCGTTGACAAACGAATGGAAAGCCAAATAAAGCCTGTAATAAGGATAATCTTTTACGCATTCGTGAACGGTATTTTTGTAATACTTGGCGTAGCTGAAAAGATTTAATTTCATGCTTTTATTGGAGAATATGCCCTGCAGGCAATATTCAATCTTATTCATGTCGCCTGCTTTATGAAAAACCTTGAAGGCGTCATAATAGCGCTTTTCGCTTAAAAGATAGTCGCCCAAACGCTGGGCAGCGTTTACGGAATCAAAAAACTTCAGCTCTTCCACAAACTCGTCTTTGCGCCTTTGCAGCCATTTGCGGAAAAGCGTGTTCAAACGGAAATATTTGATATCTCTTGTGACCACATAGCATTCTTGACAGCTCAGCCTTTCAAGCACTTCCACCCCTTCGGGATAAAAAGTTTTGATGAAATCCCTGTCAAGATAATCCAAATCCGAAATATACGCCAAAAAAGCTTTTTGTTTGGCGTTGAAGTCTTTTACATATGTAACGAAATCCGGCTTGGACGGCTTTTGGCCCAGCACGTTTTCATCAATCAATATGGGGCATAACGGTTCAAAAGCGTTGTAATCGAAGTTAATAAACGAATCGGATGACACGACAATCTTAAGGTTTTTGGGACAATGCTTTATCAACCTTTCAATAAGCCCGTAGTCAAAATTTTCGGGAAGCATTTCCATTCTTTCAAATACAAGCAAACAATTGCCTTTGATTGTGGATATATGCTGTAAAAGCGCGGTAATTATTATAACCTCGTTGTTTAATTCCGATTCGCTGTACCTCAACTGTTTTATCTTTTGCATAGCCGAAGGATTATCCCTGAAAATCTTTTCGGCCAAGCATAAGCTGAAAGATTCCACATTGTCAGTTAAGGCGTTAAACCAAAAAACTGTGCGGTATCTATTGCCAAGTTCGGTCAAAAAATCGGTTTTGCCCGAGCCCGCCGGCGCAAAAAGCATGACCGCCAGCGCGTCGTTTGACATTATATCGTTAATCAGCTTGTTGGTGGTGATATTAAATAATTCCATTCTTCCTCCATTTTGGTTAGCGTATCTATTGTAAATTAAAAGTAAAACGAAGTCAACCGTTTTACGCCGTAAATAAATAAAAGGTAAAAAGGGTTAACCTTTTTACAATATCATTATTATGGATTTACCTTAAATTTATCTTAACGCGAATAGCCGATAAAAAAGCCCTGAGCGCGCATGACAAAAAGTATGCAATTTGAATATATTGCCTAATAAATTATATAGCGAGAGATAACGCCGCTTATAGTTGACAATGATATCTATATTTGATAATATAATAAAAACACTTGCTTGAATAGAGGAGCGGTTAGCATCAGTAAGTATTTTTGTTCCGTATCGGAAAAAGGGGCAGAACCTTATAAAAATACCGAAAGGGCATAATCGCCGAAGTATTACTCCTTTTCTGCGGGAATAATGCTGGTTCGGCAGGAGAATATCCGCCGGACTGTCACCATAAAGGTGAAGCGCTACTCAGCATTTCAGCATTTATGGACTATTTACGGCGGTGTTATATTCAATACCGCTGTTTTTATTAATTACAGGAGGGCTTTATGAAAACTTACAACGTCGCTGTCGTGGGAGCTACCGGAATGGTAGGAAACAAATTTTTGCAGGTGCTTAGCGAGCGCATACTGCCGGTGGAACAATATTTTCTTTTTGCTTCAGCAAAATCGGCCGGCAAAAAAATAAATTTTCTCGGAAAAGAATATACGGTTATTGAGCTTAACGAAGAAAACATTAAATCCAGAAAAATAGATTACGCTCTGTTTTCGGCGGGAGGCTCTGTTTCAAAAAATTTCGCGCCCGTATTTGTCAAATACGGCGCCACGGTAATAGATAATTCCAGCCAATGGAGAATGTATCCCGACGTGCCTCTGGTAGTGCCCGAAGTAAACGCTCAAGACGCTTTGAAACATAAGGGCATAATCGCGAATCCAAACTGCTCCACCATACAAGCGGTTGTTGCTTTGAAGCCCCTTCACGATAGGTATTCCATAAAAAGAGTGGTGTATTCTACTTATCAAGCGGTGAGCGGAGCGGGCATGAGCGGTTATAACGATTTAATATACGGAGCGGACAAAAATTATAAATTGTCAAAATTCCCCCACCCTATTTTAGGCAACGTGCTTCCGCACATAGATGTTTTCCTTGAAAACGGTTATACCAAAGAAGAACAAAAAATGATTGACGAAACCCAAAAGATACTCGGTGATTACAACATAAAGGTTACGGCGACTACCGTAAGAGTGCCCGTTCTTCACGGACACAGCGAATCCATCAATGTAGAATTCAATAAGCCGTGCGACCTTGAGGGCATAAAAGAATGTCTTTCAAAACAAAAAGGAATCGTGGTGCTTGACGATCCCTCAAACAATGTTTATCCCATGCCGATTTACGCCGCGGACAAAGATGAAGTTTTTGTGGGCAGAATAAGGCTGGACGACACCGTAGACTCAGGATGTAATATTTGGGTGGTGGCGGACAATATCCGCAAAGGAGCCGCGACGAACGCAGTTCAAATTCTTGAATATCTTATAGAACAAGATAATAAATAAAGGAGGATTTTATGAGCAGTTTATTCAAAGGCGCGGCAACGGCGCTTATCACTCCGCTTAAAGATGACAAAATTGATTTCGAGGCATTGGAAAGACTTCTTAACATGCAGCTTAACGCCGGCATAAACGCTTTGGTCATCAACGGCACCACGGGCGAACCCACTACCATGACGCACGCTGAAAGAACGGCGGTGGCAAAATATGCCATAAAAAAAGTAAACGGCAGAGCGCCCGTTATTATAGGAACGGGAAGCAACAATACATATACCGCGATTGAATATTCGCAGGAAGCCGAACAATTGGGAGCGGACGGAATACTAATCGTAACCCCTTATTACAACAAAACCACTCAAGAAGGACTGGTTGTGCATTATAAGGCGATTGCGGATAAAGTGGGCATACCCATTATACTTTACAATGTGCCCTCCCGAACGGGCTTGAACATGTTGCCCGAAACGGTGGCAAAGCTTGCGGGTTATCGCAATATATCGGCGATAAAGGAAGCTTCGGGCAGCATAACTCAAATGATGGATATCGTCAGGCTTTGCGGCAATGAAATAGACCTTATGAGCGGCGAAGACGGACTTATTTATCCATGTTTCTCCGTAGGCGGGGTGGCGGTCATTTCAGTAGCTTCAAACATTATTCCCGAATATGTGGTGAACATGGCTAAAGAATATTTCAGCGGAAACGCCGCCAAATGCTTGCAAATGCAATTTGATATGACCGAGCTTGTGAAAGCGCTTTTCTGCGAAGTAAACCCGATTCCCGTAAAAACGGCGGCTGCGCTGATGGGACTTTGCACCGACTATATGAGATTGCCTTTAATAAAAATGCAAAAAATAGAACAATTAAAAACGGCCATGAGGAATTTCGGCATAAACTTTAAGGAGTAATTATGAATATATTGATATACGGCATAGGCGGTACGATGGGAAGAATCCTATATGACTGCCTGAAAGAGGAAAAAGAGCTTAAAGCTGTTTGCGGTGTGGATAAATTATTGAAGGAGAATACTTTCGATATACCCGTATATTCTTCATGCAAAGATATCGCGACGGAAAAACCGAATTGCATTATTGATTTTTCCATGCACGAATGCGTATACGATTACCTGCCCTACGCCACGGAAAATAAAATACCTTGCGTAATCGCCACCACAGGCTTTAACGAAACGGAGCAGGAATTTATAAACAATGCGTCAAAATTAATACCTATCTTTCAAACGGGCAATATGTCGCTGGGTGTCAACCTTATGCTTAAGCTTGTTAAAGAAGCAAGCTTAATGCTGGGCGACAAAGCCGATATAGAGATAATAGAAATGCACCACAATAAAAAAGTGGATTCTCCCAGCGGAACCGCGCTTATGCTGGGCAATGCCGTAAAAAGCGCCCTTGCCAACAAAACTGATTTTGTTTGCGGCAGAAAAGGCATCGTGGGCAAGAGAACAAAGAACGAAATAGGCATACATTCCATAAGAGGCGGCAGTATTGTGGGGAAACATGAGGTCATGTTCATTATGGATAACGAAATTATCACCGTAACGCATGAATCTCAAAGCAAAACCATATTCGCTTTGGGCAGCATTAATGCCGCAAAGTTTCTTGTTAAGCAACAAAACGGAATTTACGATATGAATGACTTGCTTAATGATTCCATATGATTTTTATAGTAATTAATTAAATTCGAATACCGTAAAAAAGCTCCGCTTTTATCCGTAAGCGGAGCTTTTAATTTATAAGATAACTTTTTATTTATTGTTCGGGTTCGGCGTTTAATATTTCTTCGGGAAAATCAATGTCGCCGTCTACAACATATATGAAGCTTTCGGCGTCCTCTCCGATGTTAATGCTGATTTCAAAAGCATTGGACATAAGGGAACCCACAATATCTACGCCCGCTTCTTGGAACATATTTTCCAAATCGACATCTTCAAGAACTCCGTCGATATACTCCATGATATTCTCAAAGCCCGGCAATACCAGCTCATAAAAACCGCTGTCTATGACAAAGGATAGTCTCTCTTCTGACAGACTCAGCGCTCCTAAAATATAAGCGACAATTTCCAGCGTTTTATTCACTTCGTCATCATCTTCTTCTTCGTCTTGCTGCGGCTGAGAGTCTCCGTTATCTTCCTCGTCTTCTTCGGTTATGCCTTTTTTTATCTTATCGAATACATCAAGCACGTCTATCTCAAAATGCAGCAATTCGGTATATTGCTCCTCAATGGTTTCGTAATAATAAAAGGTGTCTCGGTATATATACGCTCCCGTTACCGCGTCGCCTGAGTCGTTCAATATCTCAAACAAAAGCTCATTTTCCGCGGCATCGTTAAAATCTAATTTTAATTCGGCTTTGACTTTATAAGGAATGTCCTGTCCGCCCTGTTTGCCTTTCTGCGTTACATCCAATTGCAGACCGAAGCTTTTGTCAAGATAATCTTCATAATTTTTATATTCATTGGAGGCGAAAAAAGGAATAAAAGGAGTGGTGGGAGGAGTTTTGTCAATAACTAATTTTTCCAGCTCAAACAATAAATTAATGATGTCTCCGTCAAATAATGTATTTTCGCTGTGTTCGTCTTGGTCTATTGATAAATCAAAACTAAAGGAGGTAATCTTATTGTCGGATGTCGCGAAGCTGACCTGTACTTCGGAATCGGGTATGCTGCCGTCTACAATGTCTTCAAAAGATACGCCCATTATTCTTTGCAGGATTTCGCTGATAAGCTGAGTGTCCAAATTCTCCATGGTATCTTTATTGATAAAGTTTACTATCTTTTGCAATGTGCCCGGCAAATTAATATTAAAATTGTATTCATATTCGCTGATTGTGCCGTAAAGTCTGCTCCTTCCCGTAATCGGACCGTTCTTCACTATTATTTCGGACATCGCCGCGATTATGGTTTCTGTTTTGAAACCTTGAAATTCAATGGGGAAGAGTTTGCTGATTACTTCATTTTCTATGGGCACTTTAAGCTCGCCCGCCTCTCCGTCCATAATTTTAAGATAGAGATAATTTTGCATGTAATACGCGCCCAGAATTATGCTTTTTTCGTCGCTGTCTATAATCTCGGCGCTAAACCTCATATCTTCATTGTTGTCGTAATTGTAATTCAATTTAATGGCAAGCCACAATAAATGGTCGTTAAGCTCCAATTTGACTTTGGAATCTACAAAAATAATGGGGTTGCTTTTGCCTACTTTCTCGGTGGACATATCTCTAAGCGAACCCATTACGCCTGCCAATAATTTGCCGTATACATCGGAATCGTCGGCATTATTTATAATGACCCAATCGTCATATTTATTGTTGTTGCCGTTTTGGTTTCCGGGATTGGGGGGAGTAACGCAACCGGTAAGAAGCAATGCGGCAACAAGCAACGCAAAAATCAACATTAACGCTTTTTTCATTATTATTTCCTCCTCAAGAAGACTATTCCTTTATTAATTCTTGAATTACCCTTATGGTATCTTCTGTATTTGGATTTAGTTTATGTCTTCTGTCCCTGGATTGGATTTCTGTTTGATTGTTTGCCAAAGTTTTGGGGCTTATTACTAATCTTAACGGTATGCCCATAAGATCGCAATCAGAAAATTTCACTCCGGGCGATATATCTCTGTCATCATACAGTACTTCTATACCGGCTTTTGTCATTTGATTATATAATTCGTCAGCTTTTTGTTTAATTTCAGGATTGTCAATTCTTAACGGGCATAAATACACATGCCAGGGGGCTATGCTCATAGGCCATATAAGCCCGTATTCGTCATTGGATTCTTCGGCTACCGAAGCAAGCGCTCTGCCTATTCCTATGCCGTAGCAGCCCATAATTGGATTAAAAGCCTTGCCTTCGGAGTCAAGCACCGCCATATTCATTGACTTTGTATACTTATCGCCAAGCTGAAAAATATTCCCTACCTCTATTCCGTTCCTTAGCGACAACGCCTTTCCGCAAACGGGGCAGCTTTCCCCTTCCTTTACTTTTGCCACATCGTAAAAAGCAGTTATTTGCATATCCCTTTGAACGTCTACGCCTTTTAGGTGATATTCGGGTTTGTTGGCGCCGCAGTACATGTTGTTGCAGTTTTGCAATGACTTGTCGTATATGATTATCGCGTTGTTAAGGCGCAAACCTATCGGTCCGATATTGCCCGCCACCAATTCTTTGGAATCCTGCAAATTGGATGGCGCTATGTCTTTTTTGATTATCTTTTTTAACTTGGCTTCGTTTACCTCAAGGTCTCCCCTTATGAAAACCAATACAGTTTGGTCGCTGCCTTTTATATTATAGCTCACCGCTTTAATTACTCTTAAAGGCCGGATTTTCAGATAATCGCAAAGTTCGGCTATTTCGGTTTTGTCCGCCGTGTAAACTTCCGCGATATCTTCGCTTATTTCGTCCCCAATCGGCTCTCTTACGCTTTCCGCCACTTCAATGTTGGCTTTATAACCGCAATCAGCGCATATGGCTATGGTGTCTTCGCCCGCCTCGGTAAGAAGCATGTATTCATGAGCCACATTTCCGCCCATCATGCCGCTGTCCGATTTTACGGCCACAAAATCCTTCATTCCTATTCTTTTGAAGATTCTGTTATAAGCTTCGTATACTTTATCGTAATAAGCTTCAAGGTCTTCCTTGTCCGCATGGAAGGAATACGCGTCTTTCATTACGAATTCCCTTACTCTTATCAACCCTCCCCTTGACCTTGCTTCATCTCTGAATTTAGTTTGAATCTGGTATATCATAAACGGAAGCTGCTGATAACTTGACACCCAGTTCTTGCATAAATGCACGGCGGCTTCCTCATGGGTCATTCCCAGCACCATAGGTCTGCCGCACCTGTCCTCGAAGCGAACCATTTCCTCGCCTATGGCGGCATATCTCCCCGATTCTTCCCAAAGCTCTTTGGGCATAACCACGGGAAAACTTACTTCCTGTCCGCCGATAGCGTCCATTTCTTCCCGTATGATTTTTTCTATTTTGGAGCAAATTCTTTTCGCGGGGCAAGACAGCGTCCAAATTCCGTTTGCGACTAATTTAATGTATCCTGCTCTTACCAGCAGCGCATGGCTTCTTATCTGCGCGTCTGCCGGCATCTCTTTGGTCCTTTCTGAAACAAGCTTTGATAACAGCATATGATACCTATCTTTTTACTTTAACGATAACTTTCAAATCGCCTATTTTCTTATCCAGATGGTAGACGGGAACTGTATACTCGCCGGCCGAATCCTCGGAAAGATTGTTTTCGTCGTCGAGCTTATCCTCAAGTTCGGCCTTGTCAAAATAAAGGTTGTTCTTCACGTCTCTGACGCTGCCGTCGGACAAATAACAATTGATAGCCACTTTGGAAACATCAAATTTGTCGCCTTCTATAAGCTCATAATCCTTAATCTCATACCTGACTATAGTTAATTCATCATCCTTATCGCCGCAGGCAATAAAAGCGAAGGACATAATTATTATTAAAGTCAACGCTGATACGAGTAAAAACGCCTTCTTCATGTAATTCTCCTTTTAATTTATAAGTTAATTATATAATGTTTATATTTATTTTGTCAATATCATTAAAAAGACAGCCGTATTTTAATAATAAAACCGCAAAATTATACGCCGTCTTCGGTTTGTCTCACCGCAAATTTGCAATTGTTAAGAGAGGTTACTTTCTTTCCCTTTGTCGTTCTGGCCTCGATAAAAATATCCTCGGTATCCACTACTTCAAATTTGTTATCCTTGTCCACCATAACGATTTTATAAGGGTCGGTAACGATTGAAGCGTAAACCACTTTGTCGGCTTTTGACAAATCCATGATTTTTAAACCCTTGCGGTTGCGCTTCATGATATCAATATATGCTATTATCAGCCTTTTGGCGTGCCCGTTGTTGTTTATCACAACCAGCTCCCCAAGCAAATCCAAGGTGTTTTCCTCAAAGCCTTCCTCGCCTTCGCATTGACCTGCGAAAATCACATTGGCGTTATCGTTGAGATTGATTCCGATAACCCCGCCCGCTTTCCTGCCTTGCAAGGGTATATCGTCGGTTTCGGCGTTCACGCACACTCCGTCATCGGCAACAAAGATTATGGTGGCATTTTCCATTTTCTTTTCGGCGCCTATGACTTCGTCGCCCTTTTTCAGCACTATTGCTTGATAAATATCTTTATTCACGATATATTCTTTAAGCGGGCTCTTTTTTACCATGCCGTTTCGGGTGTAAATATATATTTCGTCATCATCTTTAATGTTTTCGCCCGCAACCAATATGCTGACGGCTTTTTCGTCTTTTTGAGCGTTCGCAAAGACTTCATGCAATTCATAAGCTTTATCCGTCCATTTGCTTTCAAGCATGGTTTCGGTATTTAATTTAATGCAGTTGCCTTTATTGGTGAAGATAATGGCGGTGTCGGTTTTATCGACATAAGCGACTGCTTTCGCCAATCCGTCATATCCTGAAGATTCCGCGTCTTTATGCACGCTCATAAAATTCCTGGCATTAAGGAATTTAATCCCGCCTTCAGCGCTTATTACCGCATAGCCGCATTTGCCGCTGCCTTTCAAAGCCTCTTCGCAGGGGTCTATAATGATATCGTCAATGCTGTCCACGATTAAGGTAAGTCTCTTGGTTTTATACTTATTGCGGATTTCCAATAACTCCTCTTTCACGACTGCGGACAACTCTTTTTCCGAATTGATTATTTTGGTCAGTTTTCTGATTTTCTCTTTAAGCTCTTTAAGCTCTTTTTCAAGCTTAGTTATTTCCATTTTTGTAAGGTTGACAAGACGCATATCCAGAATGGCGTCAGCTTGATTGTCGCTGATATTAAATCTGTCTTTTAGTTTGATTTTTGCGTCCGTTCTGGAATTGCTGCCCTTGATTATGGCTATCACTTCGTCAATTTGCGGAAGAATAATAATAAAACCGTCCAGTATATGTTCCCTTTTCTTGGCGACATTCAAATCATATTTGGAACGGTTAAGCACTACGCTTTTTTGGTGCTTTATGTAGTATCGCAAAATTTCGATAAGCCCCATTTGTCTGGGTTTGCCGTCGGCAATGGCAATCATGTTGGCGTTAAAGTTGCATTTCAAATCCGTTCTTTTATACAAGTATTCCACGATTTTTTTGGCGTCCTCGCCTTTTTTGAGCTTAATAACTATTCTTATGCCCGTTTTATCGGATTCGTCAAGTATTTCGGTTATGCCGCCCAGAATGTTGTCGCTCTTGCCGTTTTTCGCCGTAAGCGAATCACGCAAATTAAGTATCCTTTGCTGCAAATCGGCCTTGTTAACATTATACGGTATTTCGGTAATGACTATCTGCTGTCTGCCGTTGTCCGTAATTTCTATTTCATATCTTGCCGCCATGGGGATTTGAGCCTTGCCCGTGGAATAAAGCTCTTCCAGATTTCCTATTTCTATGTATCCGCCCCCGGGGAAATCCGGTCCCTTGATAATCTCCATTAAACTTGCAAGACTGATGTTGGGATTATCTATCATGGCTATTGTGCCGTCTATTACTTCCGTAAGGTTATGAGGGGGTATTTTGGTTGAAAGCCCGATTGCTATACCCGAAGCGCCGTTCACCAATAGATTGGGGAATCTGCCGGGGAGCACTTGGGGTTCCATAAGCGAATCGTCAAAGTTTTTCCCCCACTTTACGGTATCTTTATCAAGATCTCTTAACAATTCATAAGCAAGGGGCTCCAGCTTGACTTCGGTATACCTCATGGCCGCCGCCCTGTCGCCGTCAATTGAACCGAAATTCCCGTGCCCCTTTACCAAGGTGTTTCTCATATTGAAGTCCTGCGCCATATTTACCATGGCTTGATATATGGAAACATCGCCGTGCGGATGATATTTGCCCAAACAATCGCCTACTACCCTTGCCGATTTTTTGAAAGGACCGTCCGGCTTAAGATTCATTTCGTACATTGTATAAAGAATGCGGCGCTGAACGGGCTTAAGTCCGTCTTCCACCCTCGGCAAAGCCCTGTCCAAAATTATATATTCGGCGTAAGGCATCATATATTCATGAATGGCCCTTGAAAGCGGCCTTTCAATAATCTTTTCTTCAAAATTTTCTTCCACGATTTTTTTTGCGCTCATATATTAAAGTCAACCTCCGTATTTTAGAGCAAACTCATCTTGTTTATTAAAATTGGCGTACTTGAAAATATAGTCTTTTCTGATTTGCGAATCGTCGTTCAAAAAGGTATTAATAATTTTGTCGGCTTCTTTGGCGTCTTCCATGGTAACTTTGACCAAAGTCCTTGTCTTTGGATTCATGGTGGTTTCCCAGAGCTGTTCGGGGTTCATTTCGCCCAAACCTTTATATCTTTGTATGGTGTAGCCGCTTTTCATTTCTTCCACAATGGCGTCAAGCTGTTTGTCGGTATAAGCGTATTTGATTATATCCTTTTTCTGTATTTTATAAAGAGGGGGCATGCCTACGAATACTTTGCCTTCGATAATCAGTTCTTTGGTCAGCGTATAAAATAGCGACAGCAATAAAGACCTGATATGGTAGCCGTCTTGGTCGGCGTCTGACAGAATAATAATTTTCCCGTACCTTAAATTATTAATGTTAAAATCATCCTCGGTGTCTGTGCCCAAAGCGGCTATTATGGTTTTTATTTCTTCATTTTCGTAAATTTTTTCTTTTTTATTGACTTTAAGAATATTTAGAGGTTTGCCCCGAAGCGGCAATATGGCTTGAAACCTTCTGTCCCTGCCTTGTTTGGCAGAGCCGCCCGCCGAATCTCCCTCTACGATAAACAATTCGTTCAATTCCGAATCCTTGCCCGTACAAGCGGCATATTTGCCTACCAATGAAGCGCCCATCATGGCGTTTTTTTGGCGCTGCTGCTGCTTTGCCTTCTTGGCGGCTTCCCTTGCCCTGCAAGCGTCGATTGCCTGCTTTACGATAAATTCCCCGATGCTTTTATTTTTGCTCTTTTTTAAGAACTCCTCCAGCTTTTCGTTTACTATGCTTTCCACAAGCGTTTTGGCGTCGGGATTCCCCAATTTGGACTTGGTCTGTCCCTCGAATTGGGCGTTTTGCATTTTTACCGCAATGACCGCGGTAAGCCCTTCCCGAAAATCTTCGCCCAGCAGATTGTTGTCTTTGGGTTTAAGATAATTATTTGCCCTTGCGAAATCGTTCATGCATTTTGTCAGCGCGCTCTTAAACCCTGTTTCGTGATATCCGCCTTCAATTGTGGGAATATTATTGACAAAGGAAATAATGTTTTCGGTATAAGTCTTTGTATGCTGAAAAGCTACCCGCAATAAGAATTTATCGATTTGCCCCTCCAAATATATTGTCTTATTCTTTTCAACATCTTTGGATTCGTTAATGTAATCGACAAAATCAACCAATCCGCCTTGATAAAAAAACTCTTCAACTTGCGGGTTTTCGCTTCTTCTGTCCTCGAAAGTAAATTTAATGGAGCTGTTCAAAAAAGCCAAATCTCTAAGTCTGCTTATAATATTCTCGGCGTCAAAGGTCTCATTGCCGAAAACGCGCTCATCGGGCATAAAGGTTACTTTTGTGCCTTGTTTTTTTGTGGTTCCTATTACCGTTAAGGGGGTTTTTATTATTCCGCTTTTGATTTTGCCCTTTATTACGGGAGAATGGAATTCAATGCGGTGTATTTTATTATCCCTATAGACTTCCACATTCAGCCATTCCGACAAAGCGTTTGTAACGCTGGCGCCCACGCCGTGCAAGCCTCCGCTGTATGTATAATCCTTATTGTCAAATTTTCCGCCAGCGTGCAATTTTGTAAAGACTATTTCCACGCCCGGCATTTTTAAGACGGGATGAATGTCCACGGGAATGCCCCTGCCGTTATCTTCGACGGTGGCAGAGCCGTCTTCATTAATGATGACATCTATCTTGTTTCCGTATTTGTTGGCGATTTCATCAACGGAATTGTCTATTATTTCCCAAAGTATATGATGAAGTCCTTTTGAGCCTGTGGAGCCGATATACATCCCCGGCCTTAACCGTACCGCTTCCAACCCCTCCAGAACTTTAATATTTGTCGATTCGTATTTAGCCATTCAACCTCCGCAAACATCAGTAAAATCTTGCTTCATGATACCATAATTATGTGTCTATGTCAATTTACATATGCTTATATTATCAATAGAAACGGGCAAATCAAGGCTTAAAAAAGCATCTATCAGTAACTACAAAAATATGTAAAAAAATGCCAAACATTTGTTCGGCGTTTCAATAATTTTTTTGCGATTAATCTGCCGTAAGTTGCAAACAAATTGAAGGCCTTATGCCGTAATACGGCAATGTTATATTGTTGCCGTTTGTATAAATCTTGCCTTCCGCCCCTACATACGCGGCGTATTTTGAATTGCTTCCCGCCGAGTAAAGCCACCATATACCGTTTCCGCTTTCGTTCGCGTAAGCGCCCCTTGCTTTGGCGTAATCGGTAACCTTGGCGATTCTGTTGTTATCCGCATATCCGTAAGAAGAATTGAATCCGTATTCATTATTAAGCATTTCCTCAATGGACATAAGTCTTACATTGTCATATACCGCGTTGCCGCTTTGGGTGTTATGGGCGGGATTGACGCTTGTTTGCGTGAGCGAATTAACTACATTGTCAAAACTCCCGTTAAAAGCGGCGGAATAGAAAGCGTCATTCAGCCACGTTCTCAATTTGCTGTTTTCCCAAGTTATAGATTGATATAAATCATTATACGCTCCTGCGTCAAGTATTATATCGGCAAGCAATGTCGCTTTGCCTTCGGCATAAGTAATTACTCTCCATCTTATGGGCTCCACCTTATAATATTTGCCGTCCAGCAAAGCGTATCTCATATTGTCGTAAGAGCTTGTGTAATAACCGTCTGCGTCGGCTTGAGAGCCCATTTGGGCAACAGCTTCGTCTATGGCCAAAGATTGAGGATATTCTCCAAAATACAGATAATAGCCTGCTTGCTCCCAGCGGGCGTACAGAGTAACATCCGCTTTGTCCTGACCATGAATTATATATATGGGTTCGCCTTCAAAATTCGGATTGTCGTACCAGCCTAAGAACATATATCCCGCTCTGGAAGGATTTTTCAGCGCGATATCATTATCCTCTAAGTAATACGGGGGATTTTGTTCATCGTTTGCGCCGCCGTTAAGATGATAAGTAATTCTGTACGCTATCATAAATTTGGCGTAAAACGCCTTGTCGCCGCTTTCTCCCAACGGAATTCCGCTTACCGTATCCCCTGCATAATCGGGGTTGTCGTACCAACCCATAAAGATATGATTGGCTTTATGCGGCGCAAGCAAAATTATTTCGTCTTCTTCAGTATATGTTTCGGGATTCAAAACGTTGTTTTCGCCATCGTCAAGGTAATATGTAATTCTGTATGCCAACAAGAATTTGGCGTACAGTATCATATCGCCCGTTCTGTTTGCTATTTGGATAACAGGCTGTCCTTCAAAATCAGGATTGTCGTACCAGCCCATAAAGTTATAATTGGCTTTTGTGGCTTTTTGCAAAATTATATTCGTTTCAATGGTGTATTTGTCGGGATTGTCAAGATGGTTTATGCCCCCGTCAAGGCTGTAAATTATATTAAAGCTTATGGGAATCCATTTTGCGTAAAGATTGAGTTCGCCGTTTCGGTTTTCAATTTTCGTAATGGGATTTCCCGTAAAGGAGCTGTTTAAGTACCAGTTTTCAAAGATATAATATTCTCTTGTGGGCTCTTCCAATATGTATTCATCTTCGTATGTGTAGGAATGAGGATTGCTTGCGGCGTTAACTCCGCCATACAGATGATAATTGATATTGTATATAACGGGAGTCCACAACGCGTAAAATTCTTTGTTTCCCCAGCTTCCGCTTGGAATTCCCGTTGCCGCTTCCCCTTCGAAATTGGCGTTATCGTACCAGCCTTGGAAGATATAATAGCTTTTTAGAGGCTCTTCCAAAATGATATTTGAGCTTTGTATATTATAGCTTGTCGGATTGTAAATGGAATTTACGCCGCCGTCAAGATAATAAGTGATTTGATATGTGATTACCTCCCATTTGGCGTAATATTCCCTGTTCCCCACGCTTCCCATGGGAATAACCTCTATGGGCACTCCTTGATAGCCGGCGTTATCGTACCAGCCTTGGAAAGAATATCCGTTCCTTACGGGCGCTTGCAAATTAATATTGTCGGTTTCCACGGTATATGTCGCTGGATTCGGGTTTTCGCCGTCGCCGCCCAAATGATATATTATGCTGAATTCCTTGGGAGACCATTTGGCGTATAAATTAATATCGTCGGTCGTTCCCGAAGGAATAAGCGTTATTGGCTCGGTGGAGAAATCCGCCGAAGTATACCAGCCTTCAAATTCATAATAATCTTTTTGGGGGGCTTGCAATATTATGTCCGAAGACAGCTCGGTAAAGCTTGGAGAATTCAAGGGATTGTTTACTCCGCCGTTTAAGTTATAATTGATAAAGTATGTAAGCGAGAATCTTGAATATAAATGTAAATCTCCTGTTCTTCCCGTAATCACGGTTATTTTTTCGCCTTCAAAATCAGGGTTGTCATACCATCCAATAAAAGTATAATAACCTTTAACCGCGCCTTGCAAAGTTATATTGCTGTCCACATTATATGTGGCGGGGTTGGAAGGGGAATTGCTGGCTCCCGAATCGATATGATAAATAATATTATATTCGATTAAATCCCATTTGGCGTAAAATATCCTATTGCCCACGCTGCCTTTGGCTATGCCCAAAACGCTTGAGCCGCTGTAAGCGGGGTTATCGTACCAAGCGACAAAGTTCGCTCCCGCCTTTTGCGCATCGCCAAACACTATGGTTTCGCTTTCAATGGTGTAGGTCAGCGGATTGGAAGGATTGTTTACGCCGCCCGAAAGCTCGTAAGTTATCGTATAGACAATGGGCTGCCATTTGGCGTAAAAAGTTAAATTGCCTGTGGAACCCGATATTATTTGCTCAATGCGGTTTCCTGTAAAATCAGCGTTGTCATACCACCCCAAAAACTCATAATATGTTCTGCCCGGTTCGTATAATTGCAGTGTGGGGCTTTCTATGTTGTAATCGGTGGGGTTGTTTATATTGTTTATGCCGTTGTTCAAAACATAGTCAACGGTATAGTTTATTATTTCCCATTTGGCGTAAAGATTCCTTAATCCCGAAGAACCTTCGCCCACCCGCGTTATTGGGTCTCCCAAAAAGTTGGCGTTGCTGTACCAGCCTTCAAAGGAATAACCTTGTCTGGTGGCGGGATATAAGTCATAGTTGTCTTCAACCGTAAAGCTGAGGGGATTCAAAGGCGAGTTAATCCCGCCGTTAAGTATATAGTTCAATTCGTTAATAAACAGGAACTTCGCAAAAAATTTCAATTCTCCCGTTATTCCCGCCTCAACGCCGTATACTTGGGTATCAAAAGTCGCTTCCGCGTACCAGCCTACAAAAATATAACCTGTTTTTACGGGGTCTTTCAGCGTAAAGCTGTCTTCAACCGTGTAAACGTTGGGATTGTCGGGATGATTAACGCCGTTATCCAGGAAATAAGATACCGCGTACTGCTGCAGAAATTTTGCGTGGAATGTCTTATCTCCCGTGCTCCCCGCGGGGATTTCCGTTATTATTTCTCCGTTGAACTGCGCGTTGGCGTACCAGCCCATAAATACAAATCCGCTTTTTATGGGCTGTCCCAATATAATGGTGTCATCGTCTTGGGTATAAGTGGAAGGTTCGTTATGGTAGCTGCCGCCGTTAAGTATGTATGTTATATAATATGTCAATGAGAATTTGGCGTAAAATGTTTTGTTTCCTTCCGAGCCTGAAGGTATAACGGTAATAGGCTCTCCCAGAAATTGCGGGTTGTCATACCAGCCGATAAAAGTATGGTCAATCTTTGTGGGAGAATAAAGAGTAATGCGCATATCTCTAGTGTATGTTTCGGGATTGTTATAATTGTTTACTCCGCCGTTAAGCACATATGTGATGGTATATACTTCGGACAGCCATCTGGCGTAAAGCGCTTTATTCCCCACCGTTCCCGCTTCAAATCTAGTAATAGGCGTTTTCTCATCCAATTCTTCATTAGATAAATTGGAGGGATCAAAATCGTACCACCCGCCGAATGTATACTCTTCCCTGACGGGATCATGGAAAATTACCGTGTCCAGCGCCGTATATGTTGTGGGATTAAGCGGAGAATTTATGCCGCCTTTTAAGTTATACTCGATTATATAAGTCTTTATTTCCCATTTGGCGAATAAATCAATATCGCCATGGCTGCCTTCTTCTATGGCGGCTATGGGGGCGTTATTGTATTCCGCGTTGTCATACCAGCCCAAAAAATCAAAACCGTTTCTTGTCGGGGTTTTCAATTCAAAACTATCAAATATGGTATATTGGGAAGGATTCAAGGGATTGTTTTCGCTGCCCGATAAATGATAAGTTATGGTATATTGACGAGGCTCATACAAAGCGTAAAATTCCTTAGCGCCGCTACTTCCGCTTTCAATTTGCGTTATGGCATCTCCTTCAAAATCAGGGTTGTCATACCAGCCCAAGAAAACAAAGTGCGCTTTTTCGGCATCCAGCAATACTACGGTATCGGCCACCGTATACGACGAAGGACTGTTTGTTGTTCCGCCGTCCAAATGATAGGTAATATCGTATTGAATAATCTCGTATACCGCTTCTATTGTCAAATCTCCGCTCATGCCGCTTATTGCCTGAATTTCTTCTCCATCCAGCTGCCAATAAAGGAAGCGGTATCCGTCTCTGGGTATGGCGGGTTTAAGGATTATTGTTTGGTCTTGTGTATAGGTTGAAGCGTTGTCGCTGTCATTTTGTCCGCCGTCAAGCAAATATGTTATATGGTATATTTTCAAGAATTTGGCGTAAAGATTAATATCTCCCACGCTGCCATGCTGAATGCTGTTAATGGGGTTTCCTTCAAAGCTTCCATTATTGTACCAGCCCTTGAAGCTATACCCTTCTTTCGATGCGGGCATCAAAATAATGCTGTCGTCTTCCACGGTATAGCTTGAAACATTATACGGGTGGTTGCTTCCGCCGTCAAGGTGATAGTTTATATCGTAAACTATTACTTCAAAAAGCGCGTATACGGTTATATTGCCTTGGCTGCCAAACGATATGCCCGTTATCTCATTGTCAAAATCCTCGCTGTCATACCATCCGATAAAGGTGTAGCCGATTTTGGCGGGGGATTCAAAAATAATTTCTTCTGTTTCCACATAGCCGCTTGGATTCAAAGGATTATTTTCGCCGCCGTAAACAACATAAGTTATGCCGTATTCAATAAGGAATTCGGCATATAAAACTATATTCCCCGAAGTTCCCTGCTCTATTTCGTCAACGGCATCTCCCGTAAATCCCGCGTTGTCGTACCAGCCTATAAATCTGTAACCCGTTCTTAACGCGGGATATAGAATAAAGCTGTCCTTTATCGTATAATTGGACGGGTTTTTGGCGTCATTTATTCCGCCGTTTGTTTGGTAGGAAATGGTGTAAAGCTGAAGGAATTTGGCGTAAATAACCACATCCCCCGTGCTGTTTTGGGGTATTTCGGCGATAGGATTGGTAAAATCGGCGTCGGTATACCAGCCGTCAAACTCATAGCCCGCCTTGGTGGGATTATAAAAGATAACGGTATCGTTAATCGTATAAGTCTGCGGGTTGTTCAAAGCGTTATTGCCGCCGTCAAGGTGATATGTAATGGAATAAGCGGTGGGCGTCCAAGCCGCGTATAGAGTTCTGTCTCCCACGCTTCCCTTGGGTATCATGGTTATTTTGTTGCCGGTATGATTTATGTTGTTGTACCAACCCTCGAATGTATAGCCATGCTTGTAAGGAGCGGTCAGCACGATATTTTCATCTTCTATGGTATAGCTTGCGGGGTTTGTGTTATCTGTTCCCCCGTCGAGATAATATGTAATGCTGTACTCAACGGCTTGCCATTTGGCGTATAAAAACACATTTTGATAAGTTCCCGTTGGAATAGATGTTATCGGCTGGCCTTCAAAACTCTCGTTGTCATACCAGCCCAAAAAGATATATCCCGTTTTTTGGGGATCGTATAAAGTTACCGAGTCTTCAATGGTAAATACAATTTGATTGTCCGAATGGTTTTGTCCTCCGTCCAAATAGTAAATTATGTCGAGTTCGGGAAGGAATTTGGCGTAAAGCGTTATGTCGTCGTAATAATCTTCTATGGGCAAATGAGTAATCATTTGTCCTTCAAAAGCGGCGTTGTCGTACCAGCCCTTAAAAATATAATTTACCTTTGAGGCCGGCCGCAGTTCATAATACCGTTCCATATCGTATGTGTTGGGGTTGTATGAAGAATTGACGCCGCCGTCCAAATTATAGCTTACCTCATAAATAATGACCTGCCATTGCGCGTAAACAACCACATTCCCCGTTCTTTGGGACAAGCCCAAAACGCGATTGTTATATGCGTCAAACCAACCCGAAAATTGATAGCCGTCTTTATGCGGCTCCGTAAAAATGATTTCGTCCTCAATGGTATATGTGTCGGGATTGGCGGGATTGTTTACGCCGCCGTCAAGGTTATATATAATATTGTACTCAACGGGTTTCCATTCGGCATAAAGAACCAAGTCGCCCACGGCGCCGGGATTTATGCGGTCAACCTTTTCATCGTTTGCTTGATTGCGCCAGCCCATAAATTCATAGCCTTGCCTTGTGGCGGCGTTAAAAATTATGGTGTCGGCAATAGTATATGTAGCGGGGTTGTCTCCGTTTTCGCCCCCTCTGACATCGTAAGAAATCGTGTAATTTTTAATATTCCATTTGGCGTAAAATTCTCTGTTCCTTGTGCTGCCTTGGGGTATCAGCGTAATCGCGTCGCCTTCAAAAGCGGGATTGTCGAACCATCCCGCAAAAGTGTATCCTTCTTTTGTGGGAGCGTGCAAAACGATATCGGCGCTTCCGTCATAGGTGGGAACATTGGCGATATTGTTTATGCCGCCGTTAAGATGATAGGTTATGTCATAAGGCAGCCATTTGGCGTAAAAGGTTCTTTCGCCTATGCTTCCCACAGGTATGGAGGTTATCGGTTGCCCGAAAAATAAATTGTTGTCGTACCAGCCCGCGAAGGTATAGCCTTCTCTTTGGGGCGCAAGTAAAATTATTTCATCCTCAACGGTATAGGAAGTTGCGTTATTGGCATGGTTAACTCCGCCGTTGAGAACGTAATATATGTTAAAATACACGGGTTTCCAGCCCGCGAACAGTATTCCCCCCAATTTGCCGTTGAAGTCTAAACTTGAAACGGTTTCAGAATTAAAAGGTATGGTTAATTTTTCGTCCAAAAACCAGCCCGAAAGCTCATAGCCTTCTTTTTGAGTGTCGGGAAGCGCTATAGCTTGGCCTTTTCGGATAATCGCCACGCTGCCGTCTTCCGTGCCGCCGTTGGTGTTAACCGTGAATTTCAATTCTGCATTATCGTCGTTTTGGTTGCAACCGATAAAAACAGAGCACACAAAAACCAAGAAAATTGCGACTAAAACAGCGACCCCATATTTTTTCATAACGGCTAAAAACTCCTTGCGCGACAAAATAGACTTCCCTATAATACTACATATATATTATATTAAAAAGAAAAGGGCGTGTCAATACAATCTTAATCGCCCAGCGCATGTATGGCTTTCATCAACGACGGCTCTATTTTTTCGGGATTTACCACAATAATATTGGTGGGGCGGTGGCTTAATATGGTCGCGATAACATTAAACTCTTCCCTGTCAAAGATATTAAGAATGGGAATGGGCGATTTGTTCTTCAATAGCCGTAAAGTGGAATTGTTGTCAATCACTATGACAGCCTCCCCCTCTCCGTCCACTCCAAGCATGAAAGTGGTTAATTCAAAGGCGTCTTCCTCGTTTTTACATTGGTTGTAAAGCTTATATGCAAGCTGGGCAAGGTTCTTCCAATTTTCGATTAATTTATAGCCGCAAAAATTTATAAAGCCGTCTATGGAAACCACCTTGCCCACCTTTTCCATTTCCTCGATAATCTGAGTCTTTTCCTGAGCGTAATCGATACTGAGCAGCGCCCCCACATATGCGTAAAAACACATATTCTTGAGAGAGCAATTTTTTAACGTCGACATAAGTTCTTTGAATTTATAAAAAAAAAGAATGGCGTCGGCTATCAATTCCATTGCTTGATATCTTTCGCCTTCAAAACTAAATTTGGCTCTTACTTTATTCATTCCGAAATGAAAACGGATATTCTTGCAATACAGATAATCTTTAATGTACTTTATTATCGCCGCCTCTTTTTTATCGACTGAAACCACTAAATTCTCCGGCATATAATATAGTATATGTTGAGGCTATAAATTTATATTCCGCCAAGCTGCAAGCAGCAAGGCGGAATATAGTTTTTAGTTTGTTCTGTTCTGGCGGCAAATCTTATTTACATTTTACCACGGAGCTTTCTCCCGATAAGAAATTGAATTTAAGCTCATACATTTCTTTGCCGTCCATATATTTAATGGAAACATCGTCATCGCTAATGTATTCGGCATCCAAAATTTGATATTTGGCAGGCTCAAACGCTTCTTTGACCAGCTCAAGCTGCTCATCGTTGTATCCGCCTATATTGTCGGATACAAACAGCACGCTGCCGAACATATTGTTTATCTTGGCAAGCAGCTTCTTTTGCTCTTGGGTAAATCTTAATTTGCCCTTTTTAAGGAACAACTCGTCCTTCTTTGTCAAATCATTATCTCTTAAGAAAAACACATCCGGATCGTTAGCGAACGCTCTGCCGTCCAAGTGACGGCGGAAAATAGTGTTGTTCATAGCGTTTCTGGTATTTACCACTTCGCTGTTGGTGTGTTTTACATAGAATTTATCCTTGAAGGAAAGATCGACATCGCAGCTTATGCGGCACAAATTGACTTTGCCGAAAGACGGTCCAAGAGGAACGCCGCAGCCAAGAATATATTTATCTTCGCCCACGCATTCGCGCAAAAAGTCCATGGCTTCGCACATAATCTGGCCTCTTGATTTATTGTTGCGGGGCTGCATGCATATGCTGTACAGAAAATCCAGCTTAACCAAATCATAGCCCCAATCTTTTACTACCGTGCGAAAAACTTCCCTTATATAATCGGCGGCTTCTTTAATATAAATGTCAAGCACATACGCGCCTCCCCAAGCTATGCTTCCCAATACGGGTTTGCCTTTATCGTTTTTAATAAGCCATTCTGGGTGATTCTTTGCGATTTCGGAATTGCGGGCGGCGCAAAACGGAGCCAGCCACAAGCCCGCCTTATAGCCATAGGAATGAATTCTGTCCGCAAGATATTTCATGCCTTTGGGGAATTTTTGCTGGTCGGTTTTGAGCCAATCGCCTACCGCGGCTTGATAACCGTCGTCAATTTGGAAAATATCCGCTTTGTCTCCCAGCCTTGAAAGCCCTTCTAAATCCCTTTCAATAATTTTTTCGGTTATTCCGCCGAAATAGTTATACCATGAGGTATATCCGCATATAAAATTGATTTTGGGCTTGGGAATATTCATGGCGTTGAAATAACTGTCAAAAACTTGATTATAGCTGCCTTCCGTAATATACAATTCATATAAAGCGTATTCCTTATCGGTGGTTACGCCTTCCACATCCTTATCGATTCTCAGCTTATTGTTGTTCATATCGTAATAAATAATCGTATAGCCCTGTCTTTCTGTCAAAGAGCCGATAAGCGTAAGCTCGTCCCCGCTTTTTATATAGCCGTAGGTAAAGCTGTGGAAAAACCCCGGCTTGTTTGAATATTCCGCAAAGGAATAATCGCCGAATATGCTGGCAAAATACTTGACGGGATAGTATTTGGCCAATCCCTTCAATCCCTTTTGGGTATCGCCTTTTCTGTACTCCCTCGAAGTGGTCCATGACTGGTAGCCGTTGGCGAACACCTTGCTGTTTTCCCCATAGGAATAATCATATATTATGCTGCACCTTTTCATTTCAATTTTTGTTTTGGGAACAAGCTTAAGCGTAAACAGCTTATTTTTGAAAACGCTTGAAACAGAGTAATGCTCATTTTCTTTTTTGTCCGACACAAACAGCTTTCCGTCAATTAAATATTCAAAACGAAAATTATAATTATTTAACATTTTGCCTCCCCAAATAACTTTTTATAAATTATATCATATAAGCGCAAGGTTTTCAATAAGGTAATAACGCCTATCGATAAATCACTTTATACGCCACATCAGGGCTGTCGGTTATGATCGCGTCGGCGCCTATTTCTACAAGATGTTTGATATGTTTTTCTTTATTGATTGTCCAATACTGCACGGCAATCCCATAATGGTGAGCATAATCGACAATGCTTTTTTTGCCCAAATTAATGCCGAAATCCTTGTAAGGTATTTGTAATACTTTATATTTAATATTCTTTTTTGACAAATCGACATTGAATATACTACAGTAATAAAATTCCAAAACCTCGGCAATCCCCGCCGAACGGGTAATCATGGGATATTTCATATCGATATAATCGCTTACGCTTTTATTGAAAGTTCCCACTATCACCTTGTCGACTATATCAAAATACACAAGTTCTTTGTACAGCAAATCCATGGCTTTATTGCCCAGCTCGCCTTCGTCCTTTATTTCTATAATATAGTACAAATCATAATCAATTTCGCTTCTTATGTATTCAAGAATCTCCCTTAAGCTTATTATTCTGATATTGTTCGGAATGTCTTGTCCGCGCAAACCCCGGTACGGATAGTTGCCGCTTTTATCCTTAAAATTCTCCGCCATGTTCAGACCGTTGATTCTGCCATAGGTCTTTTGGCTGACCAGCACATTTTTTTTCTTAAAAAATTCTCTTGCGTTGCTTGTGCGGTCAAGAGAATCGTCGGGCAGCAAAACAAGCTTGTCATCGAATGTTACATGCAAATCAAATTCCAATATGTCCACCCTGTAATTATGGGCTTTAAGGCAACTTTCAAAAGCCGCCAGGGTATTTTCGGGCGCGACATCGGCACCCGCTCTGTGCGCGGCGATTAAAGGGCGCTCATGAAAGGTAATAAACCTGTTGTCCCCGTTGTAATTATCAATGCCTTTAACCTTGGGAATGCCCGAAGAAAGGGAAAGGCAAACAAATATCATAATAACGCTGAAAAGGGCTATTATGGTATAGCCCAAGCCCTTTCTTCGCTTAAAAAATTTCCTAATCTTTTGTTTAATCATGGCCGCTCCCAAAAATTAAACGGACGGTTAGTAGCATTATTTATTCTGATTATTCAAGCCTTCTTCATCATATATCTTCAACGCTTTCATAATTATGTCATAGACAACGCCCAGACAATTCTTGTCAAGATTGTCGTATGTATCTCTTCTTGTGTGGTAATAGTCCTTAAGCTTATGATCAAGCGCCGCAAGGCAGCAGGCTTTTAAGCCGCCTTGAGCCAAAGCCGCCGCGTCGGTTGAGCCCACGCTGACCGTGCCGTACGGTATATCGTAACCGACTTCTTTTCCCGCCTTCTTCAATAAGCGGGCAACATCTTCATCGGCTTTCACAATTCCGTTAAGGTCTTTGGTGTATATAGTCAAATGCTCGATTTCCCTCAATGTTTCCATGGGAATAAATATGGTTTCGCAATCATTAAAATCGTCTTTATGTTCATCGGCAAACGCTTTGGCCCCTCTTAATCCCGCTTCCTCAGAGCCTGTCAACAAAACGCATACTTCGGTGTTTTCAAATTCTATTCCCTCGTCTTTCAGGGTTTTAAGCGCCGCCATCGCCATATAGCAAGCGGTAAGGTTATCGTTGGCTCCGTCCACAACTTTCTTGGTATTGCTGAACCAATACATCCCTATCCAAAAGGGAACAAAAATTAAGCCCACAAGACCTACTATCAAAGGAATCCCCGAGCTTAATTGATAGCCTATGCCGCCGTTGGCGATTATGGCATAAATTGAATAAAGGGCCAAATAAACAATGCCGCCGATAGATACAAGGAAGGATAAAGCAAATCCGACAAATCCGAATTTATGATTATAAGTCCATTCCCATGTGGCGTCCGCATGCCCGTTAAGCACAATTCTTCTCTTCACTTCGCCTTTAGGCTTTTTAACCGCGAATACATTGCATGAAACTTTTTCGGGGAAAAGCGGATCCAACAGTTTTTTGTATAATACAAATTGTGAAATCATGGGAATCATCCCGATAACAATTAATAATAACGATACAAAAGGCACAAAGAATGACAATATGTAAGCGATAAGAACGCAAGTAACCGATATGGGTATCCAACCCATAAACGAACCCGGATTGACCTTAAAGTCTTCGATTGTTACTTCGTCCGAGTATTTTCTCAACTCTTCGGCCATATACTCTTGGGCCTTTCTTTCGCCTTCGCTGCCCGGATCTCTGGGACCAAATTTAACGATGATGTCCTTAATTCCGTCAACTATGTAATTGACGCTCTTTTCTCTTCTTTCTTTAGAAATCTCCATAAATCCTATCTCCTTTCCTTAAGCTTGACTCAAAACAGTATAGCATAAATTATCAAAGAATGCAATAATGATTAATGCTTTCTATTGAAGAAAATATGCCGTTTATTGTTTTTTATGAAAATCCCCTCGTTTTAATCCACATCGTATTTTCTTCTAAACATGAAATAAAATAAAATTACTATCATAAACAAAGCGATGGGCGCAAGGAAGAGCAGCAGCGTAAATGTAGGCGAAAGCCCCTTCCTCGGCGTTAGAATAACAAAGTCGCCCATATCGTCGGCGTTTAATACAAGATATTCTCCTTCCTTATACGCTCCCAACATTTTATATTCGCCGTTTTCCGCTAGATGAAGCACCATAAAAGTATCTTCTTTTAATAAATTCTGCGGCAATTTGAATCTGATGGTGGCGGAATCAACTTCGTTATCGGAATGTTCCAAACGCAATCTGTATACCATATGCGCTTTGTAGTCTTCAATGAGTTTTGAGGGCAAGTTCTTATTGATATTTTCGTTAATTTGATAATAAACGGGATCGGATATGTCGGCGGCGACTAAATTAACGGTCAAGTTGGCGAAAGAACTGTATTCTCCCGAAATAATGGCGTTTCCGTTTTCATCGGCAATGCTTGTGATTTTTCTTTCAAGTATGGTAATATACGCGGGCACATACTCAAAATCATAATTGATGGACTCGGCTCCGAAAGGAAGCGCCTCATAGTCAATTGTCGGCTTTTTGGCTATATACGGCAAGTACGCGGGTTTTTGTAAAAAGCTTCTGTCCTCGCCGCTCACAAAACCGGTATATTCAATGGTGGGAATAATATCTTCCCCTTCGTTGATTGTAAGCCTTGAAGAACCGTTTATCAATGCCCTTACGGTCAAGACTTTTTTCTTAATCACAACGTTCTTGGTATTATTGATGACGTCGTAATTGTTGTTTTCAACCGTAACCGTCATTACATAATTGCCCGCATTCTTCAAAACGGAATAATCCCCGCTGTAAGTTATTTTAAGCGAGCTGTCCGTTACCATTAACGAATCGGCGGGCAAAACATAGCCGGGTTTGATTTTAACGGGTATATTCTGCACCTTGCCGTTATACACCAAATTATCGGTATTGCCGTACTCTACTTCAATCATTCTTTTATTTATTACCAATGTAGCCGAACTTGAAGCCGATTGATAGTTCTTATTTGATATATCCGTATTGAACGAAGCTTGCACTCTGTATTCGCCTGCTTCGGGGAAGCTGTAACCGCTTCTTATGGGAACATATTCAATGGGCAATTGCAAATCCAGCCCGCCGCCCGCGACGGCTCTGGCGCTTAGCGGTATGACTTCGCCGTAATCTTGATTAAAGTCGCCCGTAAATGTTATGTTTATGGGAGCGGCGTTTATTTGTATCATTATTTTTGCTCCCGTCCAATACCTGTAATCGTCATCGTCGGTTTCAAGTATCATTTCATAAAGCCCGGCATTTACGGGAGGGGAAGACAAGAGCGATCCGTCCTGCGCGTTATAGTAAAAAACCTTATGCTTGACATATACGTCTTCAAGACCTCTGACATTATATGTCGCCGTCTTCGGCAAACCGTCATATGTAAATACCACTCCCGCGTTATTTTCAATAGGAATGCTGCCTTCCACTTCCACAATAACGCTGAATCTGGTAATGTTGCCGGTTATCAAAAACACATTATTTTCCAAAACATAATTGGGATTGTCTAAAGAATGCACGGTTACCGTTATTTGTTCGCCGGTGCCTGTAACTTCGGGGGAGGAGAAGTTTGCCGTATAATCCAGCAGTCTTACCACATCCCCCTCGCAAATATCTCCCTCGCCGAAAGTATAATGTTTGGGGGACAAAACAACTTCGGTATTTCCGTTGTAGGATTTAAAATAATCGGCTCCTTTGCTTATTGTGATGGTTTTGGGAAAAATCGTTACGGTGGCGGGGTGATAAGTAAAGTAATAGTTAAATGTTATGTCAATGTCGGATTCTTCGGGCGTCAAGCCTCTTTGCATAATTACTATCGAATCGGTATGGCAAACGGCGGGCAAGTTTTCTCCCGCGTTCTTGGTTTCGGTAACGATTTCTCCGCGATAGATATAATGCCTGTCTGATATTAAGCCGCTTACCAGTCCCTCTTCGGTAAGACTTATGACGAAAGGCTTTCCGTCATAAACCTTAGTTCTTTCACCCGTAAGGGCTATGACTACTTCGGCAGGATTTATCCTTACATATTGGTCGTCCGCTTCGGTTACCAAATATTCTTTGGTAACATCCTTGTTTTCATAAGTGTCAAAAATTATAACCTGAGAATGGGGTATAAGATTTTGCAATCCCACATTGGCGCTGACCGATCTGCGGCTTCCCGAAACAATGGTATGGCCTTCCAAAAGCCCCAAGCTTTCATTGGGCAAAAGCAAATGGTCGTTTTCCGCGTTTTTAAGCGCCATGGCGTCCGTTATCGGTATCACAAAAAGCTCCCCGTTATATGTGTGTTCAATGACGCCCAGCTCATTGACATCTATGCATATTTGCCGCTTAAGAATTTCGGCGAAATACAAGGTACAGGAAATAATATAATTGTTTTGGCTGTCATTGCCGTCTTTATTAAAGATTACGGTATCGGCGGGATTATAAACCCATCTTATGTTCGGATTGACGGACGCCGTATCGGTAGTAAATCTGAATATTGCCTTTTCGTCTTGAATTAAACCGTTAACCTGAGCCATTTGGCTTAAATCGCTATTGATATATATGCCTTGGGCAGTTAGAATGCCGTTTTGAAATTCAAAAACTAAGTCAAACGGCTCGCCGTCATAATACTTTTGTATCTTTTTGCCTTCCAAGAATACAAATTCCATTTGTTTTCTTTGTATAATGACGGTAGGCGCGTAATCTTCTTCATGGCCCTCTAAAATAAGATCCCAGTCGTCCATGGAATTAATGCCTTTATAATAACGGATATCATAATTATGGGTAACGTCTTCGCCCATAGGATTTTCCACGACCAGCGGAGAACCTACTTTTAACAATTTGGGCGCCACTATGCCGCCGTCGCCGATTTGGACGTTGGCGTCTTCGGTAACAAGAGTGCCGCTGAACCTTTTGATGCTGTCCTTGTCTATGGGCAGACCATCTTCGTTATAATCGCAAGCAAAGCCGCCGCTGCCGGGATAATCCTCAATTACCATGGTGTTATATATATCTACGGTAAACACTTGTCCGTCATATACCTTGGTGTAATCGGTTTGCACCCCGTAAGTTATATCGATAACTAACAGTTTGGGCTGTATGGTAACCACTCTTTCCACAAAATTATATGAGGTATTTTCGGTGTCAATATCGTAATTGGCGGTAACATCCGCGCCTTCGGCGTTATGTATGATAAGCGGCCTTTGAGGGTCCCAAATCAGAGGTTTGGGTATGACATTCCCTTGATAATCTCTTTCCACTTCGCCGTTTTCGGTAACCAAGCAGCCGCCATAGATTATATGGTTTTGTACCAGCGGCAAGAAGTTGCCGTCGGGTTTTACCATGTAATACTTTAATATTATCTCATACCTTTTTCTGTCATAAGTTTTCACAAAGCTACCTTGATAATCGTCGGTACTGCCTTGTTCGTTCAAGGCCACATCAAATTTTATTTTTCTTTTAAGAATTTCATAATACGAATCTTTATATTCAATTTGATAATTGGAAGTAACATTTTCGCTGGCAGAATTTCTGATGACGGCAGGCAAATTCAATACCAACTTTATCTTCTCGGCGGCGTTAATCGTTTCTGGAAGCACGGAGCCTCCCGCAAAATAATGCCCTTCCACCAATTCAAAGCCGAAGCCGTTATTGTCGTTGTCGGCGTCGTCGATATAATAATGCGCATAGTCGATTACATGAGAAGTATAATGCTCGTTATATACGTCTTTAAGACCGCTTATGAAGTCGCTTTCCTCGTCATAATAATAGTCATCGGTGTTTCTGACCGTTATAAAAATCTTGCGCGGCGATATAGTGACTTCTCCCACATAAATGAAAGTATAATTAAAGGCTAAATTATCGCTTATCCCCGCTCTGTTGATAACTATCTCCCCTTCTCCTTGATTGTGCAAATCATAAACGCCTTTGGCGTTTGCCACGGTACTGCGGTAACTTGCCCCTTCTACGATAAAATCCTCAAGTACCAAATCCTCGGTCATGGCCTGAAGAATGCCTAAGGTCATTTTTTGTCCGTCGTAGACTTTTGTAAGCGCCTCTTGTGGGTAATAATTAAAGTTTATGACCGCTTCTTTAGGCAATATTTCCGCGTATGTTTCGGTAAAAGTTATCAAATAATTGTCGGTATAATCCTCAGTTCCCGTTTCGTCGGTAATTATTTCGCATTCGCAATACAATCTTTTATATTTATATACAGTATCCACAAATTCGTCGACGGTTCTGGCTTTTCCCACAAAAACATGATTTTCTATAAGCCCTCTGGTTAAATCCTGTTTGTTGGCGTCCATTTCGGACACTATGTCTATTTCATAAATTTTGCCGTCATAGATATGCTTCAAATCCAATCCCGTCAAAGCTACATTCATTTCCACAGGTCTTTTTGTAATGTTGATTTGGCAAGCATTATAGTCAAAATCATAGTTATGGGTAATAAGAATATTATCCATATCATCAATATGCGCTATATAAAGCTGGCCTTCGGGATATATCAAGTCAATGCCATCCCGCGCGTTGACTTCGGCGGCGCGAATGGGTGAAGATAACGGCGATACCCTATGCGAAGACAAAAGCCCCGGAGCGTTGTAAATGTCCGTTATCATAGTCTCGGTTACATCGAATTCATAAACAGTGGCGTTATAAACAAAATTTAAGTTATAATAATCCTTTCTTATATCTACAGAAACAGGTTTGGGCAGAATATCCACAAAATTATCCGTAAGCGAAATCAAATAATTTGAAGTGCTGTCTATAACATATTGGCCTTGACTGTTTTTCTTTCTGATAATTATAGACTCTTGCTCGGAAATAAAGAGCTCTTTCGAAATATAATTATCCTCGCTGTCATATATTATTTGCCCCCATTCATCTAAGGTATATACATTGGCGTCCAATGTAACAAGCTTTCCGCCGTATATTATTTCGCCGTCTACTATGCCCTCGGCCATGGCCGTAGTGGCGTTAACGGTAAACAATGAGCCGTCATAGTATTTTTTACGCTGCTCCTCGCTGAGCTCCAATGTAATATTTATGCCTATTTCTCTGGGCATAATATATACGCGTCTGTCCACATATATGACGCTGTAATTTTCGGTAACATCGTAGCCTTCTTCGTCAACAATGACAAAATCCATGCTGTTTGTTAAAAGCTTGGGCATAATCACGCTGCCCTGTTTGGATACGTTTTCGTCGGCGGTAACGCGAACGCCCGAAGCGATGCTGTGCCCCCCAACAAGATTGTCGGCCATTTCCATGAGTATTTCTATTCCAAACAATTGCCCATTGTAAATTGCCGACGGAATCCCTTCGATATCCTCCGAGGGATTGACATCGATGGTAATCGCTCTTCTGAGTATATTCGTCAAAATGCCGCCAAAAGGAGGAGAGAATGTTATTAAATAATTTGAATTGAGGGTATTTACCATTTGCAGCTCGCCGTCTTTTACCATATAAGAGCTGACGGCGGACGCGCTTTCGGTGATTAGCTTGCCGATTATGTAATGGTCATCCACAAAAGCGGGGAGCGAGTCGTCCTTTTTATTGATAAAATCAATATTTTTTCTGACAATTTGCCCTTCTTTGTCAACAATGGCGGTATAAACGCCATTTTTTTCCATATACAAAGAGCCGTCATAAAGATCGATGGCGATGCGGTTTCCGTCATAGATATGACTAATGCTTTCGGTTAAAGAAATAATAACTTCTCTTTCCGTTATGGTAACATTGCCAAAATCTTCATTGGCTATTTCATAGTTTTCCGAAACATCCATTTCTGACTCGTCATAAATTTTGAATCCGCTCTCCGATTGCATTAAAAGATTCCATACGCCGACATCTTTCCCTTCGCTTATAAAGTATAAACTGCTTAAATCAAAATAATGACCCGCCGCTAAATCCCCCGCGCCATACATGTTTGGGGTAAACGGCAAAACAAAATTTTGGTTATCGAACACTTTGGAATATGTCTGGCCCTGCGGAGCGGTATTCAAATATATTTCTTTCTTGGTTATCTCCGCTTTATCGTAGACAAGAGTAAAAGCATAATTGTCGGCGCTGACTAAATATTGGTCAAAGCCGTCAATCTTGGCCAAAACAATATTGGTTAAATAAAGGGTTTTTTCGCCGTATTTTGTTCGTTCGTAGTAAGAATCGTAAATATTTGCTTCGATTTTGGCAAAGAATAGCCTTTCACCGTATTCAAGCAAATCGTCCAAATAAACATAATAACCCAAAGCAAATCTGTCTTCGCGCGGAATGGGGTAATCTTCATCTTCCAAATCAATAAAATCATTATTGTAATCAAAGGTATAATCGTCTTTAAGATTTATAATCAAAGGCAACCCGTCATATGCCTTTTGCAGCCCGTTATAGGCGTTGTTCAGACCGTCTGTGGCGGAAAGGTTTATTTCCACTTCTTTGGGCTTAATCTTAATCTTATTGTCGCCATTTATTAGTACAATATCGATATTATAATTGGGGATGCGGTATTGTATGTCATATATATCGTGAATAAATTCCTCTCCCGCGTTCAAGGTTTCAGCAAAGCAATAATATGTAAGATTTAATGTTATATCGCCGAAAACTTCCGTAGGAACTGCATAATCAACATTTATGGTAAAGTACGTGTCGGATATTTCGCCATATGTAATTATATATTGGTCAGGTTCTATATTTTCCGTTCGCGTATTTATGTACAATGACCCCACGGAATAGGTTGAATAATCGATATCGTAATATTCATGGGAATCGTCCAAATATATCTCTATGGTGTTTTTGGCGTTCTCGATTGCGGAGGCTCTGAGCAACCTTTCTTGCAAATCATAATAATCGCAATCGCGATGGCCTTTTATTAAATCGAATGTAAATAGCGGATCGAAATCGCCGTAATCTTTTGTTAAATGAGATATTTGTATATCGTACAGCAAACCTTTTACCACATAAAAATCAATTTCCGTGGAATCAAGTATTATATCATAATTGTTTCCGTATTCGTTGAGCCATTCGCTGCGGGCAGAAAAGCCGTCCAATATTATTTTGTAGCCGTTCTCCCGCGGTATAAGCGGCGTGGCTTGGTCGTTGGGGGTATCATAAATAACGCTTTCACCGTCTTTCAAGATATACGACAAAGTGAAAATATCCCAAGGATCGCTTTGATAGAAATTTTGAAAATCAAATGCTATTTGCCGCATAATATCGTTGCCGTATGCAAGATATTGGTTTTCAATTACGCTGATAATAAGCTCGGCTTTTTCAATTTTTATGGTGTCTTCAAAACCGGATAAGCACATTAATCTGATATCCAAAATCGGCTGTCCCAAATATTGGGATTCATAAGAGGATAAGTCTACCCATATCCAAGAGGACGCATCTTCTACGCATACCTCTACACTCAATACTCCCGAGTATTCTTGTCGGGCCGCCAGCGCGAAGCTGTATTTTGAAATATCGTAATTATAGCACATCAACAGCAATTCTTCTTCGGTATAGCCTACAACTCCTTCCTTCGGCAATAGGCCCAGCTCAAAATGTGAAAGTAGGTAATTATTGCCCGCATTTACCACATAGTTGCCTTCATAATCCATGAAATTATAGCTGATAAACGCATAAAAAAGGTTTTCCTCCCCCGACAAAAAGCCATCGCAAATGGCCAGCCCAAAACTGTCTGAGGAGTTGTCATATCTTTTCTGCGTTGAGGCTTCAAACATATCGACCTCAAGGGTTTTTGGTTTAACCATCAAGTTCGGCCCGTAAAATCTGTCTTGACTGTCAAACAGATAAATAACGTCTATGAATATGTAATTTGTAAGAATAGACGGCATATCGAGCATGTACCTTGTGGGCGGCCCGCCCGCGTTTTCCAAAGAATCATACACATTGCCGTTATATTCGACTTCGTCGTCAAAATCAAAATCCATTAAAATATCGCCGTCCTCATCCAGCATGGAAGCGTATTCGGGCTTTAACAAATCGGCCGCATAGAACTGATTTAAGACGCTGTTGATATAATCAAAACTGAATATAAATGCGGGAATAGGCAAAAAGAGCTTGTTTTCTTCGGAATAAACGCTTTCTCCGATAACCTCGGACAGATCATCCTCCTTCACAAAAGGTATTTTATATTGGGTCGGAAGGCTGTCGCCGTAATATATTTCAATGGTGGGAAAAATCACTCCCAATATTACGGGAGTGATTGTTCCGTTAACGCCTTGGGTTTGATAGGAGGAAAAAACATAATTGCTTAAATCTTCGTCGTTAAAATAAATGGTATATGGCAATCCCTCCTGTGAATCGGCGGAAGCAAATTCGCCATAAACATCGCTCAATGATATGAGTTCGTTCAAATTGGTAAAATATAAATCGGCGACATCGTCTCCCGTATAGACAATGTGGTCATAATCTTGTGAAATCAGCCAGTTTTCCAATTGAGAAAGAAGGTCGTCGCAAATATCTCTTGCGCCGAAAGGATTGTTTTGGTCAAAGCTGTAAATAAGGTAAAGAAGTTTGTCGTTGTCAATACGCAAAATAGTGTAATCGTCTTCTTGGGGATTGTTTACGCCGATTAAGAGCGATTGAACAATCGTTTCGCCGTTATTGCGAGACAAAGAAGAATAAGTATCGGCTATCTTATCAAGGTAATTAAATACTTCCACAAGCTCTTCTTTGATGTAAATAACCCTGTCATACAGCGTCATGTCGTGCGTAGTGTCGTATAGTTTATAATGCTTTATGCCTATAAATCGTTCTGCCTCGGCGTCGTCGATTTCATAGGGCAATATCTGTCCCGTCATAATAATGGGCTGAGGCAAATAATTATCGCTGTCCACTTCAAAAGTAATGGCATATTCAGCGTTTCCTGCGTTAGGCGCGCTGTATTCGGCGTATACATCGACAATATAAGCAATCTCATCGTTTATTGCCTCAATGGCGTCATTAATAACGGTAATGGAATCAAAAGCCGTTGTGGTGTCGTAAATTTTGGTGTCCGAATAATCAAAATATTCTTCGGCATCGGCGCTGTCTATGAAAAGCGGCGCCTTTTGTATCTCCAAATCAATGATTGATTGTCCAAAGTATGTTGAATTGGTGTCGGCGATTTCAAAAACCAAATCGTTGTATACGCCCGCGTCTCTTAACGGCAATGCCTGTCCGCTGACATTGATATCTGATGGAACCAAATCTTCCACTGTATTTCCGCTTGTTTTCTCGGTTATTACAAGCGCTGAAAATAAGTCTGAATCGGGATGGAAAAAGCCGTTATCCTCAACCAAAAAATTATCCGCTTTGTACACAAGCTGATAATCCGGTCTTAACTCTATCACTACCTCTATATCGCCCGCGGCGTAACAAGCATCTTCTTCATAACTCACGCTCGCCAAAATAATACTAATCAGCGAAATAAGCAATAGCACTGTGAATAATATCGCCAAAGACTTTTTGCTCAACCCTTTGTTAGTCATATCTTGTTTCAACCTCTTTAAGCTTTTTTCTTAATTACTGCTATGCCGATAAGTATTACAACAACCGCGCCGGCTATAGCCAGATATACCCAAATACTGTCCATGCTCTTTTTCCCCTCTACCAATACGCTGAAATACCCCAATTCATTTACTTCAAAGCTGATATAATTGCCGTCGATTTGCGACACTTCAAATACCTCGACTTCGCCGTTCGGTTTAATATGAGCTATTTCATATGATTCGGCTCCTCTCAAATGCGAGGGCAATAACAATTTAACCGTAATGGTTTCTCCCGGCGATAAAGAGCTGTTATTGAGCGTAATTTCATATATATCGCTGAGAGCGGCATTCTTATACTTTTGATTTTCCATTTTGTATACTTCAAAGCTGTTGCCGGCTTTGCTGTAATTGCCCGAATATACTACCTTTACGCTCAATGAGGCGTCTGGATTAAACGATCCGAGCAATATCAAGCCTTCGCTGTAAGACGTATTTGCTACTAATTGAACGGAATTGATGCTTAACTTCCCTTCCGCGTATGATATGTTATAATTTCTGTCAAAAGCCGCGTAAGGCAAAATCCTATATACTCCCACTTCGGAAGGAACGCCGGGCGCGAACGCGTTTTGATTATTGTCGAAATAGCTAATTTGGGGAGCTGTATCCAAAGAGTTAATGCTCTCGTTGCTTGCTATACCTTGAAGGGTAAATGTGAAATAAGGCGTTTCCCCTTTGTTTACCACAATATCGTCGCACTTAATAATTAAGTCTCTCGGCTTTATCTCAAATGAAGCGCTAAGCGTATCCCCGATTAATGTATAGTTTTTATTCGGCGCTACCGCATAAGCTATGTATTTGCCGCAATCTTTGGGGGCGATGGAAGGAATAACATCGCCGTCTTCGTTCACATTAATATATATTTCATCGTTTTCTTCGGTAACAAGCGCATATTTAATCAAAGCGTACTGGCTCTGCCCTTCTACGTTATAAAAATACGCTTGGCTATGTTTCATTGCGCCGTCATAGATATAAGAGCCCGTATATTGGAAGGTTACGGTAACTTCGGTTGGCTTAATATGCAGCATTTCTTCGCCTTGATTTGACAAATAATTTATGGTGGTCTCATAATAAGCCCTTGCCGTATAGCTTCCTGCGTCGGCTTTAGTGATATCCGCGACTTCGTTGCCGTTTTCGTCATAATATCGCACGTATACGCTCGCTCTGTAATTTTCCACGCCCCTTGCCCAAGCGCTGAGGCCGCTTACTCTACCGTATACCTGCTGAGTATCTCCGCCGAATTCAATTTTTACGCGCTCTTTATTGATAACCATGGTGGCTTCCACTTTCTTGCTGACATAATTGGGATCTGTGGTGGTTACAGTCACGATATATGTGCCCGCTGTTTTGGGGGGATTAACGCTTTCTGTATAAACCGTGTTGCCGCTGCCTTTATATTTTACTTCATACTCAACGGTATCGCCCTGCAATCCTTCTACTTTGGGAATAATTTCTTTGGGCGTTCCGTCATAAGTATATGTAGCCGGTTGTATGGTAATTTCGGGAGCGCGGGGGGTTATTTTGCCTTCGCATGTAAATTCAATTGTCTTCAGTTCATAATTGCTGTTGTCTATCATTAATTCAATAACTTTTACCGCATGGTTTCCCACTGTCTTTTCTGCAAAGTAAGCGGCAAAGCTTTTCAAAATAACCACGTCTTCCGTATCTTTCAAATAATGCTTAATTACGCCGTAGAAAGCATAGTGCCTGGGGAAAATCCAATCTGTGGCAAGATCGCTGTTGTCATATTCTTTTTCTACGATATTGTTGTTATTGGGCCCTACTGTAATGGGTTTTTTGTTAATCTTAAGGCTGGCGCGGTAATCCGTATTTATTGTATAATTCTTTGAACCGCCTCCTTCCAGCCCTATTTCATAATTGCCGCAATCTATCGCGTTTGAAGGAATGACCAGCGTCGGGTGAACGATATCGCTAACCGTATTTTCTCCCGAGATAAGCTCGCAAATTCCTTCCGCGTTAATTCGGTAAACGGGAGCTTCGTCGGGAATATCTCTGCCCGCAAATCCCGTATATTTCAATTCAAAATAAGGGTAATAATCGCCGTAAGTTATTTCTTCATTGGACAATGTCGCGACCAATTCCGCTTTGGTAATCGTATATTGATACTCCAGCGGGTTTTCCTGCGAGCCTACGGCGGTGAAGTTTAAGCCTTCGGTTGCCCATATAGCAAAAATGTATATGCCCGCGTCCACGCATTCGGTAACGCTTGTATCTCTTTCAAATTGCCCTGTCTGCGGATTATAGACAAGCTTTGCCTTAAGCGTTATGGTAAAATGCATGGGGTCATGATTCAGCGAAAAAGCGAACGGCAGCGCTTCCTCCCCTTCTTCAGGCGCGCGGTCGGCTCGGAAAGTGCTTATATATCGGTGATCGCTGCCCGTATATACTTGAGAAGTATATTCTTCGTTTACCCATATCTCTCCTTGTTTTTTGTATACATAAAATGATGAGCTTCTGTATACAAAAGTATAGTTATCGCATCCGCCTTGTGCGGGGATAATGGAATACGGGGTGGCGGGACGCGCGTTTAAGTATCTGTCATTAAGTTCATTCCACAAAATTATTGCCGGCTCAAATCCCGCGGGCGGATTTTCGCCAAAAGGATCTTCTCCGTTCACCCAACCTGTATAATAGACTTCATAATTTTCTTTAATTATTTCGTCGCCGTAAGTTTTTTCTAAAGGATATCTTGTCAGGCCCGGATATAAATGCAGGTCCTCGGGTCTTATCAGAGCGCCTCTTATACTAACTTCCACAGGCGCTTTTTTGATTGTATATTTTCGTTGAATCCATTCCGAATCATCATAATTCAATGTATTCTCTCCGCTGGCCTTTATTCTGAAAAGATATATGCCCGCGTCAATGGCGAAATCCACCTTCAAATCGTACGGCAAAGGTATTATCTCTTGGGTGTAGGGATTTTTGAATATTATCTCTTCGTTGTTTTCGTCATAGTATTTTTCAATGGGATTGCCGTTTTCATCCAATTGATACCGATATATCTCCACAATTATGTCTTCAAAAGGCACATGCGGAACAACGGTATATACCACGCCGAGATCGCCTGGCTGCATATTGTCAATATCCAGAACTTCGTATGGCAATCCTCGATAAAGCCAGTTTTCCGAACCCTCTTCTCCTTCAAAGTTCAAAATTACTTTGCCTTTGACCACTTGAACATACAAATAAAATTCATTATTTTCGGGTAAAATATAATTTATTATCCTGCCGTCTTCATATGCGAACCTTAGGGTAATTCTGTAATACCCCGCGTTTATAATCTCGGTATTCATGTCTTTTGTGAATTTTCTGTTGCTGAAAATGATTTGAAATTCGCTGAAAGTCTCATTGCTTATTTCAACCGTAACCCAAACATCCGCTTCTTCGTTATTTGTTATGAAATTATCGTCTGAGTCGTCGGAGGGCAAACCGTTGATTTGAAAATGGTCTCCGTTATACGCATGCTCAATCACGCCCTCTGTAACCGTTACTTCGGTTTGGGCGGGCTCAATAATAAATTTTACGTATTTTTCGGTAGGATTCAAATAATTTATGGCGTTCGCGGACAATTTGAGTATATATTGCCCCACATTTTTGGCTACGATATAAGAAGAAGAAGGACTGCAATCCCTTATGTCGCCGCTTAAGCTTTCCTCATAAGGAACCCATTCGCCGTTATGGAAAACTATTTTGGGATAAAATATATCGACAGTATTGCCTTCTTCGTCTACTACGGTTTTGAAATGCAGGGAAAAATCGTAACTGCTGTCCAAAGGAGCGTATCCGACCACGACAATATCTACCTTTGAAGTATCGTCCGCCGTGTAAATGTAAGCGGCAAGAGGGTCGTATTCGCCATCCACATATTCGTTTACCGTTTGGGCCATCACATCGGGAGTATAGGTTGAATACACTTCGTCGTTGATAATGATAATCTCGGCTTTGGTCTTGTTTATATGAAGCTCCGCTCCCAAATAAACAAAGGAATAATTGTGCGCCTTGCCGCCTTTGGGCCATATGTAATATACGCCGGGCGGAGACAATTCGTTTACGTTATCGTATTCGTAATCTATGGAACAATGCTCAAATGTTCCCAATGAGCCTATTTTATCGGGAGCTTCCCCGTTAACAAAGCCAAGATATATGATGGTGCTTAAATACTCGCGATACTGGGTTTCATCCTCATTTATCCGCCAACCCCAAGTGGTGGGGTCTTTTGTGTCGTGTTTATATAAAATTACGCTGTCATCAGGATTGGGATCGCCGTAATTTTTTTGGGAATTGCTTAAAACCACCGTTAATGTCATTTTATTAATAGTCAAAAACACCCTTACTTTTTCCGAAGCGTTAAATGTGGTGGTTTCGGGCAGCCAAACATCCGTTTCGTATACTCCCGCATGCTTTATTAATCTGATTTGCTCCTCATAATCGTATTCCGAAATCGGCCTTAAAACTTCGCCTATGGGGGCGTAATTTACTATCTCTATATTAATGCCCTTTCCGCCGTATCCTATAATTTCATACGCTTCTTCATGGCTAAGCAAGTTCACTTTAATGAATTCATAGAATTCATCATAATTCTCAAGGTCTTCAAGCATATTTGAATGACGCTTTCCGTTATATACCGCAGATTGATCAATATTAACGCTCCATTCGGGAGTTTTTTTGGTAACTTGAAGGAATGCCTTGTTGTCAACAAGTTTGGGCGTAAACTTGTAATTATAAGAATAAAACTCTTTCAGCTTAATCGGCACTCCGGGATATCCTGTAGGAGGAGTATCGGCATTCAAGACGGCGTTGGGAGGGCCGTCCACAATTGTAACCTGACCGGTAACAGGATCATACCGCGACACCTCAATACTCTTCAATTCGCCATTTTCATAATGTGCTATGCAATGAAATGACCAATCAATGATATTATTCATATCCCAGCTGAAACCTGCGGGTATATTATCGGTATCGGTGGAAAAAGGATCGTCATTGTAAATAAAATAGTTTTGTCTTTTGGGCACTTTTACGACAGGCTGTATTATTCTTTTTTCGTATACGATGTTGCCGTAAAAATCCAATTCATAAAACGGAATTCCCTCAACATAATAGACAACGGGCTCATATACATACGCGTCTTCATAAACGATTTCGCCTTCGTCGTCATAAACATAGTCGCCAAAGATAAGGTCGGTAATGGTGGGCAATTCTTCCCCGAACGGTTTTTCGTAAATAAGTATCTTTTGGTCGGGGAAAAGTATGGGATGATAAATAGGCCTGTCAACGGCATTGCTCATATCAAAGGAAAACGGAATCTCTTTCCGCGTTATTTCGCCGCTCATTGTTACCTCGGGAGGCATTAAATACCGCACTCTCATTTCATTAATAAGATTGGGTTGCCCCAAGGCTTCCCCCGCTTCGGTAAGCTGCAATACAAAGCTTACGGTAATAGTTCTGTTGACGCCTGCGTATGAGGAATCAAAGACGGGCTTAATTCTGGCCTGCACATACAGACCGTCGTCGCCCACCCATTGATCGTCAAAGCTATAATCGGAAAACCCGGTTTCAACGCGTCCGTCATATTCCTTAACCGTTTGAATGACCAAACCTTCGGGATAAACCAATTGCTTAGGCTCAATTACCAGAGCGCGCGCCGTATAAAGCACAATAATATTGTCACATAAAAACGGAGATTGCGGAGCTGGTTTGGGAACGCGGGCCCCGTCGTAATATACTTCGATATAAAAATAGTAATTGCCTATGGGCGGCTGATTGTAGGTATATTCAACCAGCAATAGCTCTTCATTGTCGCTGTTCAAACCTCTGAACGCGATGTCGTTAACGCCGTCCATGCCTTCTATGTAGAGTCTTCCGATTTTTACTATTATTGAGATGTTGGACGGATTGGCTTGAGAGGGATCGTTTATTAAAACAATCTCTTTTCCCATCAAATTTCCGGAATAATAAACTCCGGTGTAGCCTGTGGCGGGATTCTGCTGCGGCTGAAGAAGCTGATATTGCAAAGACGAAAGCATAAACCCATACTGCTCGTATTTGGGGTCTATGTTTATCTGCGCTTGGCCGGGAAGAATGGCGCACTCTTCTTCCACAAATTCGCCGTAAAGAGCGTTATGATTTATTTCGCCGTCTGTATAAATGCAATAGTTATCCAAAACAGGGTGCGCTCTATTGAAAGCATAATACAGCCTTATATTCTTGTCGTATATGATATTGCCGTCCTCGTCGTAAAGGCTGATTGAGTTTGTAGGTATTTCATTGCCGTATTGGTCATATGTAAAATAGTAAGAGTCTAATATCTGACCTCCCGCATTTATACCGGAAAAAATCAATAAAGGCGTAGACTGAAGCCTGTCTTTAATTGAGTTAAAGTCATTTTGCAAAAAGCCGCTGTTTTCGACCAATTCTCCGTCTAACCATATTTTTGTTACATCCAGCAAATAATCATAAGCGCTGCTGTCGCTGCCGTCGACGTATATTTCCCCAAAAGCGTATATGGTGCCGTCATATTGTTTGGATTTTCTCGCTATTACGGCGCCTATGGGATTATTGTTTTGGTCCAGCTCGAAACGGGATAACCTTAACGGTCTTTTCTTTATGGAAAAAATCCCCTTATTTGTAAAATATGAATCAGACGAAGCTTCTCCCTCAGGCACATAGCCATAATCAAAATAATCAAGCGGAATATAAGATCCCCCCGCTATCTTTCCTACTCCCAATTCAAAAGGATAAGAGTCAACTACCATAACTTCGGTTACATAATCTTCAAACATCAAATAAGTATAGTATTGAATGTCTTGCCTCATTCCTTTTGATTCTGTGGTATCCAATATATAAAAGCTGTTGATAAAAGCATGTGAATCTTGTGACGGATTATTGGGAACGCCGAAAAAGTCAATATAATCATTTCCGTCATAAATTACATACGGACTTATGTTCTCGTCTACTTTTTGGTAACGGATATATCCTCGTAAAGTTATTTCTGATTGAAATGTATAAGTTACGCTTTTATATTCGGCTGTAACTGTTACATTATAATACCCCGCTATTTTGGGATAATTGTTATTTGTCCAATTTATACTGCCATAATTGTAACTGCCTGAATAAATTATTGAGGCATCTTCCTTGTTTGTGAATGTCCAATTGTATACATTCATTTCCACGGTAATTGCCTCGCCGCCGCTGGGTGTCTCAACATAATTCACATCGCTGAAAGGTTGGAAATTCGCATGGCTCCATATGACATTCCACTCGACGCCTCCCCCCGCTTCCTTTATAAGCTTATAATAGGGAAAGTAGTAAGGCATATTTACTTCCAATCCTTTTTCGTCGGCGGCATAGACATATGAATTATCGGATGATTGATACAGCGTTATAAATGAAACAGCCATGACAAAAAATATCAGCGCCGCAACAAAGATTGAAAACCTCACCAATGATCCATACTTGCCGTTAATCATAACCATGCCTCCGTAACCTCCGCTGTCGAACAAGCTAAAGGCTATGCCATTACATATATATTATAGATATTAAAAAGATGATTGTCAATATCACATATAAATAAATAATTGTAAATATAATAAAAAATCAATGGACAAGTATTTCACGCCACAATTATTTCTTGTTCTTCTTTTTCTTTTTTTGTCCTTTATTTATTTGTGATTCATATACCGGAGTAATAATCTTATCCGCATAATATTGAACAAAATTTGACCACATTAAAGAATAAAACCCTCCGCCGAATATGAGCAGAGCGGCAATCAATATTAACTGTATAAAACCGCTTGATACGCTGACCAAAACAAAAGGCAGCAAAGAAACGGCAGTAATAAAAAATACGGGCAAAGGCGTTGAAATAATTAAAATTACAGAATTTTTAAGCTTTGCCGCAAGCGGTATTTCATACATTTTAAGCATAGGCAGCATAAAAACAAGCATTGCGGCCGCAAACAGCGCGAATATTAACGCGACTATGAGCAATATCCATAGCCCCGCCCCCGCCGTATTTTGCCAAAGGTTTTGAATGAAGAATATGACTGAGCAGGAAACAGCGGCAAAAATTAAAGCAAATATAAGGAAAATCAATACAAATTGCAAGGCGTATTTTTTTACGCCGATAAAGAATTCCACGCTTATTCTGGGAACATTATTGCCGTAACTGTCTTTTTTTGTAATAAACTTATCCTGCCACACAAGTTTCATGGCAACGTGAAACAGCCCCGAAGCGCCGATTGCCAATATCGGCAATGTGGCGGCGATAAGGAGATAGTGTAATCTGTGAACGTTGAGTATGGCTATTTGCGCTTCGGTAATGGACTGCTGTGAGCTTAACCCTATTCCTATATTCCCCATAAAATAAGGTTTTTCGGTGATTTTAGCTAACAAATAAGATATGTTTTCCATTCCGCCAAACACTCCCGGAAGTATCAGAACCACCAAAAGCGGCAAACAAAATATCAAAAAGAATAAATTGGCCACCATTAATTCGTTGTTTTTTTGTTTGAATAACGAAAAGAAATATCTGAATCTTCCTTCAATGACAGGTCTTGGCGCGTCCGCGCTTCTGTTTTCGGGAGCAAAGGTTAATTTGCTCAATAAAGAAATTCTTTTCTTGCCCTTTTCGTTAGCCATCAATTACCTCGTAACCGCAATGATAATTTATGTTACAATAATTTTGCCGTAAAAGCAAACGATATAAAGAATTATTCCCATATGCCGACAAATTTTGATCAAAGAGTTTAGATTTTCATTATTAAATAATCCAATACAAAAGCAATCCCGCCCCTCCGCAGCCCAGCATAATCCAAATGGGATTGAGCTTGAACGCTCTGAGCGCAATCAACGAAACCGCGAATAAACCTATAGCCACATAATCGATATTATCAATGCTCGCTATCTGCCCGCCCAAAAAAGCCAGCTTTATTATGGTTGCGGCGGCAACGGCTATAAGCCCTAAGGTTACGGGGCGAATTGTTTTTAGCGTCGTTTTAATAACCGACAATTCTTTATATTTGCCGTATAATAAGCTTAATATTAAAACAATTGTCAAAGAAGGCAACACAAAGCCAATGGTGCTTATCAGTCCGCCCAAAATGCCCGCCGTTTTTACGCCCACAAAAGTCGCCGCGTTGATGGCTATGGGACCAGGAGTGGATTCGGCTATGGCTATGATATCCATAAATTCGGCAAGCGAAATATACCCGTTGATGTCCACGATACGGTTTTTAATCAGCGGCAGGGCGGCATATCCTCCCCCAATTGTAAACAATCCTATTTGAATAAATTCCCACAATAAATTCAGATATATCATCTCTTGTTCTCCTTATCGGATAATCTCGATATATCCGTTTCATTTTTTTTATCAATGGGCAAATCTTGGGCGCCGTTTGAATCTGTACGCTCGGCTTGCCGCTTTTGTTTTTTAGCTTTAACGGCTTTCGCGCAAAAATGATACGCTGTTCCAAGCGCAATAGCTCCCGCGATAATTAATATCACATTGATTTCCAAAAAATACGACAAACAAAAAGCGGCTGCCATTAGCGCCATGGAAAGAATATCTTTTTTCTTGACAAACCCCGCAGCCATTTTATAAATTACGTCGACTATAACGGCGGCGATACCCGCTTGCATGCCTTTAAGAAAATAACCCACATATAAATTTTGGCTGAACGCCGTATAAAAGAAAGTTATGGCGCTTATAATTACCAAAGGCGGCAATATGGCTCCCAAAAGCGTGCATAAAGCGCCCCAAAAGCCCGCTATTCTGTATCCCACCATTATCGACGCGTTTATGGCTATGGCGCCGGGAGAAGATTGGGAAATAGCCACAATGTCCAGCATTTCGTCTTTGTTTATCCACTTATATTTTTCTACAAACTTTTTCTGCATAAGGGACACAATGACATAGCCGCCTCCAAAAGTGAAAGCGCTTAATTGCAGCGTTGACAAAAATAACTTGAAATATAAATTGGCGTTTTTTTCCATTCTATATTTTGTTTTTCGATTGGCGGCGCAATCGTTCGGTATGGTCCAAAATCGTTTTTCTTATCCTTAAACTCTTGGGCGTTACTTCCAATTTTTCATCCTGTTCCAAAAACTCTATGCACTCTTCCAAGCTAAATTTTCTCGGCGTTTCCAGCCTCAACGCTTCGTCGCTGCCCGCCGCCCTCATATTCGTAACATGTTTTTTCTTGCACACGTTTACCGTGATGTCTCCTGATTTTGGCGATTGCCCCACTACCATGCCCGCATATACTTTTTCACCCGGCGAAATAAATAAAGTTCCCCTTTCCTGAGCGTTATAAAGGCCGTAAGTAACAGCCTCTCCCGTTTCATAAGCGACTAAGGCGCCGAAAGGGCGTTTGGGAATACTTCCTTTTAAGGGCTCATAACCGTAAAATACGCTGTTCATAACGCCCTCGCCTCTGGTTTCCGTCATAAAGTCAGACCTATAACCCAAAAGCCCCCTTGTGGGAACAATAAATTCCATTCTCATACGGCTTCCCATAGGCGTCATGGCTTTTAATCCGCCCTGTCTCTTGCCCATGTTTTCCATAATTATCCCCACATAATGGTCGGGGACATCGATTGTCAGCTTTTCCATGGGCTCGCAAACCGCGCCGTCAATTATTTTGTTTATTACTTTAGGCGTGCCTACCTGAAATTCATAGCCTTCCCTGCGCATATTCTCAATCAATACCGATAAATGTATTTCTCCCCTTCCCGACACAATAAACTCATCCGTGGTTTGACCGTCGGCAACCTTAAGTGAAAGATCTCTTAAGGTTTCTTTATATAATCTTGCCTTGAGATGTCTTGAGGTAACATATTTGCCTTCTTTGCCTGCAAACGGGCTGTCGTTTACGGAAAACACCATTTGCAAAGTGGGTTCGCTTATTTTGACAAAATTTACGGGCTCAACCCTGTTTGCTGAACACACCGTTTCGCCTATCATAATATTTTCTATTCCGCTGAAGCTTACGATATCGCCCATTTCGGCGCTTTCTACCGCCACTTTTTTCAGTCCTTCAAATTGATAAATATTGCTGATCTTAGCTTTATATACTTTATCGTCATGGGCGTTGCATACCACAACCTCTTGATTGACGCGCATTTTGCCTCTTGCCAATCTGCCGATAGCCAGCCTGCCCATATAATCGGAATAATCGACGGCTGAAACCAAAACCTGCAAATCCTCCGCATCGTCTCCCTGCGGAGCGGGTATATAATTTATAATCGTTTCAAAAAGCGGCTTTAAATTTTTGCCTTCTTCATTAATGCTTAGCGCGGCCTTGCCCTCTCTTCCGTTGCAATATATTACCGGACTGTCCAACTGTTCTTCGTCGGCGTTAAGGTCTATTAAAAGATCGTATATTTCTTCCAAAACCTCTTTGGGCCTTGCGCCGATTTTATCGATTTTATTTATGCAGATGATTATTTTATGCTTCATTTCCAAAGCTTTTTGAAGCACAAATCTTGTTTGCGGCATTGGTCCTTCGTAGGCGTCCACCAAAAGCAATACGCCGTTAATCATCTTAAGCGCCCTTTCGACTTCTCCTCCAAAATCAGCGTGTCCGGGCGTGTCGACTATATTAATTTTTACGCCGTTATAAAAGGTAGAGGCGTTTTTTGCCATTATGGTAATGCCTCTTTCCCTTTCCAAATCATTGCTGTCCATTACGCAGTCAGGCACATATTGGTTTTCTCTGAAAACACCGCCTTGCTTAAGCATGCCGTCAACAAGCGTAGTTTTGCCATGGTCCACATGAGCGATTATGGCAATGTTGCGCAAATCTTCTCTTATCATTTATCTTCAGTCCTTCAATCCAATTGCCCTATGGGTATTTCTACCACCGTCCATTCACTGCTTTGATAAATATCGTACAATTCGGGGGGAGCATTGATTC